>Ga0123355_10003011_pt1 | contig 24006 bp, 17 predicted proteins | sample TergutEmb28metaG_3_FD_89872 | JGI IMG/M metagenome (GOLD analysis project Ga0123355, IMG submission 89872) | Embiratermes neotenicus P1 segment gut microbial communities from Petit-Saut dam, French Guiana - Emb289 P1 | ecosystem: Host-associated > Arthropoda: Insects > Digestive system > Gut ... | reverse complement strand
TTAAACGGTGGAGAGGCATTGCTACGCGCTACGCCAAACACACAAAATCCTACCTTGCCGCCGTTCAAATCGCTTGCGTTTTCGGATGGAGCAATGCCTTTTGACGACACTCCCTAAGACGCACGTCTATCGGCGCGATGTAGGCTTTGCAGCGTTGCCCGTTAAAAAAATCGTCGAAACGTTTCCACAGCTGCGCCGTAACCGTTTGATGCCATATGTCTTGCGAAGTCCAGATGTATGGTCGCCCGTTAATCCACTCATACCGAATATTGTCGTTTAAGCCCGCGCCAATCCTCGCGTCAATCAGGGCAGTATCTTTTAAAATATAGAGACACATAATAGTGCATTCGTCGCAAATATACACCCCCGCTCCCGCTATAATTTTATAAACCTGTTCTTGTGATTTTCCGCAAAACGAACATCGTGCTACTTTGCCTGCACCAAATTTACCCACGCCCTAAACACCCCTCGCATGATGATTTTTCCAATGCAATTAAAATTATACATGAAATAAAAAATTTTGAAATAAAAAAATTTGCAAAAACCTAATTGGTAGCCGGTTGGTTACCGAATAGGTTTTGCGTTTTTGTAAAAACCGTGCGACGTTTTTGAAAATTTTACGTCTTTACGGTCAGACAGCATTTTTCAGGATGCGCGGAAAATTTCGCACATCTCACAAAAACTGATTTAACGAAAGGACAAACAACTATGAAACCGGAAAAATTATTTGAACTCATCGGCGAAGTCGATGAAAAATTTGTTGCGGAGGCGGCGGAGTATCCGAAAAAATCGCGGCGCGGCGTTGGGCTGCTTATGCGGCTTGCGGCGGCGGCGTGTTTGGTGTTTGTTGCGGGCGCGTCTGTATGGATTGTAGGAAATTTGCGCAGCACGACAATTGAATCCGGAGCCGGAATTTATTGCGAAAATCTCCTTCTCGCTGAATTTTTGTCGCAATTTTCGTCGTTTCACAGTTTCGGGGTTTTAACGCCGGACGGTCAATTTCGCGATTTAAGCGGCAGACTGCTTCGGCAAACGCCGCAGGTTCAGTGGACGGGCCGGCAATTTCTTACCGAAAGCGGCGACGTTATCCCGCCGGACGCGCTTTTTGTTAATCACGACGATATAAGCGTTGCAACAAGTTTCGCCCTGTACAATATCGGCGGAACGCCCCTTGTTCAGATTGAGTTTACGCCTGTTGCGACGTTGGAGCGCACTTGGGACATTCGCTACGATGCCGGCACTCTTTTTCCGAATTTGTCGGATTTTGAAGGTCACATTTGGGACACACAACATGCCTCGGAATGGCATTTCGATGAGGCAAATGTAAATTTCACCCCTGTTTTTCACAGCCTTCACAACCCCGAGTGGCAACATTTTAAGCACATAAACGGCGAATTTGTACGTGTGGAATTTAATCCGCCGGACGGCGTGCCGGTTGAGCATTTTACGAGAGCATGGGGGTTTGATGAAAACGGCGAATTTATCGGCGGGCGCAGACCCCTTCCCTATCTGAGAGAAGTATATTTCGGACTTGCGTCGATGCAATTCCTGCGCAGCAACGAAGGCAGTCTTTACTGCTCTGTCGGCGGAATTTACTGGCGCGTCCGGTTCAACGACGGAATCATCGAGCCGCTTGAACGGCTGCCGTGGCGTCACCCCGACCGCCTTACATCTTTGCGGATGAACGAGACGGAAGTGGTGGTTTCCGGTTTGTTGCGTCAACTTTTCGAGCCGGAATCGGATGAAATCGCCAACCGGCTCGCGGAAGAACGCCCCCGCCTTGAAAACGATTCCCGCATCGAAGTCAGCGCGGAAACGATTGCAGACTTTCTTGTCAGCCACCCTGCCCTTCTCGGATTCGGAATCCGCCAACACCAAGGCATGTATATTTGCCTTCTCGGAACAATTCTTCCCGAACGACCGCCCGTTGTCGGCGAATGGCGCGGCGATGAACTTTGGACGCGATACTTTATTTTTGAAGATTCTCCGCCTCATGCCAACATACACATCCAAACAACTTCCGACGGACGCCTTGCCGTTGCGCAACAATTTTTCCTTTATGAAATCGACGGCGAAATTATTTTGCAAATCGAGTTGTGGTCGGTTACCGGCGAAGGCGACAATGAAAGCGTGTTCTTCCGATATGTGAACACTGCTTGGCTTCGGTCGGAGGAAATTTTCGACGGACGCAATCTTGCTTCCCTGCGCCTGTTCGAAACGGAAGAAGCCGTAAATAATATTTTGCGTTCGCGCTCGCATTTAATCCGAGAATCTCACGAAACACTCCTCAGCCAAATGAAAGCTGAACGCGACGCAATGCAGGAGCGTCACGAAAATGCAATTGCCGGCGCGATTGTGATTCGTAACGGACGGTTGTATCTCGACCCTGTTGAAATTTTATGGTTCACCGACGAGCAATTGGAATACAATGCGCGACGGCTTTCGGGGATGTTTCCCGCCGATGCTCAGCGTAATTGGTGGGACGTGTGGTTTTTCCGCGAAATCGAGAACGCCGAAACGTCGGAGTTCGGAATAGGTACCGGCACAGCCCTCGTTTATATCAATCGTCTTGCGGGCATATGGGGCGACATGGACGCGGGACAACACATGAACGATTTCTTCGAATACGCCCCGTCAATGACAGTTTTCGACGAAACCTTCATCGGCACGTCGCCGCAGGGGCGCGGAATTTTCTTTGTGCAACCCAACGGAACACGTGTATCGCGGCTTACTTTCGAAGCTCGCTATATGCAGTAAGGAGGAATTACAATGACGGATAACGCAATTCTCGACCTGTTTTTCGCCCGCGACGAAAGCGCGATTGTCGAAACGCAAAAAAAATATGCGTCATATTTGCTCACCGTTGCAAAAAATATTCTCCCGAGCATACAAGACGCGGAAGAATGCGTAAGCGATACATTTTTTAAAACGTGGCAGGTTATTCCGCCGGGGCGTCCCACGCTTTTTAAGAGCTTTTTGGCAAAAATTACGCGCAATCGTGCATTGGACAAACATCGCGCAAACACCGCGAAAAAGCGCGCCGCCGAACCCGACTTAATAATGAGCGAACTTGCCGAATCAATCCCCTCCCCCTCCGACGTCCACGCCGACCTTGAAAGCATTTTAACCGCTCGGGAAATCAACAAATTTTTGGGCGAACTCGACAATGAAGCTCGCTTCATATTTATGCGCCGATACTGGTACGCCGATTCAATTTCCGCAATCGCAAAAAATCTCGGCGCAAGCGAAAGCAAAATAAAATCTTCACTTTCACGCACGCGGCAGAAACTTCGCGTCGCGTTGTCACAATAAAATTACAGCAGTTTTGCAAAACTGCTGCAGTGTGTTAAACTGGGCGAGTTCGTTTTTTAAAAGGAGGGACTCGCCCGGTGTTTTTATACGAAACTCATATGCATACATATCCCGTAAGCGCGTGCGCAACATCTTCGCCGGAAGAAATGGTAAACTACTATAAAGCAGCCGGTTTTTCCGGCGCGATTATTACCGACCATTTTTTTAACGGAAACAGTGGTTGCCCGCATAATCTTTCATGGGAAAGCAAGGTGAAATTTTTTGTCAAGCCGTATTATGAGGCGAAACTTGCCGGCGACAAGTGCGATTTCGATGTATTTTTCGGCATGGAATACAGTCTTAACGGCATGGATTTTTTGCTCTACGGGCTTACGCCGGAATTTTTAGCGGCAAATCCGGACTTTGACAAATTGACGCTGCCCGAACTGAGTGCGGCTGTTCGCGGCGAAGGTGCATATATTGCCCACGCGCATCCGTTTCGCAAGGCGTGGTGGATAAACGAGCCCGGTCCGTCCGACGTCGAATTTATCGATGGCTTTGAAGTTTATAATGCCTCCATGCCGGACAACACTAACAAAAAAGCTATGGATTACGCAAAAACGCATAATCTCGCCATGCAAGCGGGAAGCGATGCCCATAACGCATTTACAAGTAAGCCGAGCGGTATCGCCATGAAAAAACCTGCCGAAAATATTTTTGATATAATAAATGCAATCAAATCCGGGCAAGTTGAACTCATAACGTAAACAAAGGAGCCGGCGCATGAACCTCCTTCTTATTGACGGCGACGCCGAAAACATTAAAAATTTCCGCGCACATATTCGCGGTGCGTATCCGGCAGTTCGTATTGTCGGTCATTTTTCCGAAATCAGCGGCGATGTGCAGAAAGCCGTGCGCGATACAAAGCCCGACGTGATTTTATCCGACATCAAATTTTTCGGCGGGCTTCATTTTGTGCGCTTTCGTGAAATCCACGAGGAGTTTCCGGACGTAAAATTTCTCATGTACGGCACCTTTAACGAGTCCGATTACATGAAGCGGGGTCGCGATTTCGGCGTACTTGATTTCATGTATCGCCCGGTAAAACCCGGCGACTTGAACCGTTGTCTTGAATTTGCCTTGGCAAGCACAAAAAAAATGAAAGAAAACCGTCGCATGACGGCAAACATGACAAGCGATTATCAGCGGCGCATCTTTCAATATGAAGAAATTTTTCTGCGTACCCTCCTCGACGGCGATGTTGACCGCGAAAATGAGATTCGTAACGGGTTTGAGTATTTTAAAATTCCCTTCGAAACGGATTTTTCGGTTTTTATCGTCCGCATAGACCACTACAAGCGTGTTGCGCTTGCACTGTCCGAGCAGGAAAAACATTTGCGCATAATCGGTATTTTAACTGTCGTGCGCGGGCTTTTGCGTGAGCATAAGTCAAAAGCATTCGTGCGGAGCTTTCACGAAATTCCGGTTGTTTTAAACGCGAACTTCACCGTCGAGGAAAAAGTTTTGCTCGGCGACAGGCTCAAGCACACAATTTTCGAACGCACGGGTATGCGCTGCACAATCGGAATCGGACGCACCTACTCCACTCCGATGGAAATTGCAATTTCCGCCCGTGAAGCCGACGCGGCGTTCGGTTATCGTTATCGCATGGGCTACCACGCGGTTATTCCCATCGAATTTGTCGAGCCGGATAATAATATTACCTTCCGCTACCCGCACGCCCGCGAGCGACGGCTTGTTTACTCCGCCGTTGTCGGCGATTACGAGTATTGCAAAGGTCTTTTGTCGGAGCTTTTTAACGCGCTTGCACAATCCGGACCTATGCCGGAAAATCTTGCGGCAAAAATCGTTATGACAATTGTCTTTCGAATAAGCCGCTACATCAGTGAGCAAAATTTGCCTTTTGCAGGGGAAGTTGCGCGCCACTTTCCCACAAGCGAAATTTTACGCATTGCCACAATTGACGACGGTTATCAATTCATGGACAAAGCCTTGCGCGCATTTTGCACATTCGTGGGCAAATTTCACACGAAAGATTCTCTGCGACTGCATCTCGCCGCAAAACGCCACATCCAAGAGCATTTTTTCGAAAATTTTTCAATTGCGCGCATTGCCGTAAAGCTCGGCACAACGCCCGAAACTTTAAACAAAGTGTTCATGGAGCGGGAAAAAGTCATGCTTTTCGACTATGTAATGTGGGTGCGCGTACAGGAAGCGCAAAAACATTTGTCCGAAGCCGCAACGGAAGAAGATATTATCGCCGTGCAGGTCGGCTTCGACGACGTAAAATATTTTCGCTCGATTTTCAAAAAATATGTAGGCGAAACCCCTGCGGAATTTCGCGCGCGGTCGCAGTCCGGTTAAAAAAACAAAAAATCTTGGATAAATTTGCGACATTATGATATGATTGGAAAAATATTTCCGAAGGGAGCTGTCCATGAAACTGTTAATCGTGCCAAAGCCGCTGTTTACCGACAAAATGCAGGTTGAGGCGTATTATATGGCGGCACAATACGGCAATGCCATATTAGAATCCACAAAATCAAATCCTCTGGACAGGGCTATGGACTCGCCCTTCGTTGATTTTATGAACGAGGTGGGGCTTGATGCACTTACGCAAAACAAGCCGGTTTTTATCCCTATTACACAAATCCAACTTTTCACCGACCTTGAAAATAAGGTTAAGGAGAATCCGGAAAAAGTCGTTTTGCTTCTGGACGACACAATTGTAATTGACGCTGCCGTTATTGAGCGATGCGAGCATTACAAATCACGAGGGTTCAAACTTGCGGCGTATTATAAAGGAAAATTCGAGGACATCTCGCCGATTTCGTCGTATGTAAGCTATATTTTTTTGAAAGTTCCGCTTACAAAATTGTTAGAGCAGTCCGTTCTCGTAAAGCGCGAATTTCCGAAAGCTGTGATTGTCGCAACCGACATAAGCGAAAAGCCGATTTTCGACCAAATCATAATGCATCGTGATTCAAAAGTAAAACTCTTTGACGGCGCGTTTTATAAGGTTCATATTCCGTCAAGTGCGCGGCAGAACACACTTTCGCCGTTGAAAGCGAACTATATTCAGCTCTTGAATGTAGTAAGCAATGACGACTTCGACTTCCAAACTTTTACGCGCACCGTTCAACAGGATACCGCTCTCGCAATTCAGTTTATGCGCCTTGTGAACACGGCGAGCAAATCACGTTCGGAAATTAAAAATCTGAATCAAGCGGCGGCAATGCTCGGGCAAAAGGAAATAAAGAAATGGGTATCAACGGCTGTTTCGAATACGCTTTGTGTGGACAGCCCTTCGGAGATTATGCGCCTTTCGCTTCTCAGGGCAAAATTTTGCGAAAACCTTGCTGTCCATTTTGAATTGGGGCTTCAGCAGGAGAACCTGTTCCTCATGGGGCTTTTTTCGGTGCTTGACGTAGTATTGGATATGACAATCGAAGAAGCCTTCAAGCTGATATTTGTCCCGCCGCCGATTCACTCCGCGCTCGTCGAGCAAACCGGCGACTTTTACAGCGTCTTGTTCTTCGTGCAACAGTACGAAATGGGACACTGGAAAGAAATTTCGCGTGTCGCACTTGTGCGCAATATTTCAATCGACCAAATACACACCGCATACAACGACGCTTTGCTTTGGTACAGCAGACTGATTAACCTTACCGTTGACCAAGAAGAGTTGCAGAAATGAAAGAATCCACTTTTACTGCGAAAAACGAGGAAAGTTGGAAGGCGTTGGAGGGATTTAATTCCCGCTTACAAAAACGCGGCGGAATTAAGAGTGTCAAAGCCGACGAAGTTCGCGAATTTGCGCGGCTTTTTCGGCTTGCCGGGTTTCATCTTGCCTATGCGAAAACGCATTATCCCAAAAGCCGAATCGTTTCCTATTTGAATCGCCTTGTCGGGTCGAGTCATAATTTTTTTTACATCCGTGAGCGCGGCAGTTTTGGCGAAATCGCGGAATTTTTTTCGCATACTCTGCCGCAAGTCGTTCGCGAAACCTATAAATATTGGGTTTTCGCGACGGCTGTTTTTGTGTTTGCAGCGATGTTTGCAGGGTTTTACGTTGCCGGAGATGCGGCTCGGCTCAGCGAACTTCTCCCTGCCGGCATGGAACCCGCCGTCGATTTGGATAACCACGTAATAATGTGGGACGGCTCGCTTATGAGCGCGTTTTTTATCACAAACAACACAACGGTCGCGTTTAATACTTTCGCGCTCGGTATTTTTGCAGGAATTTTAACGCTGTACATCTTGCTTCTTAACGGAGCTCTGGTTGGTGCTTTGGCAGGCTTTTTTCACGCCGACGGCGCAAATATGCTGATTTTTTGGTCGCTTATTCTTCCGCACGGCGTCACGGAGCTTGCCGCAATTTTTTTTGCGGGCGGCGGCGGCTTGATGATGGGAAAAGGACTTCTCGTACCGGGCGATTTCACTCGAGCGCAGTCGCTCGTTTTTCATGCCAAAAAAGCGGTAAAACTGATTCCGCTGATTGTTATTTTGCTTGTTTTTGCCGCGTTCGTGGAGGGATTTTTTACGCCCCTCGATATTTCGCCGTGGTTTAAACTGGCATTTGCCGCCCTCACCGGGGTTGGGCTTGTTGCGTACTGCCTGAAAGGCGCGTGGAAACCGTAATGTTGCTTCAAATGAAGTCGGTTGCGAAAGCAATCGGCGCAGAAGAAATTTTAACGGACGTATCGTTTATGATAGAAGAGCGCGAAAAAGTCGCGCTTGTCGGAGTAAACGGCGCAGGCAAAACTTCCGTTTTTCGCATAATAACTAAAGAATGGGAAGCCGATGACGGCGAAGTTTCCAAGCGCGGCGGAGTGAATATCGGCTATTTGGCGCAACTTGAAGACGAGTCGGAATCAGGCACTCTTTACGACGCTCTCAACAGCGTTTTTTTTCCGTTGCGAAAAATGGAATCGGAAATTCGCGCACTCGAAAAGGAAATGGGTGCGCTGACAGGAGAAAAATTTAACGAAACCATGACGCGATACGACAATTTGAGCTTTCGCTTCAAAGAAGCCGGCGGATTTGAGACAGAAAGTCGCTTAAAAGGCGTGCTTCGCGGACTCGGATTTTCCGAAAATCAGTGGACGCAGGATTTTTCGTCGCTTTCGGGCGGGCAGCGCACACGCGCGATGCTCGGCAAATTGCTCTTGCAACAAAGCGACCTTCTTCTGCTTGACGAACCGACAAACCATCTCGACATCGAAAGCGTCGCGTGGCTTGAAGAATATTTGCGAAATTTCTCCGGCGCGGTACTTGTAATTTCCCACGACAGATATTTTTTAGATAAAGTTTGCACCAAAACAATTGAAATTGAACATAAAAAGTCCGTTGTTTACGGCGGAAATTACAGTTTTTTTGTGCAAAAAAAGGCCGCCGACCTTGTGTTGGCGAAAAAAGCCTACGCCGACCGGCAAAAAGTTATCAAGCATCACGAAGACGTTGTAAAAAAAATTCGCTCGTTCAGCACGGAGGCGGCGTTAATTCGCGCAAAAAGCCGCGAAAAACTGTTAGGCAAAATCGAACGGATTGACGCACCGGTTGCCGCGCCCGAAAAAATGCGCCTGCGTTTGAAGCCGCGTTTAAATTCCGGCAACGATGTTTTATTTGCAGAAAATTTGTCGATGGGTTTTGACGGAAAAAAACTTTTTTCCGACATCTCATTTGAGATAAAAAAAGGCGATAAAATCGCGCTAATCGGGGAAAACGGAATCGGCAAAACCACGCTTTTGAAAATAATTGCCGAACAGCTTGTGCCGTTATCGGGGAAAATTCGCGAGGGCGTGAACGTACGCCCGGGCTATTACGACCAACGTCATTCGACCCTTACCGCCGACAACGCGCCCTCGGACACTCTGCCCGACACAACAATATTTCAACTGCTCGCCGACACCTACCCTCGCCTGACGCAAACGGAAATCCGCACAACTCTCGCGGCATTTATGTTCAAGGGCGACGACGTTTTCAAGCCGCTTGCCGCGCTTTCGGGCGGCGAACGCGGGCGCGTGCAGTTGTCTAAAGTCATGCTTGCGGGGGCAAACTTTCTGATACTTGACGAACCCACGAACCATCTTGATATTTTCTCCAAAGAAATTTTGGAAACTGCGTTGCTCGAATTTTCCGGCGCGTTAATTTTTGTTTCGCACGACCGATATTTTATTAACAACACGGCAACAAAAATTTTTGAAATGACGCCATCCGGAATAGCGGAATTTGCCGGCAATTACGATTACTTCATCGAAAAAAAAGCCGCACAAACCCCTCTTGCCGACGCAATATGTACCGAATCGGACTCAAAGCAGAATTATCTGCGCAAAAAAGAGGCGGACGCAGAGGCACGTCGCAAAAAATCACGCGCGGAAAAATTGGAAGCGGAAATTTCAAAACTTGAAACGCAAATCGCGCTGTGCGACGAAAAACTCGAAACCCCGGAAATAAACACGGACGCAGCCGCCGCACAAGAAGTTTTTGAAGAAAAAGTTGCGCTCGAATCGCGACTGGAGTTATTATTCACCGAATGGGAGGCGATTTTAACATGAACAAACACAATAAAACCGATGCCGCCGACACCACCGTCAACATTTTAAAGTACGTTTTAGGGATGCTTTTGAACCTTGTACTTGTGGCGGTTGTGGCGGTTTTTGTTGTAAGTGCGTTTGGTTGGGGGCACAGCGAAGGCATACGTCTTGCGGGCGAACTTCTTTCGGAAGGCGAGAATCACGCATTTGAATTTGTCATCGACGAGGAAATATCCGTGTCAGACCTTGCGCGGCGTCTTCACGACGAAGAAATTATTCAAAATCGAATGGTTTACCAACTCGAACTTTTTGTTCGCGGCGCGACCGCAAATTACTCACCGGGTACGTTCGCGCTTAACATGAACATGTCAAATGTCGAAATCGACCGCACTTTGCGTCGTCAGGCGAGAGCTTTAGCCCCTCACGAAACAATCACAATTCCGCCGGGTTGGACGCTTCGTGATATGGCGGCATACTTTGAATCACGCGAATTTTTTGCCGCCGAAGATTTTCTTTTTGTTGCGCAGTACGGGCATTTCGGCTTTGCGTTTTTGATGGATATTCCTGCTGACCGCCCGAACCGCCTCGAAGGATATCTTTTTCCGGACACGTACCAAATTCCCGTTAATCCGATTCCCGCCGACATTATTACCAGAATGCTGCACAATTTCAGCGAACGCATCGACGAGGAAATGTTCTTCCAAATGGAAGAAATGGGCTTGACGTTGGACGAAACAATTATCATGGCGTCAATTATTGAGCGCGAGGCGCGTCTTGCGAGCGAACAGCCTCTTATGTCTCAGGTAATTCACCGGCGAATGCAAACAAACATGCGGCTTGACATGGACTCGACCGTGAAATATGCGATGGCCGACCCGCCGGTCAGGCTTACCATCGCCGACATCGACCGCTATGCGCACTCGCCGTACAACACGTATCGCCATCACGGTTTGCCGGCAGGTCCGATTTCAAATCCTGCCGCAGGCGCAATTCGCGCAACACTTTGGCCGTCCGCGACGGATTATCTCTTCTTCGTTCTTCGCGACGAAGCCACCGGCGCGCATCATTTTTCTCGGACGTATCCGGAACATCAAGCCGCCGCCGAAAGGTATTTGTGGAACCGTGACAGATAGAGAACGCCGGAACACCGAGGACACATGTGATTTCCCGCGCATTCCCTCGAAGCCGGAGCAGTTTCCTGTGCAATAAAAAGAACCCCCTTCACACGAAGGGGGTTCTTTTTTCGGAAAAAATCACGTCAAAAACGCGAATCAAGAGTTCAGAATTACGCACTCGGCGCATCGCCGTTCCGGTCGATTTTGTTGATTGTCTCGAAGAATAATTCTCGCATTTCGTCGTCGATTACGGGCAAACCGACCGTATTGAGGATTTCCTCAATGTATGCCGCTTTTGCCGAAAATTCTTCGCGGGTGCAGGGGAATATGTTCGGAAACGCCCAATGATTCACCAGAAGCATTAAAAGCTCCGACAAAACTTTTGCGTTGCCTTTTCGGATTGAGCCGTCGGCCATGCCCTCTTCAATCATCGGTTCGAAGAGTTTTGCTGTTTCTAAATTCCACCTGTGTCGCGCGGCGAAAAAATACGGCGTGGTCATCAAAACCATCAGCATGGTTAAAAATTTAACGGTTTCATCCTGCGCGGTATTTGCAACAAGCGACCCCTTCATCGCAAAGCGCAAACGCTCAAGCCCGCTCGGCATGTCGGCCAGCATCGCCTCGGCAAGTGCCGACTCGCCAACCTCAAACATATCAACAAGCCGCTCGAAAACCGCTTCTTTCGACTTGAAATGATGGTAAAACGCGCCGCGAGTAAGCCCGTTTAACTGTGCCACGATGTCGAGTACCGTGGTTTCCTCGTAGCCTTTTTCCAAAAATAATTTCAACGACGCATCAAGTATTTTTTTTTCGGTTTCTTCCGGATACTTATTTCGAGGCATGTTTACGCCCCCTATCCGAGCATTTCTTTCATTTGTGCGGTTGCTTGCGCGAGAGCTTCGTCAGCTTTTGCGGCGTCCTTGCCGCCGGCCTGCGCATGATTCGGCTTTCCGCCGCCGCCGCCGCCGCAAATTTGCGCGGCATTTTTTACGATTTGACCGCAATTTATTCCGGCTTTTACTGCGTCGTCGGTGGCGGAAGCAAGAAACTGCACCGCACCGGTTTCGTTATTTACGCCGCACAAAATCAACGCGCCGGATTTAATTTCCGCCTTGATTTTGTCGCAGAGCTTGCGCAATGCGTCGATGTCGCAGTTTTGCGGCTTGGCAGATACAAGCGTGAAATTTCCGTGCGTTTCGGCAGATTTTAAAATGTCGGCCAAAATTTGTTCGTGGGCAGCACCCGCCGCCGCCGCTTGAGTTTTTGCGATTTCTTTTTTCAACGCACGATTTTCGTCGGAAAGAGTCTTAATCTTTTCCGCCTGCGCGCAAACTTCATCTTTGTAGCTGTTAATCGCAGCGAGATTTGTTACCGCTTCGATGCGGCGCACGCCCGACGCAATACCCGATTCCGATAAAATTCGAAACGCGCCGATTAAGCCCGTGCTTTTTACATGCGTTCCGCCGCAAAGCTCGACGCTTAATGCCTCTCCTTTTGCATTATCGCCGACGCTCACCATCCGCACGGTGTCGCCGTATTTTTCGCCGAAAAGCGCGAGCGCACCTTTTTTTCGTGCCTCTTCCGGGGTCGTCTCCTCGGTTACAACGCGCAGGTCGGACGAAATCCACGAGCAAATATTTTTTTCAACATTCTCGCGCTCCTCCGGCGTAAGAGCCTGCATGTGCGTAAAGTCGAAACGCAACCGCTCTGCGTCAACCGACGAACCGGCCTGTTCAACATGGTCGCCTAAGGTGCGACGCAACGCCTCTTGCAAAAGATGCGTCGCGGTGTGATTGCAGGAAGTTTTTGCACGAGTATCAAAAAATATTACAGCTTTAACGATTTGCCCTACCTTTATCGAACCGGATTCAATCGAACCGATATGAACGGTATTATTGCCCGCAACCGTTATGCAGTCATTGATTTGCACCGGCGCAGTTTCCTTGTTTATGCGCAACCAACCCTTGTCGCCTTTTTGCCCGCCGCTTGCCGCATAAAACGGCGTTTTGTTCAACACAACGGCAAACTCTTTCCCCTCCGTCACTTCATTTACGATTTCGCCGTCGCAAATCAGCGCGAGAATTTCCGCTTCGCAGGAAACCTCTGTGTAGCCGACAAATTCCGTCGGCAAATTCGGCGGCAGTTTATGATAAACCGTTTCATCCGCGCCCATGTACGTAAACGTTCCGCGCGCCTCACGCGCACGAGTTTTCTGCGCCGACATTTCGGATTCAAAACCTTCCGAATCCATGGCGAGTTCGTTGTCTTCCAAAATTTCGCGCGTTAAATCCGGCGGAAATCCGAAAGTATCGTAAAGTTTAAACGCATCCGCGCCGCTCAACATTTTTTCGCCGGAATTTTTCATATCGTCGATATGTTTTTGCAGCAAATTCATGCCGGTATCAAGGGTTTCGAGAAAACGATTTTCCTCCGCCCCAAGCGTTTTTAATATGTGACCGGATTTTTCCGTCAAATTCGGATATGCATGTGAATACGCATCAATTGCCGTTTGTGCGACGCTTTGCACGAAGCGCGTCAGTCCGATTGCCTTGCCGTGGCGCACCGCACGGCGCAACAGCCGCCGGAACGCATATCCCCTACCCTCGTTTGACGGCAACACGCCGTCTGCCGCCATAAACGTGACGCTTCGCACGTGGTCGGCAACAATATTCGCCGAAATCAGCGCATTGCCGGTCGCCGGCACTCCCGCCGCCGTAAGCACAGAATCCCGCACACTCTTTATGTTATCAATGTCAAAAATGCTCGGCGCGTTTTGCATGACAATCGCGAGTCGTTCAAGCCCCATTCCCGTATCGATATTCGTTGATGCCAAAGGGCTGTACGAACCGTCCTCGCTTTTTTCAAATTGCGTGAAAACCAAATTCCAAACTTCCATAAAGCGGTCGCATTCGCAGCCGGTTGTGCAACCGGGGTCGCCGCAACCATGCTCCGCGCCCCTATCGAAATAAATTTCCGAACACGGCCCGCACGGCCCGATTCCATGCTCCCAATAATTATCCTCTTTGCCCATGCGGAAAATTTTGTCCTCGGAAAGACCGATGTCGTCGCGCCAAATCGCATAGGCTTCGTCGTCCTCCAGATAAACGCTCACGCTCAATTTTTCCGCCGGAATTTCCATAACTTTCGTCATAAATTCCCACGCCCAAGGAATAACTTCCTTTTTAAAATAATCCCCGAACGAAAAATTCCCCAACATTTCAAAAAAAGACGCATGTCGCGCATCTTTGCCGACTTCATCAATGTCGGTCGTACGAATGCATTTTTGGCACGTTGCGATTCTCGGACTCGGCGGAATTTCCTGCCCGGTAAAAAACGATTTCATCGGTGCCATCCCCGAATTGATTAGTAACAGACTCTTGTCACCCTGCGGAACAAGCGGGTAACTCGGCAAAACATAATGCCCTTTTCCAACAAAAAAATCCAAGAACGCATCTCGGATTTGATTTACCGTTTGGTATTTCATAAATTTCCTCCTTTATTATGTTTAGTTCGCGGGGGGAAGCCCCGCGAACGATTAAATCACGAAATCGCCGTTTTTCAGAAATTGTTCCTCTGTGCCGTTGGCGTGAATGCCGGTTACGCACATATCTTCCGTTCCGAACATGAAATCTACGTGAACGAGGGAATCGTTGCCGCCGGCGGCAATAAATTCTTCCGTCGAGAGTTTGTCGCCGTCTTGGATATTTTTCGGATACGCTTTGCCGAGAGCAAGGTGCGATGATGCGTTCTCATCGAAGAGGGTGTTGTAGAAAAGCGTGTTCATTTGCCCGATTGGCGACGTGTTTGACACAAGGGCAACCTCGCCGAGCCGGCCGCCGCCTTCGTCGATTTCAATTATATTTGCCAAGGCGGATTCGTTTTTGTCGGCGCGGAACGAGCTGACCTTTCCGGCGGTGAACGTCATCTCGAAGCCGTCGATTAAGTTGCCCTGATACGACAACGGCATTGACGCAACAACGCGACCGTCGGCGCGCATTCTGTCGGGCATTGTGAAAATTTCTTCCGTCGGCATGTTGGGAAAGAACGGTACGCCGTTTTTGTCAACGTCGCCGCCGCCCTCCCAGACGTGATTTTTCGCCAGACCGAGCGTGATATCCGTGCCGAGCCCGGTTGTTATTCGCAGGGCGTCGAACTGCTTTTTATTCAGATATTCAAGCCGCGCTTCGAATGATTTTTTGTGAATTTCCCAGTCGGCACAGGGATTTTTTCCGTCGGCACGCGCGCCCTTGAGCAAATATTGCCACATTTTTTCGATTGCGTCCGCTTCGGAGAGGTCGGGAAAAACTTTTTTCGCCCACGCCGCCGACGGCACGGCGATGATTGACCATCGCAAAAAACTGCCCATTGTAAGCCGCGTGTGTTCTTTTGTGGCTTCGCGCGACACCTTTGTGAATCGGCGCAGACGGTCGGCATCAACGCCGGAAAGGGCGTCGGGGTCGGACGAGCGCACGTGCAGATAAACCGCGCCGCGTTCGTCTTGTTCTGCGAGTTTGTTCACGCGCCATTCGGGAAAGCTGTCGAAAATTTCGCTTGCCGCACGAAGATACGTTGTTCGCGAGCAAATGTCGTCCATCCATTCCATGCGCACTTCCGACGCGCCCGCGTCGTATGCCGCCGCTTGCACAAGCCGCCCGAAGTCGGCATTTTCAACATCGCAGCCGATAATAACAAGCTGCCCTTTTTGCACATTTCCGCCGGAACGCACTAACAACTCCGCATAATTTTTCATTTTATTTTTGTCCATGTAAACGCCTCCAAACTTGATTATATACCTATTATGGGGAATTTTGCAAAAAAAATGCTCGACCGAAAAATTTAAAATTTCAAAACTTATTTCAAAACCTAATTGGTAGCTGAGCGGTCACCGAATAGGTTTTGAAAAAAATTTTCCGCCGATTCGAAAATGTGATATAATCGCACGAAGTCTTTTTTGTGCGGAGGGGTATAAATGATTTATGCAATTTTAAGTGTGTTGTTGGTCTTGGTGCTGGGGGTTATAGTGTTTATTATGTCTGCCGGCAATATTACCGCCGTGTTTATTGTGTGCGGTATTGCGTATATTTTCGCTATCCTGCGGGGGATTGCGCGAAATCGCCCGCGAACCGCCGTTTTAGCTCCGGACGGAAGTTACGTGCCCGGTCCGAAGCCTCTCCACGATGTCGCATTTATGCTGTCGTTGCTTGCTGCGGTCGCGCTTGTGTTGTGGATTTTTCCCTTCCCGCCGATATCAGGGATTCTCGGTGTCGTCATTGTAATTTTGACTCACGTTGCTATTATCGGGCTTTCGATTCTCGTATTTATAATGTGCAGCAGGAAGAAAAGGACACATAATGTCAAGCCCCCGAGGGTTATTGCGATTATTGTGTTGGTAATTTATGTGATTGTGCTGATTGCTACATTTTTCGCTGCACTTATCGGCTGATAATCGCCCGTTTGCAAGCCCGAGAACGCGCTTGAGTGCGTTCTCCTTACATACTTAATGCGAATGATAACAGCCTGCCGAAAATGCCTTGCGGCGGGCGACAGGTCTTGCTTTTTCCGACAAAGCCCGGGCGGGCTTATCAAGTGCGCTCGCGATAAAATTGAAAATTGATTTCAGTGGTGGAAATATCAAAAAATTGCAAACAGGTGACTTTTTGTGATATGATACTCGCCGAGGGGGGTATGAATGCATGGATACCGTCGAGCATAATCAAAAACCGCGTCGTTTTCTGCGCAATGTTCGTTTTTTGTATTTAACCTTTTTTATTTTGTTGGCATTTATTGCATTTGCGTTCAGATATACTGTTACGTTGCAGCCGATTATTTTTGTTTTGTTTATCGCAATTACCGGGGTCGGAGCATTGATTTTCCGCCGCCTTAAAGAGGCGGAAGACGAACGTCATCGTACCGAAGTCGCCGAGGAATCAAACCGTGCAAAAAGCCGCTTTTTGGCGCGAATGAGCCACGAAATCCGAACGCCGATTACAGCGGTTATCGGCATTTCGGAAATTGAGTTGCAAAATTCTGATTTATCGGAAAATATGGCGTCATCGCTTTCAAAAATTCACACCTCGGCAAACTCACTGCTTACAATTGCTAACGATATTTTGGATTTATCGAAAATCGAAACCGGAAAAATGGAACTTTTTCGGGAAGAATACTGTGTCACGAGCCTTATTAACGACATTAACAACCTTCATCCGTATTTTTCCGGAAACAAAGAAGAGGTTGAGTTTCGTCTGCATATTTCCGCAAACATACCCTCGCATCTTTTCGGAGATGCTTCTCGTATCGGGCAAATTGTACACAATCTGCTTGCAAGTGCGTTTAAACATACGGATGCCGGCAGTGTGGAGCTTTTTTGGGGTGCGGAATGCACCGGCGACCCGGTAAATTTGCTGATATCTGTGCGCGACACCGGCTGCGGAATATCGGAAGAACAAATCGCAATTCTGCAAAACGGCGAATATGCCCGCTTGCATAAAAACGAAGACCGCTTTGCCGACGACACCGGGCTGGGTTTGTTCATCATATATAATCTTTTAAAACTGATGAACGCGGACACGGAAATTAAAAGTGTGGTTGGAGTAGGCACAACAATCGTTGTTCGTATTCCGCAAAACAGTACCGAAAATTCTCTGCCAATCGGCAAAGAAACTGCCGAACGCTTGCAGGGCGTTCAATCGGACGAACGTTTTGCGAGTAAAAAGTTTTCGTTTGAGCTTGAGCCGATGCCCTACGGCAGTGTTTTGTTGGTAGACGATGTTGAAGCGAATCTGTTTGTGGCAAAAGGGCTTTTGGCGTTCTACGATTTGAATATCGAAACCTGCACAAGCGGCTACGACGCGATTGAAAAAATTTCTGCCGACAAAAAATATGATTTGATTTTTATGGACTATATGATGCCGGGAATGGATGGCATTGAAACTATGGAAACAATGCGAAAAATGGGCTATAACGAGCCTATCGTGGCATTTACGGCAAACGCACTTATCGGAAACGCGGAAAGGTTTGTTTCTGCGGGGTTTGACGGGTTTATCCCCAAGCCGATTAACTCAAAACAGCTTAACGACACGCTTACAAAGTTTATTCGAAACAAGCAGCCCGCCGAAATTATTAAAGCCGCTAAATTGACTCGTAAAGTTTCTTCTGACGAGCTGAATCATTTTCAGTCGGACGGCGCGATTTTGGATAAACTTCGCACGGATTTTACAAGACAACGAAAAAACGCAATTACAGAACTGAACGACGCCTTTAACGCCGGCGACCTGAAGCAAGCAAATTTCATTGCTCATACATTAAAGGGCAGTGCCTCGCTTATTTATGAAACCGAGCTTGCAGACGCTGCCGGTGCTTTGGAAAAATTATTCAACGACGGCGAATTTCCGCCCCAAAGCATGATGACAGCACTTGAAGAAGAATTTACGCGCGTAATTCGAAGCATAAAAAGCACAATCGAACCGCCGACATATCGGGACGAACCGAACCGGGTCGCGGCACTTGAAATTTTAAACAGCTTGGAATCTATGCTTACGCTTCGCAAGGCGCAAAGTATAAATGCGTTGGGCGAGCTCAGAAACATTCCCGAAGCTGCCGTATTTGTGCGCCAAGTTGAAAATTTTGATTTCGCGGCGGCATTAACCGTATTGCCGGTATTACGGGATATTTTGGACGAGTAAAGCGAACTCCTTTGAGAACCTTGAAGGCAAGGCGGGAAATCGCCCGCACCCTTCAGCGCGTTTTCCGACGAAGCTCGAACGGGCTTCTTAATTGCGTTTGCGATAGGAGAAATCTGAATGACAAACGAAATCCTGAAAAGGCTCATGGTGTACCGGTGCGAGTCGAACAAGCTCACGTTTGTTAGCGAGGGTTGCACAGCCCTTACCGGATACACTGAACTTCCTGCGGACATAAGGCAAAAAATCGAAAAATTCCATGAAGCGGCATCTGATTTAGAGGTGTCGTTTCAAATTTCAACGAAATCCGGCGAAAAAAAAATCGTATTATTGCGAAGCTGCGTTCTTGAGCTGAACGAGGACGGCGACCCGCATATCATTGAAGGAATGGTCTTTGATGTAACAAAACTTGTGCAAGCGGAATCCGTTCGCGCAGAAAACCGCGCCGGCTTCGATTTCTGGGAGCGGCTCGATTCCGGCATTCGCACCCCCATGAACGCGATTTTGGAGCTTTCGGAATTGGCGTCGGACATGCCGGCTCATGTTCGCGAATATACGCGGCAAATTGAGCTGTCGGGAAAAAAGCTCATGCAAACAATGAATAATGTTTTTGATTACAAAAAACTTGAACGCGGCGAGCAAGAGCTTTCGGAAAAAAAATACGAGCCGGCAGCACTTATTAAAGAGCTTGCGCAGTTCACCGGCGAGCTTGATTCCGGCTTGGAATTTAAGCTGTACGCGGACAAAGACCTTCCCGACGAGCTTATCGGCGATGCGGAAAAATTGCGACTGGTTGTGCAAAATCTTATTTCGAATGCGGTAAAATTTACGGAAACGGGATATATTTCCTTAGCAATCGAAAGCAAAGTTGTAGACGATTCACTGATTTTAGAGTTTTCCGTCGAAGACACCGGTCGGGGTATCCGCGAAGAGGACAAGGCAAGCATTTTCATGCCGTTTACGCAGATAAAAAACACCGAAGGTATCGGCTTGGGGCTTGCGATTTCAAAAAAAACGGTTGAGTTGATGGGCGGAGAACTCGACTTTTCTTCGTCTTACGGCGCGGGTTCTGTTTTCACCGTTACCGTGCCCCAGCGTGTTTGCACAACTGAGCAGCCTTTGGCGAAAAAGCCCCGCGCAAACTTTAAAAATCCGAATTTTATCGCGCCGGATGCGCGCGTTCTTGTTGTTGATGCCATAAAGGCAAATTTGACCGTAGCCGAAGGGTTTTTGCGTCCGTACAAAATGCAGGTTGACCTTTGCGAAAGCGGCTTGTCGGCGATTGTGGCGGTTAAAGCGCGGGATTACGATTTGATTTTAATGGACAGGCTCATGCCCGAAATGACGGGCGAAGAAACCGCCGCCGCCATACGCGAACTCGGCAAAAATATCCCGATTGTTGAGCTTGCGGCAGACGAAAAATATCGCGGAAACATGGATGACTTTCTGCCGAAACCGATTGACGCCGGCGAATTAAATGCAATTTTAGAAAACCGAATTCCGCAAAAAAAGCAAATTCCCGCCGGCGAAACCGCGTCGGCATCGCGCACCGCGCCGAGGCTTGCAAAAATAAAAATTTCCGGCATTGACATAAAAAAAGGTTTGACGAAAACAGGCGGCGACGCAGACATTTATCTGCGTGTGCTTAAAGAATATTCCGAAAGCGGCTCGCGAATTGTAAAAGAGCTGCATTTTTGCGTACAACGCGGCGACTTGAAAACCTATCATGTTTACACCCACGCGATTAACTCCATTTCCGACAATATTGGTGCAAGCGAAATCTCGCGCGAGGCTGCATCCCTCGAAAAAGCCGCCGAACGCGGCGATTTATCTTTCGTTGCAATCAATAATTCCGCTTTTACGGAAAAATTGAGCGAGCTTATAAAAAATATTCATGCCGCAATTAAAGACGAAAAAATTTCCGCGCCCCGCGTTATCGAATCTGACGACGAAAAACGCAAAATTTTGCTTATCGACGATACGCCGTCATACCTCTTGTTTCTGAGCGAAATTTTGCAGGACGACTACGAACCCCTTACCTCCGTCAACGCACAAGACGGCATCGAAACCGCGCGTCTCACCAAGCCGGATTTAATTTTGCTCGACATTATGATGCCCGAAATGTCCGGCTACGAAGCACTCAAAGCCCTTAAAGCCGACAAGGAACTGAAACATATTCCGGTAATTCTCATATCCGGCAAAGAGCAAAAGGAAAACGAAGAAAAAGGTCGCGCTCTCGGCGCGGTCGGATATGTGAAAAAACCCTTCGACGCAAACATCGTTAAGAAAAAAGTTGCGGTAGTATTTGCGTGAAAAAAACAGTTGTAATCGGAGGCGGCCACGCAGGATGCGAGGCGGCTCTTGCGGCTGCGCGGCTCGGCTCGCAAGTGACGCTTTTCGCGCTTAATCTCGACTCAATCGCAAATTTGCCGTGCAATCCGTGCATCGGCGGCAGCGCGAAAGGGCATTTGGTGCGCGAGGTTGACGCTCTCGGCGGGCAAATGGCAAAAGCAATCGACGCGACGTTCATACAAAGCAAAATGCTCAACACCGCAAAGGGTCCGGCGGTGTATTCTTTGCGCGCGCAGGCGGATAAAAAAAATTACATGGCTTATATGAAGCGCGTGCTTGAAAACGAACCGAATCTTTCGCTTCGCGAGGACGAAGTGACTGAAATCATTACCGGAGACGATGCTGTTACCGGCGTTCGTACCGGCTCGGGCGGAATTTTTCATTGCGACGCGGTAATCGTTTGCACCGGAACGTATTTAAACGCGCGATGTCTTTACGGCGAAACCGTGACGCACACAGGTCCCGGCGGACTGAAAAACGCGACGGGATTAAGCGACAGCCTGAAAAACCTCGGCTTTGTGTTGCAACGGTTCAAAACCGGCACACCGGCGCGAATCCATCGGCGCAGCATTGATTTTTCAAAAATGTCGGTGCAACACGGCGACGAAAAAATCGTGCCGTTTTCATTTGAAACGAATCCGGCAGAAATTATTCGCGAGCAAGTGCCGTGCCATCTCACGCACACAACGCCGGCAACCCACGAAATTATTCGCGCGTCGTTGCATCGAAGCGCGATGTACAGCGGGCTGATTCAGGCGACGGGGACTCGCTATTGCCCGTCAATCGAGGATAAAATCGTGCGCTTTGCCGACAAGGAACGGCATCCCGTTTTTATCGAGCCGGAGGGCGCGGGAACGCTTGAAATGTACGTGCAGGGGATGTCGAGCGCGTTGCCGGCGGAGGTGCAGGAGGCAGTGTATCGCTCGGTTCCGGGGCTTGAAAATTGCGAAATCATGCGTCACGCTTACGCAATCGAATACGATTGCATCGACGCGACGCAGTTGACGCTGCAGCTCGAAGCCAAGCATTTACGCGGACTTTTTTTTGCGGGGCAAATTTGCGGGTCGTCGGGCTACGAAGAAGCCGCCGCGCAGGGAATAATCGCGGGTCTTGCCGCTGCCGGCGCGGAAATTTCAATCGGGCGCGCCGACGGCTACATCGGCGTTTTAATCGACGACCTCGTAACGAAAGGCACTCGCGAACCCTATCGCATGATGACATCCCGCGCCGAATATCGTTTGCTTCTGCGGCAGGACAACGCTGATTTGCGCCTGACGCCGCTCGGTTTTGCGGCGGGGCTGATTCCTCGTGCGCGATATGAAAAATTTTTGCAAAAATCTGCGGACATTGATGCACAGGTCGCATTTTTGAAAAAATTAACCGTCACCCCGAACGATGTAAATGAAATTCTCGCGGCAAAGGGGTCGTCGCCAATTAAATCCGGTGTGAAGTTGGCGGAGCTTATTAAGCGTCCGGAGTTGAGGTTGGAGGATTTTCAGTTCTCGGGGGCGTTGCCCCCGAACCCCCACAAAGGGAGCAATGCCCCCCTTGACCCCGGATGCACGGGCGAGCAGCCCGCCGACAGGCGGGCGACCGGCCCCGGATATGAAACCGCACTTTGCGCGGTTTCGGAGCAAGCGGAAATTCAAATTAAATACGAGGGCTATATAAAAATTCAGCAGGCAGAGGCGGAGGCGTTTCGAAAAATTGAGGAAAAACTCCTGCCGCCGGATATTGACTACGAAAAAATTTCGGGCTTGCGCATTGAGGCGCGGCAAAAGTTAGCGGCGTTGCGACCGGTAAATTTCGGGCAAGCGTCGCGGGTTACAGGCGTTTCGCCGGCGGATTTAAGCGTGTTGGCGGTGTATGTAAAATCAATGGGTGCGTAAAGAGGCGAAAAAATTTATTTGCAAGACACTTGACACCGAAACAATGTTCGCGTGGTTTGGGGCAACATTCCTACTTCGAACTGACCCGGAATCGGTTTTTTTGTACAATCAGAACGTCAAGTTTCAGATATTTTTGCAAGATTGTGAAGAGTTACTGATTTTTCAAACGGCGGTTAAAAAATCGTGAGGGGTTTTGTAGCCGTTAGACTCGTGAAGGCGATACCGTTTACAGTAGATTTCAATGTACCAAAATATTGCGCATTTTGCGTCTTCGCGGGTTTTGAAGTGTTTGTCGTTAAGCCGCTCTTGTTTGAGTTTGCCCCAAAAGCTCTCCATCGGGGCGTTGTCGTAACAGTTGCCTTTTCTGCTCATTGAACAGATGCAGTTTAATTTTGTCAATAAATTTTGGTAATCGCGTGAGCAATATTGACTTCTGCGGTCGGAACGGATTAGGACTTTTTGAGGGTTGTTGCGCCGTGTTTTTGCCATATTAAGGCAGTCGATGACAAGATTTTCGTGCGTTCGCCCATCGCCCAACCGACAATTTCGCGGTTGTGCAGGTCGAGGATTCCTGCAGGGTACAGCCAACCTTCGTCTGGCGGGACGTATGTGATGTCGGAAACCCATTTTTGATTTGGCGCGGTTGCCGTGAATTCGCGGTTTAGAAGGTTTTCTGCCACGGGGAGATTGTGATTCGAATTTGTTGCGGCTTTGTATTTTTTCACAACTTTGGACTTCCAACCGTTTTCTCGCATGATTGCGGAAACGATTCGTCGACCGACGGGATTTTCTTTCGCTGTTAATGCCTTTGAAATTTTTGTTGATCCGGGGATTCGGTGGTTATTGAAAAACCCTTCGCGTACACGCTTTGTTATTTCTTTTTTTCGCTTGATTCCATCGCTTTCGGGTCGTTTATCCCATGCGTAATACGCGCTTTTTGTTACATCCAACGCTTTGCACAGCCTTGCGATTCTCAACCCTTTTTCTGACGCAGCCCTAAGTGTTTAGTCCCATGTTATAATGGTGCAAATGAATTGCCAAAGGAGAACAAAAAACTATGGGACAAATATTACACGGATGCGCCAAAACGACAGAGGCAACCCGCAGAGCAATACAAAATAGT
>Ga0123355_10003010_pt1 | contig 24007 bp, 24 predicted proteins | sample TergutEmb28metaG_3_FD_89872 | JGI IMG/M metagenome (GOLD analysis project Ga0123355, IMG submission 89872) | Embiratermes neotenicus P1 segment gut microbial communities from Petit-Saut dam, French Guiana - Emb289 P1 | ecosystem: Host-associated > Arthropoda: Insects > Digestive system > Gut ... | reverse complement strand
CGCCCAAGGCTAGTCACCGGCTTGTGGACACTATCCCGAGAGCATGAAATACAGCTGTTTTGGAATATGGCGCACGAGGCAAGCGTTACGGGGTATCACATCTACCGCAGTATGTCCCGTAACAGTGGATTTAGGCGGATAGGCACTGTAAGCGGTAGATCGGTACTTGCTTTTACCGATACAGATGTACGCAGAGGTGTGTATTACTACTACAAAGTGAGTGCGGTAAATGAATCTGGCATCAGCAGCCATCTAAGCCCGGCAGTACTGGGGCTAACGCTAACCAGCGACACACCGCCGGTTATCATAGGCATAACACCAATCACAGACGAAATAATAGGCCGCAGAACAGCAATTACAGTGCGTGCAGAGGATGCAACAGGCCTATCTACCATAGAACACATGATGGGATGTTAAAAACATAGAAAAAAAGCCGAGTTTTCAAACCTGAAAACTCGGCTTATATATACTGGAAAATCTTCCCTTGATACTTTGGGTAAAAGCGTTCAAACACCCATTCCTACAGCGTTTGCCCTACTTTTTAACATACCCAATAGCAACAGCATTAGGCCCGCTATGCGTACCTATTACCCCACCCACAGCTTGCACACTACAATTCTTAAAACTATATCTTGCAATGCCCTCTTGCATAAAGCTTTCACCACGTTCTATGTTCTGGGTATATCCAAAATAAATCGGCCATTTTTCATCGTAACCTGTTAAATCAAAATGATCAAATGCGCCTCGTTTAGCAGCTTCAAAACCTCGTACCTTTTTAATTGGCTCTGCTTTGCCTTCTTCGTTTAAAGAGAGTAGCGGCTTCATGCTTAATGCCTCGCCTATAAAAGCCATTGCGGGCGGTACACGTCCACCTTTTTTTAGATATGTCAAAGTGTCCAAGATAACGATAAAACCCATGCGGTCTTTTAAATCTAGCATAACTTCTTCTATCTCTGCACGGCTTTTACCTTCGTCTCGCATTTTAAGCGCATATTCTACCATCAGCTTTTGGCTGATACTGCAATTCTTAGAGTCTACCACCGTAATTTTATCATACTCGCACATCTCCTGCGCAGATATGGCAGAACTATATGTACCGCTTAATCCGCTTGATAACGTAAGTGCAAGCACCTCGTCACCCTTTGCCTTTGCGTCTTCAAAAATATCTAAGTACTGCCCCGGTGTTACTTGGCTTGTTGTTGGTAGATTCTTTGCTTTTGTCAAATTACTATAAAACACGCTAAAATCAGGATCGTTTCGGTAATCATATGCCATATCGTCAAACCTGATATCTAGCTCTATAACCTCTAATCCCATCTCTGCCCCTTTTAAATAAGGGATATCCGAGCCAGTGTCTGTTACAATTCTTAACATAATCTACTCCTCCTCTTCATCTTTATAGTAAGTATAGCCATTTTTTTGTTAAGAATATATTGCAAAATTTACTTTTTTGTTATATAAATGACTTAATACTAATCAGCGATTAAAAAGGAGCTAACGGAGTAAAGTGCCGCACTACTACACGACACGTTTTGATCGACAGATAGCGACTATTTTAATGCGGATTAGTACTTATAAATAAAAACGGGAGGTAGGTGGCAGTATGTTTGCATGGGGAAATCACGAAAATGATATAATTATTGACAGGGATGATAATGACAAAAGCGTTAAATCGTACGAACATGATCGCACCTATATGCAGCAAATTAAAAATGGAGATGTTGAGGCCATACTACTAAACAGAAAACTACCTAAAAACGACCTCCCTACATCATATAAACAGCTGGAATACTTCACATGCTCTGCAATTACCCTTGCAAGTTACGCTGCCATTGAAGGCGGCTTATCCCCGGCAAGAGCCTACGCTATGTGCGACCTATACTTCCAAAAATTAGAATTATGCAAAAATACTTCAGAGATAAAACAGATATATGACGATGTAGAACTTACTTTTGCTCAGCAGGTTCATCTAATCAATCTAGAGCGCGTAAATACTTCTTATGTTGAAAAATGCAAATTATTTATAGATCAAAATTTGCATATACCCTTTACCTTAGATGATGTAGCCACAGCACTTAGCATTAACAAATCCTATCTATCACGGCGCTTTGCCCAAGAAGCAGGTATACGCATTATGGAGTACACCAGACAAAAAAGGATTCAAACTGCTGCCTATATGTTAAAATATTCAGATAAAACCATCTCTGCAATTTCTGAAAACTTGTGCTTTTCTACTCAAAGCCATTTCGGTAACTTATTTAAGCAAATAATGGGCATGACCCCATTAAAATATAGGACAGCTAATCAGGTTATAGATATTGAGAACAAATCCATATAAAAACTTGCGCAAAGTGCCTATACATGCTATACTCGGCAGTGTTGTAAACGTTTCGATTTGAAATGAGCTAAGGACGAGCCAAAACGCACGTCAGTTGGTGCGTTCTTGGCGACAGACGAAACTCAATTTCAAACGAAATCGTTGTATTAAATTTTAGGAGGATAAGATGAGTATTCCATTTATAATTTTAGGTGTAATTTATATTGTACTATGTGCAGGCCTTATGACTGTAGTTTTGTTACAGAAAAAGCGTTCCGGCGGTATTGGCAGTGTTGCCGGTATGGGTAACGCAGATACTTACTGGGATAAAAACAAAGGCCGCACTTTAGAAGGCACATTAGAAAGATTGACTGTAATCGGCGCGATTGTTATTGCTGTGTTAACTGTTGTATTGTCGCTGATATAGAAGGTGACCGATATAATCACAGGAACTTTTTTATCAACTGCCAAAGCATACGGTTTTGTCAGTACCGGAACTCCGCCGGATATTTTTATATCTGAAGATTTTACAAACGGCGCACTACATCTAGATACAGTGGAGTGCGTGCTTAAACGTGGAAGCAGCAGTACCCGCCCCGAGGGGGAAATCGTGAAACTTATTTCGCGTGGCATCCCTTCATTAGCGGGTACTTTTTGTGTAGAAAAAAAGGGCGGGTATATCACAGCCTCGGAGCCAAAAATCCCATATGCCTTTGATGTTGCGCCTATTGCAGCCAAAAAGCTAGGCCTAGTTGATGGCCATAGAGTTATGTTTAATGTGTCTCTTAAAGGTAAGGTACAAATTACAGAGATTTTTGGCCATAAGAATGATGTAGGCATGGATGTACTAAGCATGGTGCGTCAAAGCGGAGTGCCTTACGAGTTTCCTCAAAATGTTATAGCAGAAGCCAATGCCCTGCCAGACGAGGTTACAAATGTAGATAGTGAAGGCCGTGTAGATTATCGTGATTGGCATATTATCACCATAGACGGCGCAGACACTAAGGATATAGACGACGCAATTTCTCTCAATAAATTACCAAACGGAAACTTTGAGTTGGGCGTCCACATAGCAGATGTATCACATTATGTACGGCCAGGCAGTGCCTTAGATATAGAAGCACGCAAACGCGGTACCAGCATCTATTTGGCGGATAGGGTTATCCCTATGTTACCGCACAAATTATCTAATGGCATATGTTCGCTTAATCCAAATGTGGACAGGCTGGCATTAAGCTGTGTTATGGAAGTCAATAGTCAGGGCGATGTAGTAAAACACAAACTTGCTCCTTCTGTAATTCATAGTAAAAAGCGTTGCACTTATGATGAAATAGCACAAAAAGCTGATGAATTTACAGATATGTTTACGCTTGCAGAAATTTTGCGTAAAAAACGCATATCCCGCGGTGCTTTAGAGTTAAATGTAAAAGAGGGTAAAGCAATTGTAGATGAAAAAGGCTTCCCTATTGATATACAAGTACGAGAAACAAACGCAGCTACATCTCTCATTGAAGAATTCATGATAGTGTGTAACGAAACCATCGCCGAACGCAGTAAAAATAAGCCATTCGTATTTCGTACCCACGAAGAGCCAGATCCTGATAAAATAGAGCAGCTGCAAAATTATTTAGCGCGTTTATCGGATAATCCTGCGCTTAACACATTAATTTTACGAAGCTTAAAACAAGCAAAGTACACAGCGGAAAATATCGGCCATTATGGCCTTGCATCTGAATGTTACTGTCATTTTACATCGCCTATTAGGCGTTATCCAGACTTGCTTGTGCATCGCAGTGTAAAGGATGGGCTAAAAAAGCGCGGTTTAGCAGAATTGTGCCTTCATTGCTCTTGGACAGAGCGAAACGCAGAGACTCTTGAAAGAGATGTATTGCAACTAAAAAAAGTTCAATTTATGGCAGATAAAATTGGCCATGTTTTTGAAGGGATTGTGTCTAGCGTAGTAGATTGGGGCATTTTTGTCCAGCTTCCAAATACTGTGGAAGGCCTTGTGCCAGCCGAGTTTCTAACGAAAGAGTACAAGCTGGGGGATGATGTTAGAGTGATGTTAGCTAAAGCAGATGTAGAAGAACGTAGACTTACTTTTAAAATATCCAACTCATAAAAGGGGTGTCTCATGACAACTCCTTTTTTTGTTGTTAATAATTTACTTGGTGACAATAAAAACCAATTTTTTTTATTAAGTTTTGGGAAAACTAGATGTAATCATTTTAATTGCGATTGCGCAATTTGTAAAAACAAGGAAAGAGGAAGAAGATTTGCGAAGAGGTAGAATAATCATTTACGCGATTGCGTTTACAATAGCTTTTACTATGGCATTAGATGCTAGCACTTATAATGTTTTGGCAGATACAGTAGACTTTTATCCTTGTATTGATTGTGAGTCCACAAACCAATATCAAACATTATCCGATGATGAAGAAATAGATATACCATCAGATGAGGATGCAGAGTTAGATGAAAATTCGGATATAGAGCTTGATGAAGATTCTGATATTGAGTTAGATGAAGACTCTAATGTGGATCTAGATAGAGATCCTGATGTAGAGATAGATAAAGATTTAGACATAGAATCAGAAATCACTCCTTTAGACATCAGCCCGATGATAGACAGCTTTTTGGATTTACAAAGCGCAATTGCAGCTGCACCGGCGGACGGTACACCAACTAATATTACCCTGACAGGAAATATTACACTAGAGGATGTACTTTTAATTGATCAAAACCGTTACATTATTTTAGATGGTGCCGGTTATACAATAACCCAAAACACAACAGGCCAACGCCATTTTAATGTAGGAACTTCTGTTACTGGCAATATAGGTACGCTATCGTTACAAAATATAACTTTAACCGGCGCAGGCGGGACTGGAAACCGAGGCGGTATTGATGTACAAATGAATGCTTCTTTAACAATAAGCAATACAATAATAGAACACAATCAATCAAATGCTGGTGGCGGTATTAACAGCTCTGGGAATGTAGATTTATTAGCCGGGGCTATTATACGTAATAACACAGTATCTGGCCATGGAGGCGGCATTCATACAAGTTTTGGCGGTGCAGTAACAAACATGTATGCCGGTTCTGTTGTAACACAAAATGTAGCAATGCATGGCGGCGGTGTGATGGGAATGGGACTGCTTGTGATGCACGACGGAAGTGAAGTAAGTTTTAACAGAGCAGCAGCGAACGGAGCAGGCGGCGGAGTCATGTCTTGGACATCAAGAGCGGGGGCTCCTGCTTTTATTATGTATGGTGGAGTAATTGAAGGAAACATAGCGCAAGTTGGCGGCGGCATTGCGCTCTTAGGCACATCTGCTGCTGCCGCAGGAGAAAATGCCATTACCGGCATAATTTATAATGGAGAAATAATAAATAACGGCCAAATAGATGGCTTTGTAAACACAGTACAGGGCGGCGGTATTTTTCTTCAAGGCTGGGCTCGCCTTACAGTACATGATGCTACCATAAGTGGTAATTTTGCAAGTGGCGGTGGTGGCGGTATAATGGTTTCTTCAGGCGCAGCCCCTGCCACAAACCCTCCAATAAGCAGCCTAAGCATTATAAGCGGGCTTATAGACGATAACAATAGCGGGGCCAGTGGAGGAGGTATTATGCTTAATGGCAGCGCAACAAATTCTGGCTCATCCATTGCTACTTTAGGTGCAGCCGTTATGGTATCAAATAATAATGCTGTTGGTTCTGGCGGTGGTATTGCAGTTGCAGGTATAACTGCTGATAATACCACTATGCTCACAATAAACAGTTCGTCTATCTACGGTAATACTGCCGAGGTAAATGGCGGCGGCATCGCAATTTGGCCGGCTCCGAGGTTGGCATTAAGTATGCCTTCCGGTTCGGTTCAAAGAAATACAGGCGCAAATGGCGGCGGCATTTTTGTGAATAGCCTCCCAAGTATTAATATTGGAAGCCCTGTGTTATTTACGTGTAATATTCCTACGAACGGGGCGGTTCCTCCGCCTGAAACATTGCCTATAAATATTGCCAGCACATCCTCTACTATTTTCCATCATGCGCTCAATAATTTTGATATAAACCTTGAAGGCGAGTTTGTAACAAACATTGTTATACGCTTTTACCCTGGGAATAATGGAGATTTTGAAGCACCATATGTAGGAGATAGCTTTGTAGAACGCTTGTTTTTTGTAGCAGACATTTGCGACTTGCCTGCACTAGCCGTACCGGACATAGAGCCGGATACAGGATGGGGTTTTATAGGTTGGCGGCAGAATGGAATCGAAAATGCACCCCTGCTTTCTGCCGCAGATATTATCGTGTTTAATATCACAGGTAATATGTCATTTACAGCTCAATATGAAGCAGGAGATTACTATGATAATGACCATGGAAACAGAGATAATAATAACGTTAATGCTAATAACGTAAGCCCCCCAACAATTACGCCTAGCGAGCGCCAAGCAACTGTACCAAGAAGACCCTCAACAGCTACACCAAACAGACAGCCGGCAACTGAGCCAAATATACCTCCTACAATTGCACCAATAAAACAACTGCCACCAAACGCAGCCCTAATCACCGATAGGCATATACGCTATGTTAGCGGTTATCCCGATGGCACTTTCCGTCAAGATAACTCCATTACTCGTGCCGAAGTGACTGCAATGCTCTTTAACCTGATAGCCGATAATGCAAAGTTTGTACCTGTTGTTTCAGGGGCAGAGCAGTTTAGCGATGTTAGTGATACACATTGGTATTTTCAAGCAATAAGTTATCTTGCACAGGCAAATATTATAAGCGGATATCCAGATGGCACTTTCCGTCCAAATACAGCCATGACAAGAGCCGAACTTACAACCGTTTTGTCTCGTTTCTTCGAGCATATATATAGTTATAGCCCGTTTTTTGACACAGAAAGCCATTGGGCATACATGTATATTAGTTCAGCTTTTGGCAGAGGATGGATAACAGGTTATCCGGATGGAACTTTTAGACCAGACAACCCAATAACTAGAGCAGAAACAGTCACTATTATAAATCGTGCGTTAAACAGGCGGCCCAACCCTCTAAGCATAGATTATCATCTTACATTCTACCTTTTTTTAGATCTAAACCGATCTCACTGGGCTTTTTATCAAATAATGGAAGCCGCTATAGAACATGAGTTTAAATTAGATGAAAATGATAGTGAGATTTGGATAAAAATTAATTTGTAACACACTAAATTCTGTATAAAGGCAGTACAAAGGGGCGATCATAAATCGCCCCTTCAATGTATCATCATCCTACTCACTCACAATCACTTGCCCATTCCTACTTGTTAGCCTCGTTTCATAAGGATTTGAAAGTATATTATGCAAATTAATGTTGCCGTTGCGTGTTTCTAAATCTAAGGAATTACTAATCGCCAAATTATATAAAGTTATCCTTCCGTTACGGTTATTTATCACCAAATTTTCTGCAATAAATGTGTTTCCATCTTCTATTCCTGCTATTGTAATGCTTCCATTACGGCCGGTAATCAGTATTTCTTCGAACAAAGCTGTTTGATAACTGTGAGGCACAAAAATCTGTGTAGCAGTATTACGACTTTGTAAAGCTAATGTTTCTCCATTAATATTGTATCTTAACGAACTATTATTTATCCAAATATTTGGTTCATCATGTACGCCAATTATAGTTGCGCCGTTGCGTACATCTATCACAATCCTATTTATACTATCAATTGATACCGCCGGGCCAGAGCCTGTTATATGTTGCAAGCCGTGCAAATTAGCCGGGATACTTTCTACAAAAGTGCTCTGCATTCGCATTGGCTCTATCTCTACCCTTTGAGCAGAAACTATTGTCGTATTGTTATATGCGCGTACAGCAACAAGTGAAAGAGTTATTGCTGACAGCAAGCCAAAAAATATCATTCCGCCAATTATAACTGCAAGTATTATCGGCCATAGCCTTCGCCTTCTTGTGACTGGCATTTCGTAAAGCTCATCTGGTCTTGGGCCGTTATCGTGTATTGGTTCCATATGTATCATCCCTTCTTTAACTGTCTTACAGAGATATATACGAACCATTCCAGTAAAAGTTTCCTAGATTAATTTTGCAAACTTTCTTCAACTGCTCTCATTGCCAAAATCGTCTCTTGTATGAGATGATCTAATTCCCAACCCAGCATTTCTGCCCCTTGTCTAATCACATCACGGGAGCAGCCTGCCGCAAATTTTTTATCTTTAAACTTTTTCTTTACGCTGGAAAGTTCTAAATCCATACAGCTTTTACTAGGGCGCATTAGTGCGGTTGCGCCAATTAAGCCCGTAAGTTCATCTGTAGCAAAAAGTACTTTCTCCATTAAAGATTCCGGCTGATATGGCGATCCCGTAAGCCCCCACCCATGGCTGATAGCAGATTTTATTACAGATTCATCTACATCATGCGCTCGTAATATATCTATGCCTTTTACGCAATGTTCTTCAGGAAATTTTTCAAAATCAATATCGTGCAACAAGCCCACTACTCGCCAAAACTCTTCGTTTTGAGGATCATGCTGTTTTGCAAAATATCCCAATGTACCGGAAACTGTTTCCCCGTGTTTTAGCAAATGTGCCTCTTGGGTGTATTGTTCTAGCAGTGCTCTTGCTTGTTCTAGTGTTGGAATCATTTTACTCCTCCTTAGTTTTAAAATCTATTTACAAAAACGCCCTTGCTAAAATAGCAAGGGCGTTAATATCAAGTGGGCTAGTCGATTTACAATCTGCTCGCCCATGCATCCTGGGAGGTAATGGATTTGAACCATTGAAAGCTTAGCTAACAGAGTTACAGTCTGCCCCCTTTGGCCACTCGGGAAACCTCCCGTTCAGTCGAACAGGCTATATAATACCATATAAATAAACCGAATGCAAGATTTTGAGGAAATTTTCTTTAGATAATTGCAAAGATCATAATTTTAAGGTAAAATTTATCAGATTGAACTTGCCAAGCTTGTCGTGGCAAGCACAGGCTTGTTAGCATATCCTATTACTAACGAGCTTCATAATCGAAGGGTGATATTTTATTATGTTGATTGTACAAAAATTCGGGGGTTCGTCAGTAGCCAATGCCGAGCGCATTAATAATGTGGCAAAACGAATTACAGATACTTTTAAAAAAGGGAACAAAGTGGTAGTAGTGCTATCTGCCCAAGGTGACACCACAGACGACCTTACTGAAAAAGCTAAAGAACTAAACACTAAGGCCAGTAAGCGAGAATTGGATATGCTGCTAACTACAGGAGAACAGCAATCTGCCGCCCTCATGGCAATGGCTATACACAATTTAGGCTATCCTGCCATATCTTTAACTGCGGCACAGGTTGGCATACATTCTACTAGTAACTACGGCAACGCCAGAATCAAAAATATAGATACCAGCCGAATTTTGTCAGAGCTTGAACGTAATAATATTGTTTTGGTAGCTGGCTTTCAAGGGCTTAACCGGTACGGAGACATTACCACCTTAGGCCGGGGAGCATCAGATACCACTGCAGCTGCATTAGCCGCGGTGCTTCATGCAGACCTTTGTGAAATTTATTCCGATGTATCAGGGGTTTATACAGCCAATCCTCGAGTAGTTAAAAACGCAGTCAAACTTAAAGAAATAAGTTACGATGAAATGATAGAGTTAAGCTCTCAAGGCGTGCAAGTTTTGCATAACAGAGCTGTAGAAATGGCAAAACGTTATAAAGTAAAATTAGTCGTACGTTCAAGCTTCACAAACGAAGAGGGGACGCTTTTAAAGGAGAAGGTCAAAGGCATGGAAAAATTATACGTAAGCGGAATAGCAGTAGATGATAAAATTGCCCGTGTAGCGGTTGTAGGGCTTGAAGATAGACCAGGTGTTGCCTATCATGTCTTCTCTATTTTAGCCAAAGAAAAAATATCTGTAGATATAATTTTACAATCTATAGGAAGCGCCACCAAAAATATAAGTTTTACTATAGAAAAAGACGATTTATCAAGAGTATTAGAGATTCTTGAAGCTGAGAGAGATTCCATCGGCTTTGATATGCTTAGCGTAGACGATAATATTGCCAAGCTTTCCATTGTGGGGGCAGGCATGGCCACTAACCCTGGCGTAGCCTCTATGATGTTTGAGGCACTTTATAATTGCGGCGTAAACATTGATATGATATCTACAAGTGAAATTAAAATATCTGTTTTGATAGATAAAAAATACACAGACAAGGCTATGGCAGCCGTCCATGATAGATTTATTGGCAATCATCTGGAGCTTTACAAGGAGGTTGGTGTAGTATGAACATAGCAATTGTAGGTGCAACAGGCGCCGTGGGACGCACCATGCTTCAAGTTTTAAAAGAACGAAAGCTGCCCTTTGACAATCTTTATCTGTTTTCCTCTGCTAGATCTGCCGGTACAGTGCTTGATGGCCATACTGTAGAAGAATTGACGCCTCAATCATTTGACCGTGGCATAGATATTGCTTTATTTGCCGCTAACGGTGCAAACTCCAAAGAATATTGCCCTATTGCCGCCAAAAAAGGCTGCGTGGCAATAGACAATAGCTCTGCCTGGCGTATGAATCCTGATGTGCCTTTAGTGGTGCCAGAAGTCAATCCGCAGGATATTTTTGAGCACAAGGGCATCATCGCCAATCCTAACTGCTCTACTATACAGGCAGTAGTGGCTCTTGCGCCCTTGCATAAGGCCTACGGTATTAAGAGAGTTATTTACAGCACATATCAGTCTGTATCAGGCGCGGGAAATAAAGGGATAGAAGATTTAGAGCGCACTGCCCGCGGAGAAGCCCCACAACACTTCCCCCACCCCATTGCCGGAAATTGCATCCCTCATATAGATTCTTTTGCCGATAGCGGCTATACACTTGAAGAGCTAAAAATGATAAATGAAACCAGAAAAATTTTGCACGCCCCAGAAATGAAAATAACCGCAACTACAGTACGTGTACCTGTTGCGGTTGGCCATAGCGAGTCTGTTAACGTCACTTTTGAGCAGGATTTTGAGCTTGAAGCATTGAGAAGGATTTTAGAAGAAACCCCGGGGATTGTTGTGCAAGATGATGTGAAAAACCTTGTCTACCCTACCCCATTGGAAAGTGCGGGGACTGACCCTGTGTATATTGGGCGCATTCGTAGGGATTTGAGTGCGGACAACAGCCTTAATATGTGGGTTGTGGCTGATAATGTGAGGAAGGGTGCGGCTACTAATGCTGTGCAGATTGCTGAGGAGTTAATGAAAGGCAGGTAGCTTTATAAGGTCGGGCTTCTATGCCCGACCATTTTAAAACCCTTGATTTACCTGGCTTTGAATGCTTTCGTTGGAATCATCAAAGGTAAGTTTTAACCAAATCACCGCTCGTATTTAAATCGCTTCCCTAAAAGTATATCATATTTCTCAACACTCTTGAACTTTTCCCAATAATCCGTTACTATAATCACAAAAACGTCGGCTTTCGTTTGTCTAAATCTTTTTAGACAAACCGATCATCAAGCCAAACAAGAAAGGAGAATAAACAATGCCAAAAAAAATTAATGTTACTGTATGGAACGAAGAGGACGAAAACCCGAAACACCAACCCGCATATCCAGAGGGAATACATAACGCCATTGCCGCATTTTTAAAAAACGATGAACAAATTGGAACCTTGCGTACCGCCACCCAAAGCCAGCCGGAACACGGCCTAACTCAAGAGGTGTTGAATGACACAGATGTTTTATTATGGTGGGGTCATGTCTTCCACGGCATGGTAAGCGACGAAGTTGTAGAGCGAGTCAAGCAAAGGGTGCTTAACGGTATGGGCTTGCTTGTTTTGCATTCTGCTCATGCTTCAAAGATATTCAGTTCACTTTTAGGCACTAATACACATAACCTACGTTGGAGAGAGAACAGCGAGCGGGAACGCGTATGGGTGCTAGAACATAATCACCCCATCACAGCCGGTATTGGCGAATACATCGAAATTCCTGAATCAGAAACATACGGCGAGCATTTTGATATTCCTACACCGGACGAGCTTATTTTTGTCAGTTGGTACTCCGGTGGCGATATTTTCCGCAGCGGCTGCACATTTAAGCGTGGCTTAGGGAAGATATTCTTCTTTTCACCTGGCCATGAAAGCTTTCGCATTTATGATATGCCTCAAATTCAACAAGTGATCAAAAATGCCATTGGCTGGGCTGCCCCTGTGGCCTATCCTACGCTGCTCACTCAGCATCAGAAAGTATCACCAGAGGAACTTTATAAAAAGGCTAATGTATTAGAATAATTTGCAAAAAATCCCGCCATAATATACATAGGAAGTTTTTTGACTTCGTCAAAATCGTTTAATTTTCATACCAGAAGCCGTATGAAAATTAAACTAACTGAGAGGTGATGTTATGGCGGGATCCTATCAAAATGATCTTATGAAATACGAAATAGCAGAAGAACTAGGGCTACTAGATAAAGTGAAAGATGGCGGCTGGAAAAGCCTAACTGCCAAAGAAAGCGGTAAAATAGGCGGAATAATGACTAAGCGCAAAAAGGAAAGTTTAAAGGTGAATTAATATGAATATCTACCGGCATTTTGCAGGGGTATATGATGCATTTATGACAGATATGCCCTACAAACATTGGGCCGGGTACATAGACGAGGTATTCCAACACTACAAAGTACCAAAAAACGGCCTAGTACTGGATTTGGCCTGTGGCACCGGAACTATGGCCTTTTTAATGTCTAAAAAAGGCTACGACATAATAGGCGTTGATACATCTGAAGATATGCTTAGCGAAGCATATTCAAAAGATTACATTAAAACTCCCTTATTCCTAAAGCAGGACATGCGTATATTAGATTTATACGGGACTATTGATGCTGCATATGCTTCCTGCGATGGCATGAATTATCTTTTGACAGAAGATGATTTTTTGCAGACGCTTAAACGCATAGCTTTATTTTTAAACCCTGGCGGCGTTTTTATTTTTGATGTAAAAATGGAACATAGATACAAAATCTTAGGCAGTGGTACGTATCATGATGAGGTAGAAAACGCCTCTTATATTTGGAAAAACAGCTACAACCCCGCCACCTGCATCAACGAATATAATGTTCATTTTTTTGTAGACCAACAAGATTTTATAGAAACACACTTACAACGCGCTTACAGTAACGAAACTATCAAAAGTTTAGTAGCAAAAGCCGGGCTACAGCTGCTAAATGTTATGGATAACTACAGCAATATCCCGGCTAAAAGTGACAGTGAAAGACTTACGTATATAGTTCAATATCCTCAATCCCAGGATGCAGTGCAATATTAAGCGCATTAGAGATAATATTGGTCAGCCTATCAATCACTTCATCCACCTCTTTAGGTGTTACAAACATGTTACCGGCATTGGGATCTAAAACGCCTTTAATAAGCCCGTATTTTTCGTCATCTTCTAAATCTACTAGCATCTTATAAAAATCGCTGCCTTTTGGGGCTTCGTGTATCATTTCTTGCAGCATATGATTCATGGTGTCGTTTACTAAGGTAGCTGCGTCTACTACTGTCGGTACGCCTATGGCTATTACCGGTACGCCCATAGTCTCTTTATTTAATTGCATACGCGCATTCCCCATGCCTGCACCCGGGTTTATGCCAGTATCTGTAATTTGTATAGTGGCATTGATTCGGCTGGTACGCCTGGCAGCTAGTGCATCTATTGCTATGATTAGATCTGTTTCTATTCTTTGGGCAACGCCTTTTATGATTTCCCCTGTCTCTATGCCTGTTGTACCCATAACTCCCGGTGCTATTGCTGCCACCGAACGTACTTTGTTTTGTAATTCATCTGGTAAAACTTGGTTCATATGTCTGGTGACAAGGAGATTATCAATTACTTTTGGGCCGAGGGCATCTGGGGTTACGTATCTATTACCTAAGCCGGCAGCTAGTATTTTTCCGTCTTTGTTAAGTTTGTGAAGTTGGCCTAGCTTTTCTGCCATTATTTTAATAATTTCCTCGTGGGCTTCTGCGTCGTTTTCTTTCATAGATTCAGATTCTATCGTTATATAGTTGCCTATGGGTTTACCCATAACTTCTGCGCCTTCTTTGTTTGTGATTTTTACCCAGGTTACTGTGATATCCCCCAGCGCTTCACTTTCTACCTCTACGCCATTAATTTCACTTTCGGCACGGCCTTCTTGCAGCATTTCGCGGTTTTCTAGGGCTAGGTCGGTTCTTAGATTTGCATAGTTTTTGTTCATGCTATCGCACTCCTTTTTAAGTAAAAACTGATTAATTTGAATTTAGCGCACGAAAACAACCAGATGCCGTTGATTTTCGGTGCGCGCTAAGGATTAATCAACTTTTACATAATAGTATGTACAAATTTTGCATAATTACCCAAAAAAAGCACACAATACCGTAGAGGTGAAACTGAATGAAATCTATATGTATTACAATGTGCTTTATTTTTTTACTATGCTTGTTGCCAACATCTGTTTATGCTAACGAACCAGATGTGGCAGCAACAGCAGCCATCTTAATGGACGCAAAAACAGGCCGTGTACTATGGGAAAAAAATGCACATACCCCTTTGGCTATGGCCAGCACTACCAAAATAATGACATCAATTTTAGCAATAGAAAGCGGCAAATTAGATGAAACAGTAACAGTTAGCAAAGCTGCCGCAGCTGCGCCTAGGATGAAAATGTACTTGTCAACTGGCGAAAATATCCGCCTAGGAGACTTGCTTTTGGCCTTAATGCTAGAATCTAGCAACGATGCCGCAGTGGCAATTGCAGAACATATCGCAGGAGATGTCCCTGGGTTTTGCGCAATGATGACACAAAAAGCCAAGGAGCTAGGCGCAAAAAATACAATTTTTGAAACCCCTAATGGTTTGGATGGTACAGAACATCATTCCACAGCCTACGATTTAGCCATGATTACCCGCTATGCCTTAGAAGTACCGGGCTTCATTCAGCTAATCAATACTCATGAAGCTGCTTTTTCCAGCGATACAAAAAGTTATCATATGATGAATAAAAACCGTCTGCTGCATGAATTTGAAGGAGCAAATGGCGTTAAAACGGGATTTACTAACAAGGCAGGGCACTGTTTTGTGGGCGCAGCCAAACGGGGAGATATGCAGCTAATTTCAGTAGTGCTAGCCAGTGGCTGGGGAGACAAAGGCCGCGCACAAAAATGGATAGATACCAAGGATGTTTTAAACTACGGTTTCGATAACTTTGCTTATGAAACTATCATTAAAAAAAATACACAAGCAGGAGTCATAAGCCTCACACGCTCTCGCACAGCAGAAATAGGCTATGTTTATACAGCCGATTTAAGCCTTGCGCTTAAAACCGAGGAGAAAAACCAAGTTGAGGTAAGAGTAAATGTACCAACATCTATCCAGGCACCTATATTTGAAGGAGATATTTTGGGACAGGCAGAAATTTACCTAAACGGCCAGCTTTACTCTTCAATAGATTTAGCGGCGACAGATAATGCCTTGCGACACGATTTTAAGACATCACTAGAAAAAGTTTTAAATGAATGGCTTAGTCAGGTTTTGGAGGAAGATATAGAATTGATTTTGCCAGAATTGCCGGAAATTTAGTATTGTGCAGGGGTGATCGAAGCTTTTCGTCCCCAACTGAAATATTCAGCAAATATAGTTTTTGAAGAAGCTTACTGTTTTAAAAACAAGGGATGATTCCGACAAAAGCGTTCAAAGCCAGGTAAATCGAGGGCTTGAACGTTTTTGTCATCCTAGTCAAAAATTATGGCCTTCATGAGCTCTTTTCTTTATTTTACAAAGTGCCTGCCGCATAATTGCCGAAATCATCTACAAATTGTATAGTGTAGCGTTCGGTTGTAAAACGAATAACACGAAATTGTGCTTATACCATGTGCTGGCTACTCACCTCATTGCCCACTGGGCTACTTGCGTATTATCTAATTTTCAACAGCTTATCACAGGCAATTGCCGCATAGTAATGCTTGTTCCCAAGCACTACAACTTGCTCTAGATGCTCTTTTTGCGATTCGATATCGCCCAGTTTTTCATAAATAATAGCTAAATCAAAATGGCAGCCCAGCTTATTCCATGCATTTTCATCTTGTAAACTGTTGCGGATTGGCTCAAGTGCCTCTCCATATTTCCCTTCTGCCATAAGAAATTTTGCATCAAAGTACAGAAGCACCTTCTTAATCCAGTCTTTCATTGCTTTCGTTAAATTCCTTGCATGCTGCATCTCGCTTAAAACATTATAGTGTTCCCTTGCTTGTTCTGTTTGATTGTTTCTTAAATACACATCGCACAAGTTATGGTGAACTACCGACCTTGTCAAATCATCGCAGAGCCTATACTTTTCACGCCATTCCTTCTCTTCTTCCGCCGTGCGTGTCCAAATCTCTATTGCTCGTTCAAGTTCACCTTTTTGGAAATATGCAGCAGCCCGATTGTCTGATGCAATTCGCACAAGGCTTTTGGGAAGCTTTTCTTGCTTTAGAAATGTATCAGTTTCTGCAAGGAATCTATCCGGATCGTACTCTGCTATAAAGGCAGTAATTCTCTTTTGTTCCCGAAATTTTCCAATATGTCTAATTTGCGTAATAAATCCATCACTAAACGGGCTTTTAGGGGCGCGTATGATAGACCACAGAATTTGAACAATTACATATATAACACCGGCAACAACAATAAACACGATAATTCTAATCTGCCCGGAATATATTAAGTCTGTACTTGACCAGTCCACTACAGAAGCGAGTACGACTATAATCAAAGTCAATAACAGCCAAGGCGCAATTCTTTTTACGAACTCTCTCAAATTTGATTTCACTTTTCTCTCCATTATCACCCATATAGGTGGGCATTCTTTTACCGCCCAAGTTGATGGCGCAAACGCTCTGTAGAAAACAATTCTACCGCATAATTTATTTTCAAACTTGTCTTACGTCAGTAACAATAGAGCCTACCAAAAGCAAAACTGAAATAACAAAACTAAGAATATTCAAAGCGCTGATAGGTGCTGCACCATTAGTCAATGCCACAGCTATTGCAATTCCGCTTGCATGGATAACAACTATGTTTATTGATGACATAATTATTAATGCAATACGCTTGCGAGGGGTTGGGCTTTTCATATAATTAAAGCCAATCACGCCTATAATAGCAACAAAAACAGCGCTAACTAATGCAACAATGGCAAGAACAATAACAAAAAGAAGAAAAAGTGGAAAGAAAAGAAGATTCATCCCATCAAAGCCACCATGTATATCATAATTCCAGACAAGAGAGATACTAAGGAGAATGGTAGCTAAAATAATGGCTATTCCATAGACTATCGCAACGCTACTTGTTATTTTTATTAATTTAGCATCTGATTTTTCTTTCATGCATCGTCTCCTGTTCACCAAGATCTTCTAACGCTTCGCGCTTTCGTTCTGTTTATACTGCCGCATATTACCTGCTAAGTTTCCGCAACGTTTCACTTAACATTAAAATTCGTTGCCTTGCCCACAGCAAGACCGAGTAACGCGCAAAATAAAATTAGTCGTCATAATCTTGTATCTCTATCATGCTGATTATTGTATTCACAATTTCCTCCAACTTATCTTGAGGCAACTGCTCGACAATGACAAATGGACGTTTCTTAATATCAACTGATTTATTATGAGCGCATAGAACAACACCTTGGGTAGTGGTTCTATCATCAAGCATCACATTCAAAGCAGTTTTCCCCTGCTTGGTAGTTATGGGGCATATTGTGATAATGTTTGTTTTTGATATAACGAAATTATTTGAGATTACAATTGCTGGCCTATACCCTGCTTGTTCACTTCCAATGGAAGGGTCAAAATTGATTTTTATTATGCTACCTTGCTTTACCATACCTCGCCACCTATGGGAGTACCCCAATCAAGTTCTTCATCCTCAATGTAGTCCGCAGGATATTCGGCAAACAATTCTTGAATCGTTTTTCTTGGTTCCTTTTCTTTGACTTTTGTAATAATTAATCGCTCCCCATCAGATATTATTTCAACCAATGATTTTTCTTTTAGTTGTACATTATCTACAAACTCATTAGGAAAGCGTATTCCTAACGAATTGCCCCAACGGTTCACGCGCATAGTTCTTGCAGTCATCACGTCACTCCCTTGCGTTTATTGTTTATCCATATTATAAATTATATGCTCCAATGAGGCAATTAGTAAATGCGAATATACAAAGCTAACTGACCTAAAGCCCCACCTGCATAATAGCTGCGGTCTGCATTTTGGAAAATAGCCAGCAGCTGACAGGCTTCTCTAAAATTTTGCGGAGGGCCCTCAAGAAGCCGTTCTAGAGATTTTACTATTGCTTCGTAGTTTTCCTTCTCCCATCCAGAGGACTCTGCCGCCAAATGTTTAGCTTCGTTCATATGATTCTTAGTATTTTTTCCATTGCTTTCCCTTTTGCCAACTCATCTACCAGTTTATCAAGCCAGCGTATTTTTTGCTCCGTTGGGTCGGAAATTTCTTCTACACGTACGCCGCAAATTTTGCCGGTAATTTTGTTTGCATTTAAGTTTAAGTGGGGGGCTTCGTAAAAAAATGTTTCAAAATCGACATGTTTATCAAGTTGCGATTGCAGACCAGTTTCATCATAACCTGTTAGCCAGTATATGACTGTGTCCAGCTCTTCTTTACTACGATCTTTCTTCTCCACTTTTTGGAGGTACAGCGGGTATATTTGCGAAAAAGCATAGGTGAATATTTTTGGTTTCATTGATAATCTCCCTTGCAAAAAAAGGCCGCCCTAAGGCAACCTTTTTTGTTATAATTTACCATCCAAACAAATCTAATATCGCTTTTAACTCTGGAAGATAGTAAATCCAGCGGTCTAAATTAATAAAATCAATATCAGGCACAGGTACGCCCGATTCTGCTGACAACTCAATGTTAAAATCATCCTCAGCAAATTGCAGCGTAAAGCTTGTGTTATCCATAGTTAAATACCCTGTAATGCTATCGATGGTTGCTTCTCTCCAAGGAGAGTGATTTTCATAAGAAAACACTAGATAATTAGTTGAACGATTCCAATCAACTATAAATATATCTTTGTCTAATTGGTTACCCCATTCAGTGTGAGTAGTCGCTGTGAATATATGCGTAATGTTATCTTCATTCTCTTCAACTTCCCATGTAAGACGGTTGGTTTCGTTAAAAGCAGAGTCGACTAACTCTAGCATCCAAATATCTGTTGCAGAGCCGCCAAAATCAAGTTTGAAGGTAACATTATCTTCCTGATATCCTGAAAACATATGCTCTACAGTTTCTATATCAAAAGTTATGCGGCGTATTCTATCGCCCCTTCTTTCGTTGTAAACCGCTACAACGATAATACCTTCTATAGTCTCTCTGGCTGAAAGAATCTCTTGACGCATTTCGCTAAAAATTATGTTAACTGTTTCCGAGCCGGCGAGCGCTTCAGTGCGATCTATCATATCAATCAAAATACTGAAAAACGCGTCTACTTCTATAGTAAAGGAGTTTCTATAAACGCCTACGGAACGCCCGGCAGATCTAATAGCTACTCGTTCAGTTGTTTGTTCTATTTGTAAAAGTGCATCTGTTATAATATCTATGTAATCCATAAGATCAATTGAGTTTAAATTCATAAAATCATCTAAATAGTTAAGGTAGCCCTCCAGCTCGTTTAAATCATCTAATATTGAGAAAATATCCGGAATAAATCCATACGCTTCAAGCCCACCTAAAAAGATAAATAAATCCTCAGCAAACGTATCAAATTGAACTCCAAAAAAGTTATTGCTTGCAGCTGAGGCACGAGCAGCGGCGCGTTCTCTATTTGCCAAAATATCAATATCAAAATTTACCCAATTATCATTTACAGCTATGCTTAAACCGTAATCCTGATTTCGATGATTTGAATAAAGGCTAACTGCAAAGCTTGTGTCCTCTCCCCAATCTGCATCGACAGATACCACTCCCCGTTCCAAGCTGTCGTTAAGTATACTAAAAATTTGAAGAGGCGAGCCTTCAACGCGCTCTGTAAGTTCGTCAAACACAGATGGCGCGGCAAAAACAGTGACGGGGTTGGCAAAGGCAATAACAATTGCGGTAAGCAAGCAAAACTTAAAAACTGATGAAAACATTAAAAATCTCTCCTTTAATATGTACTTCTGTACTTTCATATGAAATGTAGCATAATCTGTTGTTTACGTCAATATATCAATGATTAAACGCCTTTGACCAAATCATCTACTACAACTTGTAGAGAAGGTTTATACTCCTCGGTAGTATCAATAAAAAATGTAGGAACATCAAGCCGCGGTGCATCATATGCACTTACTCCAGCTACATTATCCCCATGAAAATATTCCCTTTCTTTGTTTTTAAACTTACGCTCTAAAAAACGCTGATGAGCCACATGATCATCAACTGTGCATATAAGTACACGCAATCTCACCTTGTCCATAAACTTTTCAAGCATTGCAGACCATAATTTATGTTGAAACGCCGCTTCTGCTATCACAGATACCTCACCATCAATTAACTGCATAAGCGTATTGAAAAAAATCTCGTTTACAATACCATTGGTCTCTAGAAGCAGTTCGTTATGACTTTTATTTTGCGTATGCACATAACCTTCTTTGATCTGATCTCGGCTGATTACTGGCATCCAAATTTCTTTACTTAGCGCTTTGGCAAAAGTTGTTTTACCTGCCCCTGGCTGGCCTGTAACTATCAAAAGGTACGGTTTCATAGCATGTCCTCCATATTTGCCATACGTTTTGTGATGCTATGATAAGCGTAACGTAAAGTTAAAAAAAACGAGGAAAACTTCCCATAGCCTACATAATGATATGCATTGTAAGTCATCTTTGCTGAGGTTATTCGATTGCTGGATTTTGTAGCTTCGCCCATGCGATAGATTAACAAAGGCTCGTCCAAGCCGTAGGCAATGCCGTGTTTACGTAATAATTGCATCCATACAACATAATCCTCGTGTAACATATTTATTGCGGGAAAGGGAATCATCAAATCTCGTTTTAAAATAACGGAAGATAGCGACATCAAATTGCGTCTTAGTAAATAACTGTACGTAAATTCTTTTTTTGCTCTCAATACGTAAGGCAGCATTTCACCTCTCGAATTTGTATACGCGGTACCCGTATAGGATATATCACAGTTGTTTTCTCTCATAAAGTCTAATTGCCTTTTCAGCTTATATGCATGCCATTGGTCATCACTATCCAGGAAGGCCAAAAAGTCACCGGTCGCCAAGCTTATCCCTCGATTACGAGCATTTGACACACCCATGTTTTTGTCGTTTTTGTAGATTTTTATACGCGGATCGCTGGGCATATTTTCGGTAGTTTTATCTTTAGAAGCGTCGTCTATTATGATTAGCTCCCAATCTTCGTATGTTTGTGCCCTTACAGAATCTACACTGGCTTTTATAGTTTTTTCCGCATTATAGGCAGGCATTATTATACTAACCATTGATGTGTGCCTCCCTATATTGTTGTTTAAGTTCTGTTAAAATATCTTTCAGCAGCAGTTGATATGCTTTTGCATTGCCTAGGCGTTTCATAATTCTGGCGTTTTCAAGCTGTACCATACCATTGCTTGAATCTAGCGCAAGGGCTTTATTTATAGCCTCTTCTGCCTTTATTAAATCAGCATTTAAACGATAATATTTTGCCAACATCAGCCATAAATCTGGCAAGCCAGACCTTAACTTGATAGCACTTAGAATGGTAGCAATAGCCTCGTCTATATTGCCTGATTGTTCGTGTATTTCTGCCACTTTTATTGAATATGCTGTTGATTGCGTAGCATGTTTTCTTAACGCTTGCAGGGCTTTATCATATTGCCGCATTCGTGTGTATGTATCTGCTAATCGAAACACATACTGTCTTTCTGCTGCAATAGTAATAGCCTTTTCAAAATATGGAATAGCCTCGGCGTTTTGTCCCATTCTTAATGCTAATTCGCCTTTCAGATACAAGATAATAGCCTCTGCTTCTGTAGTGGAAGTGGCGGCAAATTGTATCGCATCAGCGGCATCATCAAAGCGTTTTGCTAAAATCAGAGCTTCAGCGTGGTTCAGTGCTAATTCCCAATTATCCACATCCAGCTCCCTGGCCTTGCCTAAATATCGGCTAGCCTCTGCGTAATTTTCCATCTGCATATAGGCTATACCAAGGTTATTCAGCAGCGGTACATTTTCTTCATACTGAACTGCTCGCTGATATAAGGCGATAGCCCTATCAGGACGGCCGCTGTTGACCAAGTTGTCCGCACGTTCTTTATAAGTTTCCCATTCTTGCCGCTTTTCCCATTGCTCAAGCTCTAATTTTAGAGCGTTCAGCGCTTGATCGTTAAAATAATCTATTAAACCCAAAAAAGCAAGCATACGCTCGCTAAATTGGTCAATTTCAGTAATTTCTTTTATTTTAGAGGCAACAGAAGCTAAGCCTAGGGTTTCGCCTACCCAAGAGGCGAAACTAGGATCACTAATATCGTCTACCGATTGCTTCCAATAGTGGTATGTGTGGTATATGGCTTCTTCTAGGCTGTATACCTGTGTGCCTGTGATTGAAAATCGGTAAGGTATGTTGTTTTGAATTTGAGAGATGCAAGGTAATAGTTTCATCTAAAATAATTCCTTAAATCCTAATCAACTCCGCAATACTCATAGCAATATTATCCAAAATATCAAAAAACTTATCATTCAAATCATAATACTTACCACCAGGTTGCGTCAAGGGGTCATATGCTTCTATACTATCACGGTCTTTACGCGCTACCACATATGTGGTAACAGCTTTACTTGCCAACATTTGACGAACCTGCTCCACCGATTTACCGCTTTCAGTAGGAACATGCGGCGGGGCATCTGTTATTAGTATAAAGATATTACGAGCGCTTTCCTCTGCTTTATAAGCATTCAGCAGTTCTATCCCTGTTTCTAAAGCATCTAGCGAAGATTCCGGAATATCCCCCCCATAGGTACGAGGGATATTTTTTATTTGCTTTTGGAATTTTGCCACATCATTTGTAAAATTGTATACACTTGGCTTTTCGTTTTCTCCCAAATCCCCAAAACCGATGAGGCCAAGCTTATAGGCTGCACCTTTAGAGGCCAAAATACCTGCAAACTCTATCGCTCTGTCTTTTACTCCGTTGATATATGTGTCCATACTGCCTGTTGTATCAATCAAAAATACCACGTTGACCTTATCTGTTCCAAGACCGTGCACCTCTCTGGCCGGTGGCGCGCTGGTTTTGCTTCTGTCAAACTCTGCACGTTCTACGTGGCCTGTACTCATATCTTTTACGAACACTTCAAAAATATTGTTTTCGTCAATGGCGTAGGTGATTTCTAATTGCGTTGTACCTGTAAGGCCACTTATCCCTACTGTGCCTATATACTTGCGTTCGTCTTCAAATCCTTGCTCCCACTGGTACAAGTCTACATGTACACGGGATGCCCCAGACATACTGGCAAAGTTGCTGTCTGAAAATTTGCTAGGTATAGGGCTTCCCATTGGGATAATCGGGATTAAAGTACGCTCCATAGTCGCCAAATTTGTAACGGCCTCTGTACCAAAAATTTGGCGTGTAATTTGCCCCACCACAACATTACGATTCGGCAAATGTATCAGATAATTATAGATGGCCGCGCCCAT
>Ga0123355_10003009_pt1 | contig 24007 bp, 18 predicted proteins | sample TergutEmb28metaG_3_FD_89872 | JGI IMG/M metagenome (GOLD analysis project Ga0123355, IMG submission 89872) | Embiratermes neotenicus P1 segment gut microbial communities from Petit-Saut dam, French Guiana - Emb289 P1 | ecosystem: Host-associated > Arthropoda: Insects > Digestive system > Gut ... | reverse complement strand
GTACGTCGACTCCGATGAAGCCCACACTTTTCTCTGGCTATTATCTCCGTAACTGTTCTACTTTGGACATAGGTGTTTTGGGTTATATCGGTATAGTTTAACATAAGGAACACTCTCCCGAAGTCGCACATTCCTCCTGGGACACCCTGTATATATATATATATATATATATATATACATATTAAATATGAGTTGTGTAATGTTTCATGCTAGAAAAGTCTGCCCCTTGGTGTCTCAGCCAGACAAACAATATGCTATAAATTTTGAAGATTTTGTTGTTGTCTTCAGGCTGTGACACTGTGTGGTATGGTACGTAGGCTTGAGTGTTTGTGCCATAATTGTAATACTGTTAAAAGAGATAATGGTTGATGGTTCTTCATTGTGTAACTATTTGGACCACATATTTTGTTGCAGTGTTTAGATGATGAGGTGCTGTTCACAAAATTGCAGTAAGCAACTGTTAGCATCATCAAGTCTGTCTGTTCACATGGAACAACTTGGCTCCCACTGGACAGATTTTCATGAATTTTGATATTTGAGTATTTTTTTAAAATCTTTATAGAAAATTCAAGTAACATGAAAATCTGACAAGAATGGCGGGTACTTTAGATGAAAACGTGTACATTTATTATAATATCTCACTGAATTCTTCTTATAATAAGAAATGTTTCAGGAAGGAAGATGTAGAGAAAACAAAAACTTATTTTTTGTTCATTCCCCCTCCCAAATCATGCCGTTTATGAGATAACGTGGAAAAATGTGGTAGAGCCTGATAGTCCACAGATTACAGTGTAACACAGCACATTGCCTTTGCTTGTTGGATAATGAAGGCTACAGACAGACAGACACACACACACACACACACACACACACACACACACACACACACACACACACACATGCACAGAATATGTAATAATGATTTTGCATGGCAGCAGTGGTTACACAAACGCACCTCAGCACTACATTTATGGCTTGTCTTGTAGTTTTAAAATAATAGTAAGAACTTGTAGGTTGCACAGCAAATAATTTAAAGAAAGGGTAAAATCTCTTCCACATCAAATACAGATGTGTGTGTTTAGCAATATGTCTGAAAAATTTTGGTCTGATTCTTTAAGAATCAGCTGGACCCAGCTGTGGAGTTTTGTACTGTCATATGATGTACTTAATGTGCATGTGTTTATGTGGTTGTATGCATGTGAGTAAGTCCTTACCCATAGAAGACGTAGTTACTCTGCGATAGCATTGAACAGAACCTGTACAGATGTTTATCTGTCAGACCTGAATTTTTATTTGGCCTTTTCCACTGTAATGATTGTTACAACAAAGTAAGTTTGGGCCAATTACCCATAATCAGGTCTACATAGCATAGGGTACAAAATAAGGCAGCAGGAAATCATAATTAACACAGAACTTCAAGAAACAGCGTTCCTACTGCTGCTGCTGCTGCTACTACTACTAAAATAATAATAATAATAATAATAATAATAATCAATAAAATTTGTGATATCTGGCACCTCAATGACCAGAAGTTTGCTAAATATTGTAATTTTCCAGATATTGTGTATCTTATTGTTCCTAGCAACATCAAGGACAGGCATAACCATTAATTTATTACTTGGTTTCCTCTCCTGTTTTCACCTGCAGCGCTTCCTAGTCCCTTTTTATCACTACTTATGTGACACACTATGTAGAATCTAAAACAAGGCACAACTAATTATTAGTTGAACTCTGAGAATTAGCACCAGGCATTCTGCCATTTGATAGAATGATGAAATATAATGTGCCTGTTAGACAGTTTTGAGTTTTTTGAGCTATGGTTCATCTGGTGTCATATGTTGCAGCTTTTACACTATATGGTTACATTAATTTATGATCGGTTCTGTAGTAGTTAAAGAACGCTTTAAGAAAACTGCCTCTAACCCAACAAACTAGGCAATGCGGTACAAATAACATAGCCATCAGAAAGATTTTCCCGATGGTGACAGTATATAGAATAGTAAAACCTTTATTTAAGAAGGATAAATAAAAGTATTTAACAAATACGTGGGTGTAGATGTACTGTGAATAACATGCTGTTACTTGCCAGATGTATAAATTCACCTACACAACAATAATACTAGAATATAATATTTATCAACATGCGCGTCCTGTATACCACATATCACCACGAACTACAGGAATTCCCTAGGAAAAAAATGTAATTTAATTCTGAAACTTCTTAATGTTGATATAAAAATTCTAATGTTATAGCTAATATGTCACATTTTACTAATATCTCAGCTAGTAGTAACAGAATAACAAGCAGCTTGTGCCGTATAAATTGTAAGACTGAGATCGCATTCTATTTAACACATATTTTAATGCAATTGTAATGCACTCTTTATGATACCAGATGTCCTGAAGAAGGCCATGATTGGTTGCAAAATGTTTCCTTGTTAGTATGACTAATGAACATTAATATTACATGACTTATGTTTTACATTGTACGTCTGATTGGTCTGTTGGTGTTTGCTCAATTTCCAGCAAGTTGAACGTCGAAATGGTTGGATTAATGTTGGAGATCTCCAGGGTGCTGTTCATTTCAAGATTGTCAAGTATGAACGGATCAAATTTCTTGTTATTGCTCTCAAAGACAGCATTGAGATCTATGCCTGGGCGCCAAAACCTTATCACAAGTTTATGGCTTTCAAGGTAAGAAAACTGGAAACTCAGCTATTTGCATTATTTGTATGCATCAGCTGTCCACCACATGAATAAGCAGTTGGATTTGAAAGAAGTTTTTTTCAGTTTCCTGTTTTGATTTATTTGCAACAGTATCAGCTTTTAAAGGCATTTACATCTCTGTTCTTTAGATTACCAAGTCTTTGTGTGGTTATATCTTATATAGTTTTGAGATAATTTCTTTGATAATAACTGTGCTCTAAGACTGAAGTTCAAGGATGAGACATTTAATTTCATACGTAATATCCAGTTTTGGGATTAATTTTTCATGTTTTTATAATATCTGTGCTTTAAGAATGAACTTTAAGGTCTTTTGAGTTATTCATTCCATATAAATATGACCTGACAACTAAAGCCTTACTATCATTTTCCTGGGAGTCATAGTTTTTAAAAACTAGTTCCCTTTATCACCCTTTAGTTACATAGTGTGGAATGCCACCTTCTTACTGCACTGACTTTTCTAATTTATGTAGTACTGCTAATGCGCACACACACACACACATGTAAGGTAAATTGTATTGGCAGGCCTGCAATGTGGCTCATTCTGCATAGTTGAGTATATATAATTCCTGAAATATGTGTTCACAGTGCATCAAGTGAGCTGCCTTTATATAATTACGGGAGTATAGTAAGTGTAGTATATTAAAACTCATGTAAATTGATGATCTATCCAAAAAGACATATGAATTAATTAGAATTCAATTAATCTCTAATTTGAGGCAGTATACAGGTGCCAGGATGTTAAGTCAGTATGAAAATGTACAGAGTGTTCAGTAAGCCAAATTATAAACATTGTTTTGTTTGTTGTGTAAAATTTTGTATCCATTTGTTATATCACCCCTGCATGCTACATTTTTTAACCATCTCATCCCCCTTAATTTAATCATCTTAATGATATTTGTTGAAGGCTGAAAACCTGAAGCTTCTTATTGTGCAATTTTCTTCAGCCTCCTATAACTTCCCTGTGTATGTACGCATATAAGATACTATGTAGATATATTGAAACCCTCTCTAAGATGTTTTTGGGAAAATTATACATATTGGGGTTATTAAGAGTGAAAATGACTAAAATGGTAAGCCTGAAAACATGTTTGTTTGTAATTCTGTATTACAATATTTATTTGCTTTATTAAAATATTGTACCATATAGTATTGCTTTTAAGTGATACATTTTTACCACCAAGTAAAACTCATCTTCAGTGATTTTCGTACATTATTGAATACAAGACTTTTTTTTTACAAGCACAGGTCGTAGATGAGCCAGTTTTTGCCATTCTGTACCATTCCATAAGTATCAGTTTTACTTTCCCATGTTCTGCTCTTGTCATTTTGTTTCGGACTCATGTGTTCTTGCAGACTGTTTGAAAATTGTGTCTCAGTTTGGTATAACTGTTATTTAATGTTGATACAGAAATGCCAAACTCTTCAACAATTTTTTTTGCAAGGAACATTTGAAGTATTATCCATCTTGTGTATATTGTCTAGCTGTTCATGAATTGCCCACAGCTAATGGTTTATGGTTTGTAATGTGATAGCCATGCTGAGCTTGTCTTGAATAGTCACTATACTTGATGCGAACTGTACACCCACATGCAGCATGAAGTGAACACAAACTACACATGATATTTGCAGACTGAGTACTTAAGATTATTGAAATTAAAATAGAACACAGTCATAATATACTGTATTAAATTCTTGGTTTTTTACCTTGTAGATTGCTCATACACCATGAGGTTGAGTCTCACAGATTTTAAGTTATGCTATAGTAAAAGTGTTTTGTACTTGAATTCCCTTGTTAGTTTGTGCTGTAGCGTGAACATTGTTTATACAAGGTTGCACAAGTATTGTCACAATTATTTATTGTAGTTCTCATACACTAACAGGCTTCACAAATAGTCTGTTCATAACCAGTATGATAGGTGACATGCTTCACAAGTAGACCATATATGTTACACTGTGTGAAACACATGTATATGGAAGTAAACTTGAAGATTAACCTTTAGGACTGAGCATATGATTTGTTACTGTATGTGTGAAATAAGTCAAACAAATGAGAAGTTTGGGGAATTATTCAGGATTTTGGTGTGAAATCATATTGAAAGGGGTAAATATTCTTTGCATCACGAACTTCTTGTGCTTTGCAACTGGGAAATCCTTTTGAGCATGAAACATATTACAGGGGCAGTGTCAATCGTGGTAAAATTTTGGTACTAAATTATTCTGATGTTATAAGTATTGTCTTCATAAATGGGTTCCTATTTATAAGAAAAATTGTTACAGTCATTCGGTGACCTTATGCATCGGCCCCTTTTGGTGGACCTCACGGTTGAGGAGGGTACAAGACTGAAAGTGATCTATGGCTCTGCAGATGGTTTTCATGCTGTAGACCTTGACTCTGCATCTGTCTATGACATTTATATACCAAAACATGTGAGTATTCTGACAATTTTGCTGTAGGCCGCAGTGAATTTCCATCTAACTCTTCTCTTTGTCTCTCGCTTAATGATGAGTGGGCTTGTGATAACTGTACTTAATAAAACAAAGATAAATATCACAGTAAAGAAGAGGTGGTATAAAATCAGTGCTCAGACATACTGTAATATTAACACTTTGGTGCTGGAATTAAATGCCCCTTGTGGTCTGCAGCAGACCAGAACTTAAACAGGCTGCATGAGAGGGCTGCATACGAGCAGTCTTATTTCTATAATGTTTGGCAGTATTAGCATCACACTGTGCCTTACAGATATACTACGTATATAATGTTGGCTGCTAAAGGTTAATGCAGCTTCCCGGTGAGTTTTAGAAAGCATGAGAATTATTGCATCATGACTACAATATGGCACTTGGAACTCATACATTTGAAGCCATATAAGAGTATGTTGTAGATGCAGAAGATATGAGGAAAAAATGTGTGTTGGATCTGTCCAATCATAAATCCATTTCTATTGCCACATAAGTTCATCATCTTGCACTTTCACTACCAGACGTTCCCATTAATACGAAGGTACAACACCATAAGAAGGATTTACTGCAGCTGTTTCTCCTTTTTTGTTGCAGACACAAGCTCCAATCTCACCCCATTGTATTGTGCCACTTCCAAACTCAAATGGAATGCAACTTCTTCTATGTTATGATAATGAAGGTGTCTATGTCAATACATATGGCAAGGTTAGTACAAATCCACAAGCAGTTTCTTTCTGGAATTGACTGAAAATAAATTTGAGATTAACTTATCTTGGACTGATTAGACCCTGAAGATAGAGGCGGCAAGTTCTAACATCTTGTGGTAACAATTTACCAGTTGAATCTGTGTCACGTCCCAGAAGATTTTGATCTTTAGCACCACTGCTGGAGAACCTCAAATCTTGCATAAAAATAAATTTTTTGTAGTTAACACATCCACTACCCAATATTTTAGTGGCAGATTTTCACCATTTATTGAAATTTGATTACTTGGTTTCGTAGGTTCCAAATGTTGTGGTTGATTCCTAGGCTTGATCCCAGAGACCAGTGATCGTGACTGAGTTTTTCATTGTTTTCCTCAGTTCCTTCAGGCAAATAAAATTCTTGAGGTAGACCATGGTCACTTTCACCAGTTTTCTTCCACTTGAAACTGTATAACCTAAACACATCAGAACGTGTCAATCACTGAACTAAGAAAATAAAGTTTTTTCCATAGAACACATAGTACGTTATGTTGTGTGGACCACTGGCTTTATAAAATACTGTGACACCCTCTCAGCACATTCACTGTCATCTTCCCTGTAGCTAAATTTAAGTGCTCCACGCAACATTTGACAGAAGTTACAGAAAGTTAAGAGTCCTGCTCTGCCCCTGAACTTTGAAATATAAATTCCGAAATTTTGTACCTGTAGTAAAACCCTCATCAGATATAATGGAAAAATTAAACAAATTAGGCTTATTAACAGAGAAAGTATTTTAAGGGTAAGCCTCAAAACATTTCATTGTTTTGTAATTGTGTATTGAAATTGACATTCACTTTATTGGAATAATGTTATATAGAGATACTGGCACAGTCGGGACCACAAGACGACATATTTTACAGGCACAACTGATAGATGTACAGCCCATGTTTGCTGAAACCATTCCATTGATACTTACTTCACATAACATTGTTTTGCAGTTTTTATCTTTATCCTGCTGATCTGTTCACTGGAGATGGTTCAAGTGTTGTGTTTTGATTTTATATAAACTTATTTCAGCTGACGTGGACGTGCATAGTACTAGAGTGATATTTTAAATTGACAGTAGCTTTAGTTTTATGCTGGTTTTTAATTAGTAGCCATGCTGCTCACATGTTAAAAAATAGATTGCTTTATGGATGAATGCTCACATACATAGTGTTAAGTGAACACAAAATGTATATAAATTTTTCTTACAGATAATACACAGTACTGAAATTAAACCTTTGATGCTGAATTTAAATACCCGGTGTGACCTGCAGCAGACCAAAATTTAAATGGGGGCTGCATAAGGGCAGCCATAGTTTGCTGTTGTCAGTACCCAATGTTTGGCATTTTGAGTATCACACTTTGTGTTAGAAATACAGCTATATTTCTTTAATCAGATGTCTTATAATAGGAAATCCTGATTATCTGGCACTTAAGGTGGATAATCCCAAGACAGAAGTTTTGCTTCTTGCCAGAAAGAACTTCAGTGAAAAGGCATGTTCAAAAAGGCCTTCATTAGTGTCTGTACATCAACCATTGTGCTATCTCCTTCCTACTTCATCAACTTTCTCAGCTCTGAAGACTCCAGAAAACACAGAAGAAGACCCTGATGACCATGAACCTGTAGATGAATGAGATATCCATATTGAATACTCCTGTGCTTAGTTATACAATTCAAGTATAGGAACAGTAACAAAAAATTACATGAATGAACATAAGGTCGGTATAGATATTGTATGATAATCTGGAGTATTCTATAATTTTTCACCCATCTTGTCCCAAGCAAGATGGATTACCAGGACTGAATTAAAGCAAAAAATCAGAAGTCACAGTGAGGTACATTAAACCCATGGTACTTCACCTGGTAGATTGCCTACACACCATGGGGTTTTTTTCTTTCAGATTTTAATTTTGTTACAATTCATGAATAATGATTTTGACCTGAGGTCCCTTAATAGTTGATAGGAGTAACATAAAAGTTGTTGATAGTGGCATACATTATCATGATGATCCTTTTACAAGCCTAGTAATAATATCTGGTCTCACACGACAAGGCTATACAACATATTTGTGGTCCATTCATTGACCAGTATGATGCATGTCACAAGCAAGGTACGCATGTCATGCTGTGTGAAATGCACATGTGTAGAAACAGCCTTTTAGAATAACCTCTAGGAACTGAGAGTGTCATTTCTTCACTTCCTGTGTGGAGCAAATTGAGCAAACAAGAACTTGGGGAGAATGTCTTAGGAAGGAAACTTTCTCAAGCAGGATCATCTTAAATGGATTTCACTGTACTTTCTGCAGAAATTGTAGTACATTGTAAGAGTATTGTACCTGGTGTCATGTTTCGCTGAATGCACAGGACATCACACGAAGGTTCCATTCATTTCTAAGTGTATTTTTTTCAGTTGCAAGTTCATTGTAGGATTTTTTAGTTTGTGATGTAAAATACAGGAAATCTGTTGGCCAACTGAGGACCTGTTAGCTTCTTAAGAGGAACTGTGCTAATTACTAATCATAACTGTTGATTGTGTATGAATTAACGTACAAGGGTCAGACAGGTAGATATACAGTGTGAGATTTGAGGTTCTCACACCAATTGAAAATGCTGGTATTCCTGATAGTAGGTTGAGGTATGAGGTGATTCTGTGCAAATAACTGTCACTGAATGTCTAATAACTAAGGCGCTGGTGTGGTTAACTTGTTTTCATTCTAATTGCAGGTATCAAAGAACATTGTCCTGCAATGGGGAGAGATGCCAACATCAGTTGCATATATTGGAACAGGTCAGATCATGGGTTGGGGTAACAAGGCCATCGAAATTCGCAGTGTTGAGACAGGTCACCTTGATGGAGTGTTCATGCATAAAAAAGCCCAGAGGTTGAAGTTCCTCTGTGAAAGAAATGATAAGGTAGTAATATTGCATTTATATGCTTTTACATACAAAAATATTATAAGCCACTGTCTGTGAATTTTGTATTGTTACATGCATAGTCAGTATTATATTTAGTCTTATTTTGTGGTGGAACAGCCAAACTCAGGCCTAGACCTCCTCATTGTTGAGGAGTCTAGATCATGCACATTTAGACACTTAGGCCTGATAGGAATCCCCTGAACAAGTGATCAGCTCATTGCTACTTACATAACAAACACAAAAGACAAACACCCATTCTGTCGGTGGGATTTGAACCTATGATCCCAGCAATTGAGTGACTGCAGACCTACACTGTAGAACACACAACCACAGGGATCAGCATCAGTATTATGTTATCTGTGATAGTGAAATCATAATTAAACCAGTCATAAATAAATAAATAAATAAATAGAATTCATAACCCTAAGGTACATGATAGTTTCATAAATGTTGGCTAAACACAGGGATAATATTCTTGTCCTTATATACAAGCAGGACATTCTTTTTCATTTAATGAGTACTTCCCTGTACTTGACACATTTAGTATCTGTGGCTTTCTAAGATTTAGTCAGATACATTCTGCATTTACTGTACTACAGGAGCTCTTTCTACTTTCATTTTTATTAAAAAATTATCGTATATTCATGAATTAAGAAAATTAGTCAAAACATGCATTTGAGTAACATCTGTGAAGATAAGAACTGGCAAATGAGACATATCTCAAGACTCATATTTCCTTAGACTATTGTGCTGATAGGAGAATATGTGAAATATTATAATTGTGAGACCTTTGCTTTTTGTACTGTTACGCTGTCGTGTCGATATCAAGTTTTGTATTTTTGCACACCTCTCTGTTTCTGAGAGACATTTTGTAATCACCCAGCATCCGTCCATGTATATGTGCAGTGTGTTTGCTGCTGTTCATGCAGTGAGAATCGTTCTCAAGACAGAAAGTCTCTTAAAATTTCACTAAATGACGCTGCATGGATGCATGTGCCACAAGGTATTTCACAGTTGCCAGATGTGATTTAGATTTCACATGTAAAGCTTTCTCTTGTGGAGTTTAACATACTTTAGGTGCAGTGTGCCATACAGTGATTATGCTAATTTTTGAGTGTTTAAGAGTTGTCGTTGCAAAGTATATATGGACATTGCACATGTTAAACAAAGTATAGTGCATCTATATGACACAGTCTTCAGAGCAGGAGAGTCCTGAGACACGTATTTGTCAGTCTCATGAAATCAAGTAATTGTAATCTGTGGCAGTGGTGATCAAGTACACTTACAAGACTAATAACTATGTGGCTTCCAAGAAGTGCAGTGTTTCTGGGACCACTATGTATTGATAGAGGACATGCAGCGAGCAATTACTAGATGAAGTTTTACCGTGAAAGCAATGTATGGAGTATGAAGAACCTGGTTAAAGATCAAGTTTGTGTGTGAAAGTTGTACATTAGACGTTTAGCTGCACAGTTTTGCGGTAGTTTTTCATCAGTGACATTGTCAGGAATGGGTGTCATCTAATGCCTAGATAAATGTGATTACATAACTCATTCTTTGGTTAGGGGGAGGGGCTTAAATGTTTTTTCCTCTTTTTGGGGGGGTGGGGTGGGAAAGTTGTTGTGTCATTTTGGTATTGTGTGTATATAACTTATAAATGAGGCCACAGGCCACATAACACAACCTGGCAGGCTGTGAGTGAGACACCACCACTTTATACAGCTGGATTTGTTACTGGTGGTCATTTGCATGCTGGTGGTGATGGTAATATAAGTGTTGAGGCTTTTGACTTATTGTACATGTGCTGTCATTCTTATCTTCACTCTTTGCTGGATCCTTTTTTATCTGAACATTTCCAAGTGTGAAGGCCTTGAAAACATAACCCTTACCCTTTTGATTTTTGGGTGTGGTGTATTTAATGAACAATATGAGGCAGATGAAGGGAACCATCTGTAGCAAAATAACACAAAATCTTTTATCTATTTCATGGTATTTTGCATCATGGTAATAATGTAACTTTTGATCTTATGTATCCACACCTTGTATTAATGTAGTATAGTTACCAATTATTTCTGGCTTTGTACGTTCACCCTTTTAGTTTTTATATTCTGTCTCCACAATCTTTGCCATATGTAGGGTTGAATGAAGCTTTACAGCCCACTTGTCTCCCTATACTTGTTCCAGAATTTGGTCTGTGCATAAGTAACATATAATTTATTTTTTACTTTTTTGCCTTATTTCTTGTGATTGTGTTAGCCAACTGAAATTATAGTTCATTTAGGGTCATGAATAGTCTTTCATTCATTTACAGATAAGAATTTTCAGACCTTTTTTGAGTCATTGATCTGCTGTAGCAGTCAGAGTACAGCAATATATGATGCAGTACTTGATACAACAAAAACTAAGAACCCGTTATATCGTATATTATTCTAAGAAACCATATCATGCAGCTGACAAAACAAGAGGTTTGTGTTTGAGTTAGACACTGAATAATGTATAGTAGAAATATCATAATTTTATGTTCAGTCGTCACAGTCGGGGCTTGCTTTCATGCAGCAGATTGTTAAAACATGCCAGCAACAGGGCGAGAGGTAACTGGCTACCACCTTCATCCGTTTCATATCTGAATATTTTTTTGAACATCTCCAGGTACAGTCTACCCTGAAAGTGAAATCATATTTGACACACAGATGTAAAAGATCTTTGATCCTGCAGGGTGTTGTGGAGTGTAGTGGGTAGTTTGGTGCAGACATTTCAGGACAGTTTGTTGGTCCCATCTTTCAGCATCAAGGTATCTGAGGAGAATGCTGGAGTGCTGGGTTAGGGAGCTGTATACACAGTGTGCACTGTACCCTCCTCCTCTTCCAGTATGCCCCCCCACACACACACACACACACACACACACACATTGCCATGGTGGCTGCTTTCTGGTGCCCTCCGGCTGACGTCCTAGTCATCCTCACCTCACTGCTCCATGCTGATGCTAGTAGGAGCCCTTTCTTGAGCACCAGCATCTCATGCTGCTCGCTGTCACCTCCTCTCATTGTCTCCACTTCCTTGTACAGTAACAGTTCAAACTTTGTACTCCTGTGGTCATTTGAGTTCACATTGTACATCCTCTTTCTGCATTCTGGTACACTGCCATAAGCTTTTCTATCAGCCACTCACTGTTCACACAGCCCCTGTTGCAGCATTCTTTTTGTACATCTTGACCCTTGAAGACAGGACGACATGCTGCCCCAAAATGTCACTAACATACTAATCATTTCAGCAGCTCCATATCCCAGTATGGCAGAGATCGTGGGGGGGGGAATAATCCTAAAATCTTGCATGTGTGGGAAATCTTGAAAGATTTTTCCCACTTCAGTATTTTTTTCATGACAGTATATTATTTTATCATTCACAAATATTCATTATTGACTATTATGATGTTTTTTGCTGCTTACAGGTGTTTTTCTCCTCTGCAAAGGGTGGTTCATCATGTCAGATCTATTTCATGACATTAAACAAGCCAGGAATGGCCAATTGGTGATAATCACAACTGAAACATAATTGCATCACCACCATTAGAAGCAGAATTGAATCAAAATAAATGCTCTGGAATTGGCTAACCAGTGAATTTACAGAAAGAGAAATGTGCAGTTGGTGCCATCAAATATACAACACTGTTGAGGTCTAGAAGCTAAATTATGGTGACTGATCCTTCATGCTTAATGCAGTCATGACTGCTGCATTTCCTGTTTTATATTCCTTCATATAAATTTCATTCCATCTTCGTGCATTGTGCCAAGGAACTAAATGATACACCACTCACAAACAAAAACAGTTTTATTTTTTGTAATAGTGTGACAAGTTCTTCAGTTTTAATTGTTCTTTGAGCTTATTTTACAACATTCTGTACTTCAGTGGAACATTTCCAGACTCTGTGTTGGCCATGTATAGGCCTTTCAGAGGTACCATTAAAAGAATTGGTTTCTGTTTACCTTACTTGGAGTATTTATGTTGTGTCTCATTAAATGAAAGTCAGATTTTTGTATTTCTATTAAAAAAGAGTTTGGCCTGAAACAGACTTGCATGGCTTGATATCTAAGTAATGCCCGTTGTAGGTTGTTTTCATATTCTGTATCATACTTTTGCTATAAAATATCAAATACAAATGCAAGAATTTCAGATTCTGGCAATCCAAAATCTAAGCCTGTAACCTGACATAACTAATCTGTACTCAGAATATTTGGTAGGTCACATGCTAAATCTCAGGTGTGTTGGAACATTTAAAATAGTGTACAGGTGGAAAGACATGAGGTCACCATACTTGATGCTTCCAGTGTCTATGGTACATAGCTGATGTTTTTGTGGTATGAACATCATTGTATCGATGCTTTAGTTAATATATATTTGTATGCAAGACTTTCTAAATGGCTACTGCCAGAGTATTACATCAAAGTAAGCATTTTTGAATGTATATGGGCTGGTTAAGAATGTTTTTTTTTTTTGTACATTCTATGTTGTTACCCCTTTAACTGATAACAAAAAAATGAGATCTTTAGTGTAACTGCGCCACCCCCACCTGCAATCTTCAGTAACTGAAAAATTCAGATATGGTGTCCTTAAAGACAAGAATTTGTGTTTTGTAATTTGAGACTGGCATATTCCAGTTATCCTGGGAAAGAAACTATGTACAGAATTGAAAACAAAATTGTTGTAAAGAAACCGTGATATCCTTTTAATATTATGAAGAATATGTTCAGTTGTATTGTGTTAAAGTGACAGTCTGGTTTATTTTTATGCAGAACAAGCATTGAATTGTCCAGCTTTCACTTCTGGCCTTGTTGCAGTCACTTGTGAAACTGATGGATCATAGTGAGAGATCTGATTTGAGAGCACTTCATGTCTTTCATTTTCATACATAATTTTGTATGATAATACTGTTTACATCTGTGATTCTGGTCATGTCGTTGTAGGATGCCAACTCTACCAAATATAGTTTTATGTCTGTTACATGAGTGAGAAGAGATGAACATATGCTGAGCAAACATTAGGTAGGTCGTTAGATCCAAACTTTTTTTGTGAAGAGATGTTAAATAGTGTACATACTTTAAAGGTAAGTTTGGTGCCAGGGGACTGTGAAACTTTTCCAGGGATGTTCTGTAATTTGACACGGATTGTGGTTAATTTCTGTCAGAAAATGTTTAACCTTGTTGGAAGTTCTAAAATTTAGCCCTTTATTTTTTTGTGGTTTTAGCTATTATTAAGATGTATGTAATTTCATTTTACTTCAAACTGGATTTCTTTGGATCATTTTGGAAGAGTTGGTAACTGTGATCAGTTACAAAGTGGGGACCGTTCGCAGTTGTAATAATATAGCTCAAAAGTGCAGTACTTGAATATATTATATATTTATTTGTTGTAACTTGCAGTACAGTAAGTATACTGTTAACAGCATCATTAACTAACCCAATAACTGAAGAGAGGCACATGTTATGTTCAGATCGGCTCAAACTGTAGCCAGTAAACCAGCTGGAACATACTTGAGAAACCATATTATCCACGATTACATGTAACAGTTGATGCAAAGTGGATGTGGGGAAATGTAACTTTTGATTCCTTGGTTCACAAGATTGTCATACGTAATACATTTTTTATGAATGAATCTTAAAACAAAAAAAAAATCCTTGTGCATTTTATAGCTGTGGTTTTGACCAGTATCTTTGTGTGAGATTAATGGTAGCATTTACCACCTGGAGTATGGTGTTGATTGTTTTGAAAGCTGGAGGTAAAGTCAGGTCGTATATTTCATCAGGAGGGTTCATTCATGTAATGAGGTCACAATACATGGATTTAAACTGTTTAAAATGATCACTAGTTACACTGAAGGTAAGCTTGCATGGTTACATATTTAAAAAAAAAATTCAGAAGAGTGAAACATGGCAGTTGAAATCAGGAATGAACCAAAGGAGGAGTGTGTGTAAATGTGTGCATGTGTGAATGTAAAATTGCATGAAGTTTTGGTGCAATTCAGAAAGACTGTATACAAGCTTGTGGAAAATTCATTCAGTAACACAACATTATTATTATTATTATTATTATTATTATTATTTTGTATATTTGAGATGAAGATGGAGTTTAAAGCAGATTGTATTGACAGTGTGATGTACAGACATATTTGGAAAAATGAACTTGGATTTCTTCCAATACAAATTTCATACAATGAAGTTTTGTTAGCAACTTTTGTACTTTGTAATGGCCATAAGATACATTGGATTTACTTCTTAATGGCTCCCATTTGGAATTTACAATAAACATTCTTTACTGAAAGGTTAGTGGTGATAATATTTAAACTTAGTGCAGGAATTACATCCATATACGTTGGATTTTTTTTGAAGAGTGTAGCTCCCCGGATCCAATGAAAAAATACTTTTGAATCAAAAAGTGATAAACGTAGTTTTGTAATTTTTCTTTCTTCACTGCAGTTTTCCTGTCACTTCAGCCCATATATATATATGTTTATTCATTATTTGGTAAGAAATAATTGTAATGTATATAGTAATGCATGTTTATGACTGTAAATATATGTAACAGTGAATATGGCTTTTGCATATTTGTATGTGAAAGCATACGAAGTGACAAGGAGTGCGTTTAAACCTTACAGAGCATATCTTTCATTGGCTCTATGAGTAAACAGAAATTCAAGCTCCATTGGGCAGTTGAGTGTCAGCTGAGAGTTGTGTCATTTTATCTGTCCTGGAACCTGAAGTGCTTGTGTACTAGTTTGTCATGTCTCATGTACAGCAGACTGTTACTTGTGATAAATGTTTCTTGTTGAGCAAACAGAGTTCATTTGCAAAGTATGTGTATGTCATGGAATATATGCCTCTGTAAGTTTTGTAAAGAAAAATATCCCATGTCAGCAGTGCCATATGACAGAACAGTGTACAAAATAATGGAGAATATGGAATTACAGTTTGAGTGTTGGACAAAAATAAAATGTGATTTTTTTTCTTCAGATGAACATGTTTTACATTAACTAGGAACATAAATGGCCAGAATAACATGTTGATGTTAGGCAAATCACCATGCAATTTGTCAAGTTTCCTTTACAGTGAGTGCATTCAGTATCATAGTGCCTACATTTTTTAAAGACATAAAAGTCAGTTATGTTAAATTAAAAACCTGACATGATTATTCAGGGAATTAAGAGAAGAGAGAACTTAGAACAATTAACAGTTTAAAGATAATATTCGAGAAGAGTTTGCTAATAGCTCAAGACAAGTGCTCAATCATGCGGTGACAAATGTTTCAGTATCATATGATGAGAAATGTTCTGAGAAAGGGTGAGCGCAGCATAGAAGCAGCAAGTTGGCACTTCTAAGATCTGCTATGAAATAAGGTAAGTTTTGCTACTGTGAGTGGAAAAACAGATGTGGGCTTTGTATACAACAGAGTTTCTGTGACAACTTCCATGCTATAGGATTGTATTAAAGATATATTCTGTACTTGAAAACATTGAAATATGGGGTGCCAATGCTAGCTTTCAATGTAAGGAAAGATATAGAACTCTGTATTGCATGTAAAGTACAACAAGAAAATATTTTATAATACGTTTTGGTGAGAATCTAACAGAGCAGTCAAATACTGTTTCATATCCCTTCCGTTTTATAATTATTCATACATACATGCTGTAAGCTGCAATGGTAGTGGCCTTCAGTGAAGCTTTCTATTTTATGCTTTGCAGCAGGTTTCCAAAAACAGATGTACAGTTGAAATGTCAGTGCAAAAAGTGCTTTTATTTTGAATGCGGAAAAAGTTTTATACGTGCTATTCGTAGGGCAGGGATATGTGATTAAAACAAATTTTCTATGATTATACACATTACACACATACTAAAGTAACCAGAAAGCATAGTTGGTTTGGTGACACTGTGAACTGGGTTGTCTGGAAAGTTCAAAGCCCAGTGGGGGTGAGATGTTCCAGACCCATCTGGACTTCACCAAGACCTAATCTGCCTCCTGTACAGTGGGTTACCAGGTCTCTTTCCTGGAGGTAAAGTAGCCAGAGTGTGGTGTTGACCAGTCACCCTCTTCTAGCACCAAGATTGAGTATGTGTAGAGCTGTACCCGTACCTCCCCTATATTCTTGCTTGGCATGTTGGCCTTTACCTCTTTGTATACATACTTATACAAGAAGTAGGTACGTACAAGCAAGAGTGTCAGATTTTTTTATTTTGAATGCTGCCCTAATTGATAGCAGTTGATACATAGTAGATTCAGAGCTCCATAATTTCACTGGAATATGTGCATTGCTATCTTCAGATGAACTGAAACCAGGATATTTGCATTAACCACTTGAGAGTTGTGTAACTTTTTGGTGACAGCTGGTAGGGGTGATTAATGCTTGAGGTGCTATGTTATTTTTGCTGAAATTGCAAGCATTATGGAAAAGATTCTACTGACCACAAATTTGGCAGTGTATGTATGGAAGTGTGTCTTCCACTGCACATGACAACGTAGAACTTGTTTAGCCACTGGGAAACTGTCTGGTTGGATTTTCTTTTATGGATCACTGCAAAGCACTTGCTTCTGAATCTACCTACAGAAGATTTATTTTATTTCTGTAGAAACCGCGTGTAAAACGTGTACAAAAGACAACAAGTGCTGTTAGAATACAAGGCACACTGTCATCCTTTTTTTAAAATGAAACAGGATTGAAACAGTGTGACTCTGTCATCAATATTATTCAATTTAGCATTACAAAATGTGATACAAAGTATAAAAATGGTTCCAAATGGTATGAAGATTGGTAAAGAACAATTTAATGTATTAGCATATGCAGATGGCATTGTATTAACTGGAAAAAATGAAACAGAAATAAGACAACTTTTTGTAGAAATAGAAAACATTGCCAGAAAGCTAGGACAACAAATAAACCAAGGAAAAACAAAATATACAATAGTGGAATAGAAAAACAGCTCAAAACAAAATAAAACAGGAGAATTAACAATAAAAATTGTACATTTGAAAGAGCTGAAAACAATCACCAAATAGATTTACAAGAAAGAGTAAAATGCTAACAAAACATACTTCATGCCAGAACATTTTTTAGAAATAAAAATATATCTAAAAAACTAAAATTAGGACTAAAGAACACGATAATAGACAAAAGTTTAACATATGCATCAGAAACCTGGATACTAACAAAGAGAGAGAAAGCAAATGAACATTTTTGAAAGGAAAGCATATATATAGAAGAATTTTAGGCCCAGTATATGACAATAAAAAAAACAGGAGAATATTAACCAATAAAGAAATTTATGCAGTGGTTAAAAAAACCCGCTACAACAGAGACAAGAAGGTTAAGTAGATTATATTGGTTTTGGTATGTTCAGAGAATGGAAGAAAATGGAATTCCCAAAAAGTATTGTATATAAATTTGGAAGCAATAAGGCTGAGAGGTAGACCAAGAAAGAGATGGCAAGGTGAATTGAGGGAGGGTGGAAGACTAGCTGGTGGAAAAGGGTGGAAGGAAAGAGTATAAAACAGAGAGGAATGGAAGAAGCTGCTGAGAGTGGCAAGGAATCGTTGCTTTCTGCACATGCCAATGGAATGAATGAATGAAATAGCATACTTCAGGCATGTCAAACTTCATGTTCACAACTTGCAAGGAGCTCAGGGTATTGAGATAATATGGCCATATTGAATGAATATTAAAGGAGGAAAGGTGGCCCAATATATGTTCCAGTGGTCACCGCTAGGAGGAGGAGGAAGATGACGACAATGAAATGATAAAGATGAACCTAGGTATAGAGTCAAAACATACTTATTTTATTATGGGAGCTGGAACCTGGAATGACTGATTAGTGTGAGAACTGAAGGTCATCAGTGCATGAAGGTTTAAAGCAGAAAAGATGAATGCAGTGAGGATTACTGAAAAGTGCTATATAAACATTCATATGCAAGGACTGATATAAGCCATAAATATTTTGGAATAGTGGCCTTGTCAAAATTCAAAGCCGGTATGTTTTCAATACAAATCATACACATCTGTGTTGCAGTCTTCCCTCTCCCCCTAAACAAGGAGTAGAAAAGTTTTCTGCATGATGGAACACAGATCTCACAAAAGCATAATTTATCATTGTTTTGTGTTTTTCCAGTGACCCTGTGTGTAGTAGGAACACCAGCAAACTCGGAAACAGGTAACAACATTAAAAATGTTAGTATGGCACTGTTGTATTGATAAAAAAAAAAGGTAAAGTTCTGTCTGTCCTTAACTAAGCACCATGCCATGAAGGCATATGGAGGAATGGAGACAGCTCCATGCATTCTTTACGTTGACATTAGGTGGTGTGAGTGGTCTGCTTTTTACTTCAGTTGCTTCACACCAGGAAAAAAACCTTGTGTTGGTAGGCACTGGAATGGGCTTCTATGCTGGACTGGATATGAGAAGACCAGTCTTGACCTTGTTAGGAATTGAACCCCAATTTCTTAGTTGTCCAGCCTGCAGTCTAGTCACTTTAGCTCGCACTGTAGCTAACTGAATTGAACTGTCATGAAATGTCACCAAAAACTTTGAAGTTTTTTCTGGCCTTCATATGTGCATTTCTTCATTTTTCTGCAGTGTTTGTATAAAATAATAATTTTGCATTTAAAGATTATTGTGTTTAACATACAAACAGCTAAAATACAAAGTTACTTTGAAGGAGAATGGAAGTGGTTGGTAAGGGTCACATACATTTAACCAGCCACACTTTCCTTTTTAAAGTTTCATAAAAGCAGGGATTTTTTTGATGAGTTGAGTAATTATCAGCCTGTGGAAGATTCTGCACCATGGAGTTTAATGTATGATGATGTACTTACACAGATGGCATTTAGACATCCTTTACAAGGTAGAAAAAAATGCCTTGTGTGTAGACCATGTCTTCTCATCCATAAAAAACTAAACTTTGGGTTTTCATGAAATTCAGTATTGGTTTCTTTATGAAAAGTTATTGAGCAAGTGTGATTTTTGTGGCAATTGGCATGATCACAGTCATGCTTTACATACAGGTGTCACTGAATTTTCCTGCATTTTCCATATTTCTTGACCGGTCTGGGTGAAATTCAGTACAGAAGCTCTCCACATTATGTCATTTTTGTACCATTGTTGTTTCTGTGAAAATCAGTGCAGTGAGGGGCATACTCTATGTAAGGTTTTAAATAAAATTGTTTGCATATTTTTTTACATTTTTCATCCATCGCGGCTAAAATTCAGTACAGGAATTGTCCACAGCAGTGTATTGAGTAAATTTGAGTTTTGTGAAAATTGAAAATGTGAAAGCCATACTGCACATGGGGAAATAAATTAATTTTTGTTCCTACTTCCCACATTTATTGTCTGATTAGGGTGCAATTAAGTAGGCTTTTAAAACCTCCGTGCATAATTCTGTCACATATTCATGAGTTTCATGATAATGGGTGTGGGAAAAAGGTTGTAGTTTCTTAAGGACTTAAACGAAGTTACTCATGATGTGAAACTGAATGACATTTTGAAGCCAAATTGCATTTAATATGTGTCCCTGTCTTTGTAAATTGATGAGTTGTAGGCATAACATACTCGTAGAATAATGCTAACCAGATTTCATTGTATGATAAATTGTTTACAAGTCTCTTTCTTTCTCATGCTATTCTTCATAACTTACCTGAAAGGAAAAATACCTGGTAAGGTAAAAAGAATTAAGTTGGTAGATCATTTAATAAAAACTATGACCCAGAGACATGCAGAGGAACATAATTCCATTACTTTCCCATTTGTGCGTTCCTGTAAGAGGCCACTGCTCTTCTCGTGTCTGAATGTGTCTTTTCAGTTTTCCAAAGAGAGTAGTGTTTTTTAATGCAGTTAATATAATATGTGCTACTGAGATTCCATTTCTGTCATATCTTGCAGGGCCACAATGTAGATGCAGTTCAGGATTAAAAGATTGTGCTAATTTTTTTATATATACAAAGTAATTGTAGTAATTGAGTGAGTGTGTGTGTGTGTGGTTGTCCGCACTTGCACATGTATGTATGTATGTATGTATGAGCACAAGATGTGATAATGTTGTATGTGTGCCAGCAGAAGCAAGAGAGTATTTTGTCCGTGGAATCCATTTTATGATTGATGATTCAGAACAGGATGAGGCTGTCTGTATTGTATTTATGTTACAGCAGTTTTTTATGAATATAGACATTAATTACTCTCCACACTACCCACAAATGATAATCCTGACATGTGATGAAAGGACAAAGATTGAATTATCTGTTCTTCTCCACAGTTTGTGGTCAAAAATTTAAAAGGTACTTCTTGATCAAAAACAATTTTAAATGACATTTACTGCCATTTACTTTTAATATGAGGTAAAGTTTGTGATCTTTGAAGGTAAAAGTGACTAAACATTAGGCATTATTGTGTATGCCCATGTATAGAGAGATACTTTGGTTACTCATGATGCAGCTTGGAATAAAGAACAAAAAAACTTTGTACTGACCAACTTGGCTCCTTTGAAGTTATAGTATGGAATCTGAGATACCAGTCCTGGTGCTTTTTGCAGCAGAAATAACACTTTATAAAGAAAGGTGTCAGATCGTAGGAGTGTGATGAAAAATCAGTTAAATGTAACTAAATGATGAATAAAAATCTAGAGATATGTGTGGGAATGGTACACTGTGCAATCAAAATTACTGTGACAGGTTTTACTCATTTCTTTTATAAAGGTGTCATTACTAAAGGAAGAGTGTCAGTTACAATGAAGGTGCATGATTTTGTATATATTTTTTATCTTCTCTCTATTCCAGTCTGAAAGAAAGTAATAAGAAAGACACATTATATTGGTTGCTTTGTTATATATGTGCTACAGTATACAAGTTTGGGATGGTTTTAGGAACTGTATTCAGTTACTTTTACTGTGTTTTATGACCAAATCATCATATTATGTTCTTGTCATAAAATATGTGAACAAATAATGAGAAAGTAAACTATAATATTTGAGTGATAAATGTAGTCATCATGTTGCTTTTTATACTTCTGAGAATAAAAAATAAAGAATTTTTGCCTGTTATTGTTGTTCATAATATTGCGTATGTGAAAAACTTTATGTTAACCCCTTAATGCCACAACATGTACAGTATGTAGTATTTACAGTAACAGTACACAGGTTTTAAATTCCCAAGTCCTTGAAGGCTAGGGAGATTTATATTCCCTAGTTCTGTCAGTATCAAAGACTAGCATACTTGTTGAAAGGTTAATTGCAAGGAAGCTATCACGACCCAATTGATGTACTGTACTAGTAGCAGTGCGGAGGAACTGGGCAACCACAAACTGCATCAATCGGATTATGTGGGGTTTAGCAGAAGTTCATACCAGGCATCTACTGAATGCATATTGTAAGCATTACAAAGAAGCCAACATGTTCTGTAATCAGTTTGTTGAAATTAGTGTATTTTAATTTTTAATTCCATGCATTACAAGAAAAGGTGTTCTGACGATTATGAACAGACTGTATACGAAAAAGTCCATTATATTATACATGCCTCACAGTTATAAAATATAAGGACAATTTGGCCTGTATAAATTAAATGAAGTGTAGTAAAAATGGTTTGGCTTGTGCCAAAAAAATCTGTCTCATCTTTAGACTTGTCAGAGTGGTTCTTCATAAAACCATGATGCTAGACAACACAAAAAGTAACATAAAGTAAGTTTACAGGAATGTAGAGGTCAGACATGTAGGGTAAATAGAAGCAATAAAATTGAGAGTATTAATCATCATCATCTTCTTCCTCCTTTTCTTCTTCCTCCCCTTCCTCCTCTTCTTCTTCTTCTTCTTCTTCTTCAGTTGTTGCAAGCCATTATTTTCATTGCTGTATAACTGTCAGCTCCTTTGTGTCTGGCAACTTGCTTTAGGTATTGTAGTCGAGGTCTTCCTATGGCCTTTTGTTTGGATGTTGCTCCTTCAAGGATGTGGTACTTCATCATTTGTTATTCTATCTGTCCATTTTATTTTTAACATTCTTCTCCAGCACCATGTTTCAAATGCATTTACGACCCTCTCTTCATTTTTTCTAGGCTTCATGTTTCTGATCCATAAAGAGCAACACTCCAAATACAACTTTTTATAAGTTTCTTTTTTATTTCCAAACTAAGGTTAATCGAACTGAGTAGTTGCTTTATATTATTAAACATAACTTTAGCTTTTTTAACTCGTATGGTGTCTTCTTTATTTTTTCCAGCTTCTGTGAATATACTGCGTAGGTACTTGAATTTTGTAACTTGCTTTAGGGCTTCAGCATCCATTTTAATAGTAATATTTTCAGGATCTTTGGCGCAAACCATAACTTCTGTTTTTATCCTGTTAATTTTCATTTTGTAATTACTTTTTAAAATATCATCTAAGCTTTCTAATGCTCTTTTTAAATTTATTTCATCTTGCACTATAATTGCTATATCATCTGCAAACCTTAGCATTTGTGTTCTCATTCTGTTCATGTTGATCCTAGTGCAGTATTCTTTGCATTCATTTATAGCTTGTTCTCTGTATATATTGAATAGCAGTGGCAGTAAGTTGCCCCACTCCTTTTCTAATTTGTGTCTTCTCTTTTACTTTCTTTTATTATAGATGTCATTTGAAGTTTGTATAACTCTCTAATAATTCTTCTATCTCTGTAATCTATTTTAATCATTTTTACTGTTTTCATCATTATGTCCCAATTTACATTGTCAAAAGCTTTCAGTAGGTCTACAAAGGCAATAATACCTTTTTGTTTACTTTAAAAACTTTTCTTTACAATGTTTTGCAAACAAAACGGCTTCTCATGTACCTCTATTCTTTTGAAAGCCGAATTGGTCTTTTGCTAGGTTTTCATCAATCTTTTTCTCTATTCACCCCAAAATAATTTTTGTATTTACGTGTCAGGATGCTCAAGGTTCGGTATTCTTCACATTTTGTTGGTATATTTTTCTTTGCTAACATTACCATTATATCTTGTTCTTAAGCTTTCGCCGTGTTGTAAATGTAATTTATTCCTTTTTGGGTAATTCCCCGGAATCTGAGATTTAGTTGCCGACGTTTCGGAACTCACTATCGGTTCCATCTTCATAGGCAGGTGAATGAAGTATATACTTCATTCACCTGCCTATGAAGATGGAACCGATAGTGAGTTCCGAAACG
>Ga0123355_10003008_pt1 | contig 24011 bp, 21 predicted proteins | sample TergutEmb28metaG_3_FD_89872 | JGI IMG/M metagenome (GOLD analysis project Ga0123355, IMG submission 89872) | Embiratermes neotenicus P1 segment gut microbial communities from Petit-Saut dam, French Guiana - Emb289 P1 | ecosystem: Host-associated > Arthropoda: Insects > Digestive system > Gut ... | reverse complement strand
TTTTCTAATTCATCATATTCATAGCTTAATGTTCCTTCTTGTTATTACGAAAGTATTGGATGTAAGTTTTACGATACGCGTAAGTATCATCTGCTGTGTTTAGATTTTTACTTATCCGCATTTAAAAAAAATACTTGGTTGAAAAAAGAATAGATTCCTCCATTCTTTTTTACTATAACTTCTTCCCTGGAAACTCACCGTTGTATACCCTTAAGCACATTTCAGCATTAAAAGCTGTAAGTCTTTCATCTAATTCATCTGAATTTAATTTTTTTGAAACTTCACTTAAAACATTCTTGGCTTCTTCTATATTAATACCCAAACTTAAACATTGTGCTGCAGCATTGCTTTTCACCCTATCCGAACTGTGCTTTAATAGTACATTAAAAATAAATTCTCTATCATAATCATTTTCAGTAATATTATTTTGCATTTTTAAAAACTTTCTCGCTCGTTTATTATTCTCTTTTACACTAGCGTTTGATGCATAATCAATCTCATAGTCACATAATTCTATAAATTTATTAACATACTCTTCTTTTGTCATATTTAAACTCCTATCTAATAAACATTTCAATTATCTTTATGCCATATTCATATTGAGTTTGGATGTCTTGCCCAGCTAGCCAATCACGAACACGAAGACCATTTGTTAACAGTCTATTATCAGGGATGCTATTATAATGAGCGCTAATCTTCTGGTGAACCTTCTCGTCTAAAGGAAACATATTGCTAAAACGATGTATTCTCGTTGGATCAAATCCACTTTTTTGGATTTGCGATTGTTCTACGATATGATGCCATTGGTTTCCTACTCCTGGTGATCCTATATTTTTTTTCGCTGGGGAAAAAGAGTTGAATCCTTGGGATATTTTATGAGAATTCTTTGTTAAAGGGGTTAGATTAGGTGCTCTCTTTGCTGCTTGATGGATTACTGGCGCTGCAGGTCCTGCTGAAGCTACTGCCGCTCTTGGTGCTACCTTAACCGATACTGCTCTCGCTAGCTTTTTACCACCTCTGATTATAGCCCAAAGTTTTAAATCTCCTTCTGGATCATAATATGTTGTTGGATTGTTACTACAATAAGCATATAGGTTTTGGCTTATTATGTCATCATTTGCTCCAAGTATTCGGTCAGCATTTAAGAACCTTCCCCATATTGGGTTATAATATCTTGAGTTTAGGTAATAAAGATTTGTCTCTTTATCATAATAATAACTTCGATATCTGAATGAGTTAATGTTTCCTATATGATTAGCTTGGTTTGAGATATCATTTCCATCTTCTTCTATTATTGAGATGATATTACCCCACGAGTCATATTGGTATTTGGTCACTAGCTTTAAATCTTTATCTAAGATGCCAACAATATCTCCTTGGATATTTTTTTGATAATAATACAGACTATTGTTATGTTTTAATCCTAATAATTCTCCATCATTATCTCTGATATAGTATATCACGTCATTGACTGTTTTTTCAAATATGATTTGGCTTCCTTCTAGGTGGTAAATAGTATGGATATTATTAATTATTTTCTTCGTTCTAATTCCTTCGTGATTATATTCGTAAGAAACATTGATTTTACCATCTTGATAATTTTTTAGCTGTCTTCCATTGATCCATTCTAGGATTTTGTTGCCACCTATTTTTATTGGGTTTCCTATTTCGTCATAAGTTATCTTTTCATTATTGAATCTTGTTAGTTGGTCTTCCCATTCTTGATTACCATATTCATATGTATCTTCATTAACTGCGTCTTTTGTTGTTAAATCAAAATATCTTTTTGTTATGATGTTTCCAATATTGTCATATGAATATTCTACTAGTTCATTCGTTTTGTAATTTTCTTCTTTGATTAATTGATTATAGTTATCATAGAAGTATTGGTTGATTAATTCATTATTTTGATAGATATGAGTTATGTTTTCTAATTCATCATATTCATAGCTTAATGTTCCTTCTTGGCTGATTATTTTATTAATTAGCTCTGAGGTTCTGTTTCCTTGGCTTACATAATCAAATTCTTCATGATAATTATTATCGATTAATGTTTTTCTTATTCTACCTAAGTAGTCATAATCATATTTAATAACTTCGTTATCAAATTCTATTTGTTCTACTGCATTATCTAGGTTATATGAATAATTAGTTATTTGTGTTTGTTGATTATCTAAGTCAGTAAATTTTCTAGTGATATTATTACTAATATCATAGTTATAATTAATAAATAATTCATTAGTTTTTAAACTATCTAATCTATTGGCGAAGTCATATTTGTAATGATAGATATCATTATTTGAAATGATCTTACTAATTTGATTTAGATTATTATAAATGATTTGGTAATTATCATTCATTTTATTGATGTTGGTTATTCTATCTTGTTTGTCATATTGGTAGTTAATAACATGGTTATTACCGTATGTACTACTAATCAGGTTACCATTTCTTTCTTCATAGTTGTTTTCAATTAGTTTATTGTTCCCGATTGAGATTGAATCACTATTTAGAAAATCATTATAATTAAAGTTATATTCTTTGGTTCCGTGTTTAATTTTTGATAGTAAATGTTGGTTGTTATATTCATAGTTAACAACTTGATCTTCTTTTTGGACTTTGATGAGTCTTTCTCTTTCATCATATTCGTAGGTTGTTTTTATTCCTTTAGCATCAGTTAATGAATTAGTTAATCCGTTTCTTTGATTAATATCAAATTCGGCTTTATTTCCTAAGGAATCAGTTGTACTTTTGATAAACCTGCCATCTTTAGTGTAATGTGCATTATTTTCAATAAACAGTTTATTATTTGCGCTTTCTAAAAAGAATTCACTGGCTATTTCAGATAAAATTAATTCATTTTCATATATTGATAAGAAAAGATGTTCTTGGATGGCTCGAAAGGATATACTGCCATTTTCATTATAGTCAATAATAAAGATTGGTTGTTCATCAGTTCCTAACCTTACTTCTCCGCCTAAAAGATTTAAATAAAAGCGAGAATTAATTCCTGATTGAATAATAACTTGATTATCTTTTATTTGTAGTAGCCAATTTTGTCTACTACAACTTTGTGATAAGTCACTTATTGTTCTTTTAATAAAATCTGCTTGAAGATATCTATCAGTGCTTGCTACTCTAATTTCAAATCTATTTTCTTCATCATTAGCATTAAAAACTCTTGTTGTAGTCGGATTACCAAATTGATCATATCTAATTTTATTAGTTAAGCCCATGATTGATTTGGCACTTAATAGCCGATCATGAATAATATTATCATGTTCAAATCTGAAAAATGAGTTATTAGGTTGAGTCATACTCATTAGCTGATTGTTTTGATTATAGTTTAAAAGATCTGATGATTGGTTCCAATTTGATGCTAAAATCATATTGCCCTGCTCATCATAACTGTAGTTATTATGTGCTAAGTCTTTAAATAATGAAAAGTTTGTTAAATATAAATGATTTGAATCATTTATCGACATGATAATTAGTTCTAAGTTTGAATAATCATGCTGGGCTTGGAATGTTTGTGAAAAGAATTGCCACTGGGTATTATTGAAGTTTAGAGGCGTTGACGGAACTCCTAAGCCACTTTCATCATCAGTTGAGATAAATCTAATAAAGCAAAATGTATTGGCCCCACTAAATGGATTAGGTTTATAAGTAGAAAGAATTCCTTCATTTTTATACCAAAATGATAGGTTATAAATATCTCCTTTTTTACCATTAATGTTGAATACTTTCTCTAAGACGATTTCTTTTGATAACTTGTTGTTAAATTTTAATGCTTTATTGCCATTTTCTAAAGTAATTATTTCGCTATCTGTTGGCGATGGTGATTCTATTTTCCAAGTATCTAATTGATTACTAAAATTAGAGTTATCTACTAAATTTAAAAAGTTAGCGGTCTCATTTTCTTCCAGTTGGAAATCATCTAAATATGCATTAGTTAGTTCATTACTAGATATTTTTAGTTCTAGATTTATATCAGAAGCTGATACATCATCTTCTGATATATGAATCGTAATAGTGCATCTAACAAAATCATCAATTTGTCTGGCAAAGTTTTGATTAACTACTTTTACTTCTCCATTTTCTTTTTGATAACTTAAACTTAAATTAATACTTCCTTGCATTAATTTTGTATAGATACTGAAAGTATAACTTTTTTTAGTTGATACTTTGATAGTTTCAGATATTGTTTCACCATTAAAATGAACACTTTTAGTTCCTGTTCTAGCATATTCATTGCTTATTGTTACATTGCCACCAAAATACGGGACTGTTTCATTTTCAAAACTAGGATTCATAATATAGTTATGAACATGTTCTAATAAGATATTATTAGTGGTTAGTTTATTTGTTGCACCACTTTGACTACCAAAGATATCACTTTGACCAAAGGCCTGATAAACATCTACATTCTCATCTAAATCAGTAATGGATATTGTGGCTCCATTTGGATTAAAAGTATAAGTATTATTTCGGCCTTTATTATCAGTGATGGTTGTCGAATCAAAGCCATATTGAAAACTTATATCAGTACCTAAAGTATCATTTAAGCCATACTCGGTAATTTTTTGAATTCGGTAAGGAACTTCTTGATAATAATCAAAACTGGTTGATAGTCCAGTAATATCATTTATTCGACTAATTAGATTATTTTCATTGTAAGATAGTCTAATTGTATCTGGGTTGATATTAATGTTAGAAACTCCTACTGAAGTTAATACTAAACTGTTTTGTTTATTTGGTGTTGTAATCATTACATTTTGTCTACTATATTCAATTTCAATTGCATTATTAGATGAATCAATTATTCTTGAAAGCTCTATTTCATCAGTGAATTGGTTATTTTGATAGATAATCTGTAAAATATTATTACTTAAATCTTTTATTTCAACTAAATGCCATTTATCTGTAATCCTTGAGAAGAAATATTCATTGCCTGTTTTATCTTTCATTAAGTACCAGTTTTCTTCTTTAATAATTGTTAAATCTAATCCATCCCGATCATGATATATATTTTCCTCTTCTGAATCAGGATAGAAATAATAAATTGTACCGGTTTCATTTAAATAAATTAATATTTTAGTATCATTATCTTCGTTTTCAGCAATTGTTTGATAATAATTAAATTTATATCCATTACCGATATTTTGATAGTTATTATTAAGAATCACATCATTAGTATTATATATTAATTCTAAGTTAGCTGGTATTTGTGCTCCAATTGTATTTCCTAAATTAAATATGGTTGTTAGGTTTCCTGTATTATGATTAACATGAGCTGATCCGTGACTAAAACCAATGTCTTGATAAGACATATGGTTTAGTAAGCCATTCATGTTTCGATATCTCACATATAACATTGGCGCAACATCATCTGATACACTATTATCTTTAGAAATAAATCTAGCTATTTTACCATTAGTGAGTACTACTTCTTCATGGGCTTTTAACATTACCCCATAGTTAGGTTTGCCACTATACCATCTTTTAACTAAATTAGTTATATTAAAAGAGGTGCGTCCTAGCCTGACAATTCCATAGTCCTCATTTGCTAAAGTTCTTTGAGCAATTGTATTATCTTCGACTCTAGAATCAAATCTATCGTGCATTGATTCCCACCTTGCTGTAGCCTCGTTCCAACTTGTCGTTATTTCATGAACATCAATGACATATTCATCAGGTTTAATTATTTGATCTGGTACTAACCCATGTCCATATATAAACTCATCATCTGCATCTCCTATAAGATGTCCTCTAGCATCAACTACTTGAGAGCCAGTTCCAATGGTTGGTAAATTAAATTTAAATAGCGAACGAAATATTGTATCATCATCATTTAAACCAGTTAATAGGACTTCTTCATCCCCTTGTGGTTGAAATAGCGGATTACTACTAATTGAGGTATCTTGAACTGCAATTGGTAGGTTATTAGCTCTTGAAGTATTTTTATCAATCTCAATATATTTTCCATCTTTTAAGTTATGAATTTGCTCTTTGTATAAAGCTGCAGTTATTGTGCCATCTTTATTTAAATAATGTTTTTCGTTTAGGGTTCTTTTGTGGATTAATTCAATTGAATCCTTAATATCAAAAACGTCTTTTTCTTTATCCATTTTTACTCCTTCCTTCATGATAAATAGCAATTAAGCTATTCTTCTCCACATGAAACAAGTTATATATGGTTGTAAATTATTGTGAGGTAATCCTCCTAATGGTGGAACTGAATAATCATTACTTCCTTCAGTACCATTTGCATTAGTTACTTGAAAGCGCCAAGCTGTTGAACCAGCGGTTCCCCATGGATGATTATTTCTAATTCTAATACTTGGTATTTCAGCTGTTGTTAGAGTATGTTGTTTAGTTCCACCAGTTTTATTAACGGTATTAAAATCTTGATCATTAATATTAACTCCAACCGGAACTCTTCCTGTTCCCCAAGCTTCCCAAGTACCACCAAATAATGTACTTGGATTAATACTATTCATCGACATATAGATCGAATCGATTGGATAAACCATATTAAGAATTTCACTCATTTCTGGTCCGCTTGTTCCACCGCCACTTAAGTCTTGCTCAGTAGCAGTTATTGTTCTAACGGTTAAATTCCCTTCTTCGTCTAAATTAAAGTTGTTATTCTTTGATGAAATACATCCAACTATTAGATGATTAATTTCTAAGTCTACTCCTTCTTCTGTTTCAGTAAAGACTTTTTCACATATTGTTTTTGTCATATTTTACTTCCCTTCTCTAAATTAAAACCCAATAAAAAATTACATATCATTAAACTTCATGTATGTAATTTAAAAACTCTTTTACCTCACTTTCTACCAGATATGCCTAGTAAATACTACTTTAGTGAATTTTGATATTGTGTTTTAATTATCTTTATTATAATAAAATAAATAAGAAAAAAGCGGTAAAAGATATAAAAATATCTAGTTATTTAATAGTTATGATAAAATGTTCTTAAAGTAGGTAGTTGTGTTATGAAAAAAGTAATCTTTGGTTTATTTTTGTTTTTTATTATAGCTTTTCCGGTGAGTGCGAATACAACAATTACATTTCACTGTACCCATAGCTTTAGGCCAGGACAGCAAGTTGGTTGCGCCATTAATGCATCAGAAAATATATTAGACTTTGGAGTTTTTATTCAAATTATCCCAACAACTGGGACCAATTTTACTGCTACTCCTGGTGAGGGTTTCATTATGCATACCGAGCAATATGGCGATGGTCATATTGTTGTTTTTGAACATATTAATGACACAGGAGGTAGGCATATTGCTAACATTCAAATTTCTGCTTCCACAGAATTTAATGAAGAATTCATAAGGGTTCGTCATGCTGGTTTTGTTTTTGTTACAGCAAGAGAACCAGAAAGACTACATGAACCTTCTTCAAATCAAATTAGAACAATTACTAGCCGAAATCTATCTTTTCAGTCTGCTAACAATGTAACAACCACTACCACTCCTCCATTTAACCCGCCTCCTGTAACAACTAGACCTGTCACTACTAACAGAGCTACAACAACTAGAGCTGCTGATGGTAATACGAATAATTCTTCTGGAACTAGAGTCTTTATTAAGAATCTGGAAATTGAAGGGCATGAAATAGATTTTGATTCTCAGATCTTTAATTATCGCCTTGCACTTAATCCTGATGAGACTTATTTAACATTTAATATTGAACTTGAGGAAGATGATGCCACTTATCGTATTGAAGGTAATGAAGATTTATCCAATAATAGCATTGTTAGAATTATTGTCACTTCAAGTGATGGTAGGGAAATTACTTATCAAATTAGAATTATTAGTGAGAGTAATATCCTTGATACCATTCAAAACTTTGTGATCGATAATGTCCTTTATATTGTCATTCCGATTGGTAGCATTTTATTCTTAATTATCTTAGTTAAAATTTTTAAAGGTTTTAAAGAGAGAAGAATGATTAAAAAATCTAGTTTATAAAAAAAGCCTATGAGGCTTTTTTTTGAATATGTTCTTTTAGTTCGAGAATTTTTTGTTTTGGCATGAAAGGTATTAAATGACCAACTGCTTGGCAGGCTGCGATTCTTTGTTCATTTTCTGGAACATCTGATAAGATTGGTTCACCATCAAATAGTTTAACTAGATTATCTAATGTTGATTCATAGTTGTTTGGGTTTTTAAATCTTTTGGTATAGTTTAACCTAACATGATTGATTGTTTTTGATAACTCTGGTAGGTAATATTCTTTATATTCTTCAACTTTTTCTTGATAAATACCGCCGCGATTAATTAATTTCTTGAACCAAATGAGTCGGTTAAATAATCCTTGGTTAACTAGTAAAAGATTATTATCATTTACTACTTCTAATAAAAGTCCTTTTTCAATTTCACAGGCTATTAAGAAATTTGCCTCAGTGCGGTTAATTCCATTTTTATCTGGACATTCTTGATTGCTATTTTCAATTACTTTTAGAGTGATACTATCATTTTCAAGAAAGTCATTAACTACCGTTATTAATGATGACTTTGATTGTTTATCATGAGTAAATTCAACAATATATGGCTTTTTACTTTCTAGAAGATCTTTAAGTGCGGTTAGTTTTTCCTGTGGTGTTGCTTCTAAATCTTCTTGGCTTACTTCATAGCCTGCATGGGGATTATAATACATTTTATAAATACAGTTATATAGTTCATCAAATATTTGATGCTCAGCATCTTCTTCTAGGATATCTAATAATTGTTTATAATAAGTTTTTTGAGTTTCAAAATCAATTAAAGCAAGATCTAGATTTTCAACCGTTTGAAGTTTTATTCTTTGAGCTTCTAGTTTAGTAATAGCTGATGCAGCAATAATGACTCTATTTTTTAAAGGTAAGTCTTTAATTAATTTTAATTGGCTTAAGTCTTTTTCATTTATTTCAATAGTTGTTAATAATAAACTTGCTATTTCTCCACCGAAAAGACGAGCTATATCTTTATTAGTATAGTCTGTAGTTTTAGTAACAGTTGATAAATATCCTGCTGCTACTACCTCTTCACTAAATCTGTGTTTTTTTAGAATATCGCCAATAATGATGGCGTTAAAAATTTCTAGATTTTCTGATGATTTAATTTCATAGGCTCTGATTGCAAAATTCAGAGCTACATCACTATTGCTTACTCGCATGATGCCCATAACTCCCTTAGTACAAAGTATTATATATTAACTGCTTTTAAAAGTCAAAATTTATCTTATTTTATTTATGTTATAATTATAGTGGTGATAATATGTTTGTTAAAGCTATTGAAGATTGTGTTAAATTTACAAAACCACTTTTAAGTGGTCAATTAATCTATAAAGATAAAAGGATTATTAATGGCATTAGCACTTTAATGGTCTTAAATAAAGATGGTGATATTCTTACTACTGCTCATGTTGCTGAGTTTTTTAGAATGGCTGATGAAGTTAATGATGCTTTTTGGTCAATTTTAAATGAATTTAAAGATAAATCTCCTAAAGAGATTAAAAAAATAGAAGCTAAATATGGGATTAAAGAAAGTGATATTGTTGCTATTCATAATGTTATTATTGATGTGGCAGCTAATCCTGGTAAATTAAATGTGATAATTCATCCCACTTTAGATATGGCCTTAATTAAGCTTGAAAATAAACAAGAAATCTTTGTTGATGAATTTCCTATCTTTCGAAAGTCTAATGTTAAAGTTGGTGAAATGATTTGTAAAATTGGTTTTGCTTTTCCTGAATATGATACTTTTTATTATGATGAAGATGCTTGTTTAATTAAAACACATAACAAGATAATGAATTTTCCTTTATTTCCATTAGAAGGTATGGTTACCAGAAATATGATTGATCAAACTGGTGATATATCGATTTTTGAAATGAGTACACCTTTATTTCCTGGCCAAGCTGGTGGTCCAGTCTTTGATACAAAAGGACATATTTGCGGAATGCTTCTAGGTACTAAAAGAATTGCTTCTAATTATGGAGAACAAATGAATTTTCATTATGACTTAGGGATGGCTTTTCATGTTCAATCAATTACTGATTTTCTTGACAAGCATCAAATAAGTTATAATAAAGCTTCTAAATAAATGGTATAATTACTATAAGGTAGTGATAAGATGGCAATTAGAAGAAAGCGCATAATGAAAAGAAACTTTAGACATATAATTATTCTAGGAGGGCTCTTTATTATGGGATTAACCGCTTATTTAGCAATCAATCAAAATAACGATGAAAATCTTGAAGGTGGTAAAACTACTACTTCTACAACGATGACAACTACTACAACTAGACCACCTAATTATGTTAAAACAACCCCTAAAGGATTTGTTTTAACTCATGTTGATGGGGCTTATTATATTGATGGTCATTTAATTGTTAATAAAAGTTGGCCTTTAACAAGTAATTGGACACCACCTAATCCACAACATCCAATTAATGGAGAGTCGTGTCGTAATTGTATTGACCGTGATGCTTACGCTGCTTGGGAACTAATGCGAGCTGATGCGATGGCTCTCGGCTTAAACATCTGGATTCAAAGTGGCTTTAGGGATTTTAATTTACAAACTCGTTTATTTAATAATAATGTTGCTAATCATGGACGTGAAACAGCTGAAGGTTTTTCAGCAAGACCAGGACATTCTGAACATCAAACTGGTTTAGCAATTGATTTAAATAGCATTACCGCAGCTTTTGCTAATACAGCTGAGGGTAGATGGATTAACCAAAATGCTCATAGATATGGTTGGATTATTAGATATCCTGATGGCAAAACTCATGAAACAGGATTTATTTACGAACCTTGGCACTTAAGATATGTTGGAATAGAGCTTGCTACTAAACTATTTAATGATGGTGATTGGATCACCATGGAATATTGGTTTGGTTTAGAATCTAGATACGAAAATTAGGAGGTTTATTAATGACAATTGAAGAATATCAATTAGAATTAACTGTTTTACAACAAACAGATACTAATAGAGCTTTCGAAAGTGGATTTAGAACTAAAAAAGAATGGTTTGATTTTATTAAAGCACAAGAAAATGATGAAATTGCTGATGCTATTGTTAATCTTGCTGAGCGAGCTGAATTACCTATTGAAACTGTGGCAGCTCATTTTGATCAGTCTATGATATGGCGAGTAATGGCTCGTGATACACAAAGAAAAAATAAAAAAGTTGCTTAAGTAGCTTTTTTATTTTAAAGAATGTTATAATAGCTTCTGTGGTGAAGCATATGCAAACAATTGAAGAAAGTTCTCAAAAAATATTTGACTATGCTAATGGTATAATTCTAACGGTTCGTGAATTCCAAGAATCAGTTAATGTTTGTCTTGGTGAACCTAGCCTTCTTGATAATACAAATAACATCGGTCTTCAATATAATAATAAAATTGTTGAATTAAGCTATATATTTGCTGATGCTGGTATTGAGTTTTATGTTGGTTCCTCTCTGACTTGGCCAATTCTTTGGAAATTACAAGATCACATTCTAGATCTATTTATTTTGATTCATGACTTTTTAGAAGAATGTCAAAGTTTAAAAGGAGCTAAATTACATAAAAAGGTTGCCGAATTTATGGATACTTATATTGGTTATAGCGATAAAGTTAATCTTTTTAAATTAAAAAGCGATTTAATAACTACTTTAACTGAATATCTTGAATATCATCATGAATTTATTGAAAGTGATACAATTACTAAATTTGAACACGAAATTATTAGTTTAGGATTTAAAGACCAATTACCTGAGTTTTATCAAATCTTAACTGAAAAAGGATTAGCTAAAATTATTACTCATAAAAAAAACCTTTAAGGCTTTTTTATTTTAATTCGTTTAATTTATGTAATATTTCAACCATTGCCCAAGTATCTTGCTTACAATACTCAATTAAGGCTTGATACTTTTCTTGATAATCTTTTTCATCCAAGGTATCAAATGCAGCATATGTTGCTAAGGCTTCCATACCATTGGCAACTAGCATATCATTATAACTTAAGTCTGAGAATACCGGTAAGGTTTTTTTTATTGAAAATGAACCGCTTAACTTTTTATGATAATAATTAAATAGTTTTGCTTCTTCATCTGAATAACCTAATTCTTCATATAATTTAGTATTTGATTTGATAACATGTAATAAATCAAAGACATTTGCTCTTATTTTTAGGAGTTTATTTTTATATTCAGGAAAGATTTCTGATAGTTCTTTTAATCGAGCTTTTTCAAAAGACTCATTATAAACTAGCACGGTTCCTTCATTGATATATTCACATAGTTTTTTAACTAGTTCTTCACGATGATCTTTTAAGTTAGGCGCTAAAAATTCATAGTGATCAGTATCTTTGTGACATTTTCCGGGTTCTTTTTCGATATGTAATGAGAACTGAAATACTGATTGGGTATACGGTCTTTCACCTTTATGCCTTGGAATTGGACAAGGAAAAGTCTCAAAGTCTAAGTGATAAACAGGGTATTTGATGCATTCTAAGCCTTTTTTTATTTTATCTAAATTAATATATTCTTTATTATTTAAAACCACATCTCTTTGGATTTGATTTTTCACTCGATTTAAATAATTTTCAGGAACATCTAGAATTGTTAACATACCATTATTAACTAAATCAAAGCGGTCATATTTTGTGCCAAATTCATCTTTAAATCCATGATGGCCATCAATATAATTAAAGATTGAGTTTTCACTCGGAATATCTTTAAAACAAACTGAACAAAATTTACATTTAGTGGTTTTTTTATGCTCACAATGAGGACCTAGTTTATAATGCTTAATATCACTTTTCTTGATATATTCTTCAATTCTTTGACGATCTAAATCAATTTTATCCATTAAATCATCAGTTATTTTAGTCAAATCAATTAATGAAATAATATCATTCCCATTTTCATCTTGATTATAATCACTTTGGCCATCATAAACATATTCATTATTTAAAACTGCTAGATAGTATTTTTTTTCGTTATAGTCTGAGTCACTTTTTTCAATGATATATCTTTGAACAGCTAAGTCATAGACATAGCGCCCAACTGAATGCATTCGGTCATATAGTTTTTCTTTTTGGGTTAGATATTTTTCATATTTATATTCATCAAAGTTATAATTCATTTCATCTAACAAACGATAAATACCTTTATCATCTTTAGTAAAGATTGAGATATGTTCTTTATTTACTTTAGTTCCTAATTCATAAAACTTTTTCATGGTTGTTGCTTTTACTTCAACAATATTGCTAATGTTATCTTTATTATTGTAAATATCAACATAACAAAGATATCTAATATCATTGATTAGACAACTAAATTTTTCTTGGTCTTTGGTTTTTTCGGCATATTTTGAAATACCGCCAAATTTTTGATCAATATGCTTACCCGCTAATAGCTCAATTTTATTATAATATGGCATCATTATTTCTAATTGTTCATTACGAGCATCAATTAAGTCTTCTTCTGTTTCATCATCATACATCATATCAATGAGGCTTGCTAATAATTCTTTTTTTTCTTCCATTAAATAATCTTCTAGAGAAACATCAGCATCCAATTTTTTTTTATGAACTTTATCTAAGGCAACAAATCTAGGACATCTTATATAATTTATAAATTTGGTTTTAGTTACAGCCACAATCATCATCTCCTATTTTTATTTGAAAACGCTTCTAGTCCCATTTTATCAGGGGAGTTTTTTTATTGCAAGTATAAGGAGTTTCTTAGATTTTTAAAGTTGGTTAGCAGTTTTTAAAAATTACTCTTTTGACTTTGGTTAATTCTTAATATAGATTAAATATTTGAGGAGAGATTATGAATTTAGATGCAGATCAGAAAGCTGCTGTCGAGTATTTAGATAATGCATTAGTCATTGCAGGTGCTGGCTCAGGAAAGACTACTACTATTATTGCTAAGATTAGCTATTTAATTGAAAATGGTTATTATAAAGAAGATGAATTATTAGTTATTTCATTTACTAATGAGACAGTTAATAATTTAAAAAATCGAGTTAAATATAATATTGATATCAAGACTTTTCATAAGTTAGCTATTGATATTATCGATGATAATAATCTCAGGATTTGCCGTGAGGATTATTTAGATTATATTGTTAATGAGTATTTTTTATCTTATGCTGTTAGTAATAAAAAGAGTAAAAAAATTGTTGAGAGATTACTCGTTAATAGTGATTTAAAAAACTTACAATCTTTAATTAGTACTTTTATTAATTTATATAAATCTAATTATGAAGGCATTAATTGCTTGTTTAATTTATATCGTAAATCTTGGTTTAAGAGTTATGATTATTTAAAGATTATCTTAGATATCTATCAAATTTATTTGAGGGAACTTGAAGGAAGTGGTCTATTAGATTTTAATGATTTAATCAGTTATGCAAGAATATTAATTGAGGCTCAAAATAGAGTAACTAAATATAAGTTTATTATTATTGACGAGTTTCAAGATACTAGTTTAAATCGTTTTAGATTAATTCAAAGCATTATTAAGATAAATGATGCAAAGCTTTTTGCAGTTGGTGATGATTATCAATCTATTTATCGTTTTAGTGGGTGTGATTTAAATATTTTTTTAAATATTGACTCATATATCTCAAACATAAAAAAACTCTTTATAAACCATAATTATCGTAACCATCAGAGCCTTATTAATGTTGCTAATAAATTTATTTTAAGAAATCCCAAACAGCTGAAGAAAAATACCATTTGTCATAAAACTGTTGATAAACCTATTATTATTCACTTCTACTCTGATATTAATAATATTATTCAAGAAGTAATTAAGCAAATTGATGGTAACATTTTGATATTAGGTCGCAATAATATTGATCAAAAAAGATTTAATATTATCGAAAATGATAAAGTTCGTTTCCTGACTATTCATCGTTCTAAAGGCCTTGAAGAAGATAATGTTATTCTAGTTAATTTAGATAATTCTCGTTTAGGCTTTCCTTCTCAAATTAGAAGTGATGAAATCTTAAATAAAATTATTAAAAAAGATTTTATTTTATATGAAGAAGAAAGACGCCTGATGTATGTTGCTTTAACCAGAACTAAAAATAAAGTTCATTTATTAGTACCAAAAGATAATTATTCGATTTTTATTAAAGAGTTAATATTTTATCATTTTCAGTCAATTGAAATAATAAAACATTAAACTGAATATGTTTTTAATATGACAAGAGAAATAATGCATAGTATCTTTTTAGTAGTTGGCGGTTTGGGTTTATTTTTATTTGGGATGAAAATGATGTCAGAAGGTTTAGAGAAAATTGCTGGTAATAAGTTACAAGCCTTTTTACGCCTTAAAACTTCTAATTCTTTAACTGGTTTTTTTATTGGTATTATTATAACGATTATTGTTCAAAGTTCTTCAGTAACAACGATTATGGTCGTAAGCTTTGTTAATGCTGGATTAATTAATTTAACTCAATCAATTGGTATTATTATTGGGGCTAATGTTGGGACCACAATTGGAGCGCAAATCCTTGCTTTTAGAATTGAGAGTATTGCTCCACTTTTTGTTTTTCTTGGTAGCGTAACTTATTTATTTAGTAAACAAGAAAAGCTTAAAAATATTGGCTTTATTATTCTTGGTATTAGCATTTTATTCTTCGGAATGATGGTTATGGGGATGCCAATGAATGAATTATCTGATAATATTTATTTCCAAAACTTAATTGTTGATTTTAAAAACCCTTTCTTTGCTTTTTTTATTGGTCTACTTCTTACTGCCATTATCCAAAGCTCTTCAGCAATTATGGGAATTTTAATATCGATGTATCTTCAAGGCATAATTTTTCCTTTTGAAATTGCTGCTTTGATTATTTTAGGTAGTAACATTGGAACTTGTGTAGATACTTTAATTGCTTCAATTCCAACTAATCGAGAGAGTAAAAGAGTTGCCTTAGCTCATTTAATCTATAATGTTATTACTTGTTTATTTGCAATGATAATTATCCTATTATTTCCAAGCTCTTTATCATGGATTCAGTCTATATGGAATGATGAAGCACGCCAGATTGTGATGTTTCATACTTTATTTAATATTATTGCTGCTTTGATATTCTTACCTTTTATTAAACCGTTTAGTAAGTTAATGATGAAATTATTACCAGAATATAAAAAAACGAAATTAAAATAATTTCGTTCTTAAAGTTTTAAACTCTTATCTTGTTCTTTAAGCCATTGAATAAATACGGTATTAAATACATTATAAATAACATCAAAATCTTTTACACATTCGGTTTTTGAGTGAGAAGTGAAGGATTTCCAAAAGTATTTACCTTCCCACTCTCCTTCACCATAAAAAACTGATTCTGGTTGATTAATATATTTTTCATTATCATTTGAACACCATTCAATATGCCATCCTTGTAAATCTGAGGCAACCCCTAAAATATAATGAGGAACATGCCTTAACTGTTCAAAATGATCTTCTTTTGGAATTGCATCTGCTAAAGTTTGAAAAATTTGAGTAGCAGTTAATTCTTCAATATCCTCTGGAACTCTTGCTCCTATTTGGTTAATTTTATTGATTAGATATTTTTTTAATTCAGCATTAATCATTTCTGCTTGTTCATCTGGTGTTTTACTCCAGAAGTCTTGTTCTAATAATGGTTCACCAATTGATGGAATAATATCCCATGTTAATGTCATAATATTCTCTCCTTTAATTCTAGGTTATATTATCATGAGCTAGTAATAAAGTCCATATTATTTATAAATATGAGGGGGCTTCTTTTTGATTTCGTTTATCTTAATGGTTATTGCAATTAGTTTATTTATTGATGCTTTTTCTTTATCTTTAGTCCCTTCTAGTTCTAAGCTTAAGAATAATGAGATTATTTTTTTATCGTTAATTATTGGTTTATTTAATCTAGTTATTATTTGGTGTGGTTTTTTCTTCGGAGAAATAATTTTAAACTTTATTCCTTTGTCTCCACAATTATTAGTTAGTTTAATACTTTTTTATACTGGTATTCAAATGATTTTGGAATCGAAACAAAATCGTCATTTTTCTTTAAATGAACATATTTTTAGATTAATTATTGTTGCTTTTATTTTTAGTGTTGATAATATTTCTTTAGGTCTTAGTTTAAATTATTTGAATCATGATTTTTACTTCTTTTCTTTATTAATTGCTTTATTAAGTATTTTATTTTCTTTTATTGCTTTAACAATTAGTAAGCTATTAACTAAATCTTTTTATAAGAGTTCTAAACTAATTGCAGGAATCTTTTTAATTATTATTGCTTTAATTTATGTAATGCTTTAATTTATTATCTTTAGTATAATATTAATTAATGAAGGAGATTACTAGATGATTTATTTAAATGAAAACGTTCAAAATAAAATTGACAAATTAAAATATGAAGACTTATATATTGTTGCTGATTTTGATCGAACAATTACTCTAGGGAGTAGTACTTCTTCTTGGAGCATTTTATCTCAAAGTAATTTAGTCCCAAAGGAATATGTTACAGAGCGACAATCACAATTCGATTATTATCGTCCAATTGAATTGGATAATAATCTTGATGAAGAGACTAAAAGTAATTATATGTCTGATTGGTGGGTTAAACATATTTCTTTATTTGTTAAATATCAAATGTCTGAAGATGTTATTAACAATGCTGCTAAAGATTTGAGAGTAATGGCTTTTCGTGAGGGAGCACATGCTTTTTTATCTAAGATGCATTTATTAAATATCCCTGTGATTATTATTTCAGCTGGGGTTGGTAACTTTATTGAACAGTTTTTAATTAAGAATGATTGTCACTTTGATAATATTCATGTTATTTCCAATTTTATTGAGTTTGAAAAAGGGATTGCGAGTGGAGTTTCGAAAAATATTATTCATTCATTAAATAAAAATGAAGTTTCTTTACCTGTTTATATCGCTAATAAGATTGCTACACGTAATAAAATATTATTATTCGGTGATCAATTATCTGATATTAAAATGGTATCTCCGGATAAAAGAGATAATACAATCAGAATCGGTTTCTTAGAAGAGATGGTAGATGAACAATTGGAATATTTTAAAGATGAGTTTGATCTTGTTTGTACAAATAATACAACCTTTGATGAAATATCTAAAATATTAAACTTCAAATAAAAAGATAGGATAAATCCTATCTTTTTGTTATTCAACTTCTTTTTTCCAAAGTCCATGTAAATCACAGTAAGCATAAATTGTTGTTCCTTTAATATATCTAAATATTGCTTCTGGCTTATCACCTGGTTTTAAATAAGTTTTAACGATATTATTATCGTTTAGTAGAGCAATCCACATGATATGGTGTTCTACTTCGCTTGGATGTAATACTTGACCAATTTGGACTTCTATTTCATCACCGTTTACTTGATATGCTGGAACATGCTTTTCAACTGAAGCATCAACTGTATTTGCAACAAGTTCTTGCATTTCTTCCCCACAACAAATAGTTGGAATCGCTTCTTGATTCATTACTTCAATTACTTTTCCACAGATGTTACATTTTTTAAATTTATGATTCATAAACATTTCTCCTTTCATTTTTTAGAAAAAGTACCCACTAAATCAACAGGTACCTTTTTATTAGTAATTTTGAGCTCTAACTTCAAAGAATGCTTGTGGATGAGCACATACTGGGCACATATCAATTGCTTCTTTTCCTTCATGAATGTGTCCACAATTTCTACATTCCCACATATTTGTACTTTCTTTTGTAAATACTGAATTTTCTTTAACATTTGCTAATAGTTTTAAATATCTTTCTTCATGTTCTTTTTCGATCTTTCCAACCTCTTCCATTAAGAAAGCGATTCGATCAAAACCTTCTTCTTTTGCTACTTTAGCAAATTCAGCATACATGTCAGTCCACTCATAGTTTTCACCATCAGCAGCGTCTTTTAAATTTACTTCTGTTGTCGGAACTTCACCACCATGTAATTCTTTAAACCACATTTTAGCATGTTCTTTTTCATTATTAGCAGTTGCTTCAAATAAAGCGGCGATTTGCTCATAGCCTTCTTTTCTAGCTTTTGCTGCATAATAAGTATACTTGTTTCTCGCTTGGCTTTCACCAGCGAATGCTGCCATTAAATTTGCTTCTGTTTTTGATCCTTTTAGTTCCATTTTCTTTCTTCTCCTTCTATAATGATGCTTTTTGACAACTATTACATAAACAAAGAATAGTCATATTATTAGAAATATCTGCTTTGGTTTGCTCTTGAATGCTTTTTTTGATTTCTTCATGATTAAAATCATAATTAAAATCAAAGACCTTTTTACATCCACTGCATACGATATGACCATGTTCATATCTTATAAAATCGTAACGATCGGGAGCGTCTGTTACAGTAATCTTTCTTATTTGGTCTTGCTGCGATAATAGACCTAAATTACGGTAGACAGTACTTCTACTTGAGGTAGAACCATTTGTTTTTAATATTAAATATATTTCTTCAGCAGTTGGATGGTTATAATTAGTTTTTAATAAATCTAATATTTCTGCTCTTTGTCTCGAATAGTTTGTCATAAATAGCACCTTTCTTTAAATTAGGAATTAATCCTAATTTAATTATATAATAATTTTTTTATATAATCAAGTTAAGTTTTTATTTATGTAGTAATGTTTTACTTTTTTTACTTAATGGTTTGTCTAAATATTTTTCATAAGCTTCTTTGATTGCCGGGTTTTCATAAGAATAGCGCATTTGAGCTTTTTTATCATGACTCATTAAACCTACTTGTCTACTAGATATTATTTCTTGTTGATCTGAATTAATAATCTGCCCTCCACCATTAACACAGCCTCCGCTACAATTCATCACTTCAATAAAAAGATAATCGTTTGCCATTGGTAATATTTTTTCTAAATTTGGCATGGTGCTAACCACGGCAGTTTTAATAACCATTTCGTTAATTTTAAAACTATATTCTTTATAGAACTCTTTATCAATAATTGTTACTTCTTCATCCGGTAGACTTTTATTAGTCTCATAATGATAGTAAGTTCTTAACGCTGATAACATAACCCCGCCTGAAGCACCAAAGATAGTTCCTGAGGATGAGCCATTTAAGGAGTCATATTTTTGTTCCTTTAATGATTTAAAATCAATTGCTTTTTCTTTTAGGATATTTGCTAATTCACTAGTTGTTATTACATAATCACATTCTGTGTTGATGATTTCCATTTTCTTAGCTGTACAAGGAGTTAGTGCAATTATAATTAAATCTTCATTTTTAATATTATTTTCTTTAATCCAAATATCTCTAATATATGATGCTTGCATGCCAATTGGACTTTTACAAGTTGAAATATTTTCTTTTAATTCTTGGTGATAAACCTCAGCGTATTTAACCCAAGCTGGACAGCAACTGGTAAACATCGGTAACTTTCCGTTATTGTTTACTCTTTCTTTTAGTTCTGCCGCCTCTTCCATAGTTGTTAAATCAGCACCAAAGCTAGTATCAAATACATAGTCAAAACCTAATGCCTTTAAAGATGATACCATTTTTCCTTCTAAAAATTCTCCAGGTTTAAAATTAAAAGCATCTCCAATACTAACCCTAACTGCTGGAGAGGTCATTACAACAACTGTTTTATCTGAATTATTAAGATGTTCCAACACTTCATTATAATAATTTTTAGGTATTAATGACCCCACCGGACAGGTTAAAATGCATTGACCACAAGATATGCATAATTTATCATCTTTTTTTATGCCAACAATGTTTTCACAAGTTTTAATACATATACCACAATTTACGCATTTTTCTTCAATTCTTGTAATAGCAGGGTTATTTTCCTTAATTTCAATTCGGTTAATCATTTGCTCTGCTTTTTTTTCTTCAATTAATTCAAAATGAGTTACTCCCATTTTGCATAATGGACATATGTAATCCGGTGGTAATTCTCCTTCGTATACATATTTACATATTTTACATTGATATTTCATACTATTTCTCCTTAAATTAGAAATAATTCCTAATTTAATTATACAATATGAAAAATAAAATTACAATATCATTTTCCTTTTTTAGGTATTTCTATTTTTTGAAAACCATAAATAGGACTTCCATATACCTTATTAAATTGTCGGTTAGCAAATTCACCGTAATGAGAAAAGATATCCATAAATCTTTGTTTATATAGCGCTAAATTATATGTTTCAATACAGAAATCTTCTTTATAATAATTATTAAAAAATAAATCAGTCAATTCTAAATCAACTAGAGTATCAACTCCACGGCTATTAAAATATTCAGCTGTTCGTTTAACACAGTCAGAAAAATGATAACCAGCTATTATGATTTCCTCTACTTTCCCTATTTTATTAAATAAATCTTTTTCACTCGGGTATTTTATCTCTTCAGAGGGTTTATCATTTCCGTTGATATCATAACAAGTCGCCTCTTGAAAAGCTACATCTGTTTCAATTAATTTATCAATTAGATTTAAATCAATGCCGTAAACTTCTTTATCAGGATATATAGCAACTATTATTTCAAAATCCTGCTCTTTGTACCTCTTTTCAATGCATTTATTTAAAATGTTAAATGGATTTCCTTGTTCAGTTTCAATGTAATCTTTTACCGCTGTAAAAACGCTTGCATATTCTTTTATTGGATATAAATATAAAAATACTTTTCTCATTTGTTTACCTCACAAAATTTATATAACTATTTTATCACAAATACTTATAAACAAAAACGACGGCACAAAGGCCGTCTCAGGGGGTTTTGGTTGATACACTCTAAATTAATCATTAGAGAATATCAGAGCATGATATATAAATACCATGCTAGGTTAATAATATAAAATTTTGAAGGTAAAGTCAATCTAATTCTTAAGATTTTATACTAATCAATGAAGGCTATTGAATTAATAATTTCTTTTTGCCTTGGGAAGCTATCTAAGTTAGTTAGATGTTCTTTTAAGAATTCTTCACTATCTATTTTACATTGCATTAATATTTTAAAATCAGCATTTAAATTAGCTAATTTAAAGTTCATATCACCGCTTTGTTTAATACCGAATAAGTCTCCAGTTCCTCTTAGTTCAAAGTCTTTTTCACTAATGTAGAAACCATCGTTACTCTCTTCTAGAACTTTTAATCTTTTTGTCTCATAATTACTAATGATAATACATTTGCTTCTTAAATCATTACGCCCAACTCTTCCTCTTAACTGATGGAGAGTTGCTAAACCAAATCTTTCGGCATTAAAGATAATAATCATTGTTGCATTTTTCACATCAATTCCAACTTCAATAACAGTTGTTGAAATTAATACTTTGATTTTATTTTCTTTAAAGTTACTCATAATTTGTTCTTTTTCTTTTGACTTTAATTTACCATGTAAAATTGCCATGGGAATTTTATTATTAAAAGCTTTATTTAATTTTTCATATAATTCATTTACATTTTCTAAATCAGAGTCTTCTGCTTCTTCAATTGTAGGGGCTACAACATATATTTGGTGCCCTGCTTTGACTTCTTCTAGCATCTCACTTAAAACTTCTTTAATATCTTTTTCTTTGACTAGTTTAGTAATAATATCATTGGAGTGTGGTTTAGTTTTTATTTGAGATATATCCATATCTCCATAAATGGTTAGAGCTAAAGTTCTCGGAATTGGTGTTGCACTTAAATATAAAACATCTACTTCAGAGCCTTTTTTCTGTAAATTTTGTCTTTGTTTAACTCCAAATCTATGTTGTTCATCAGTAATAACTAAACCAAGATTTTGCATTTCTATTTCATCATTTAAAACTGAATGAGTTCCAATTAAAATATCAATTTCTCCGGCTTTAAGCTTTTTGATAATTTCGGTTCTTTCTGCTTTCTTAGTTGAACTTGTTAATAGTGCTAGTTTAGATGTCTTATTAAGATTTTTAATAACATTATTATAATGTTGTTCTGCTAAAATTTCCGTTGGTGCCATTAGTATTCCTTGATACCCTGCTATTTGATTAATATATAATGCTATCACAGCAACTATTGTCTTTCCGGAACCAACATCACCTAATATTAAACGGTTCATACGCTTATGATTTTGAAAATCATCTTCAATATCTTCTAAAGCCTTAATTTGATCATTTGTTAATGTAAAAGGAAGTGTGTTAATGAAGTCTTTTATCTTTTTTTCATCATATATCTTTTTGATTGCTGCTGTTGTATCAGTTGTATTTTTAATTTTTAGATAATTAATTTTTAGCATAAAAGTAAATAATTCTTCATAAATTAATCTAATCTTCGCTTGTTTAATTTCATTATTAGATTTCGGCTTATGAATATATTTAAGTGCGGTTAATGAATCAATAAATTGATATCTTCGATCTAAATAATCAGGAATCTGACTTGGTAGATACTCATTCTTAGTTAATGCATCATGCATAATTTTAATAAAGCTTTGTTTTTTGATGGCTTGCGTCAAATGATAAACCGATTCTATTTGAGCATTCATAATTGGTGTTAACTTAATATCTTGTGCTGTAAAAATATTTTTTTGTTTATGATATTTGCCAATTAAAGTAATGGTTTTATTAACAGTTAAATATTGTTTTATAAAGGCACGATTAAAAATGATGACATTAATTAAAATATTATCACTTTTAAAATTAAATGAAAGTTTATTTAAATTCCTTTTAATAAATGCTATTTTTGGTTCTGATTCTATTTGACCAGTTATAACTATTGTTTCATTATCTTGAATTGTTGTTATTGCAACTGGTCTATAATAATTATAACGATATGGATAATATGTTATTAGGTCATTAATGGTATTTATACCTACTCCATTTAAACTTAAAATCGTTTTTGGTCCAAGACCTTTTACATCCTCTAACATTAATACCTCCATAAAGTTTAAAATATATACCAAAAAGAGTTGACAAAGAAAACCTTTTAATATAGTATATAAATCACCTATTCACTTTTTAGGCGAATAGGTGCTAGTATCACACTAGCCAACCCCTTTTTATTCTTTGT
>Ga0123355_10003007_pt1 | contig 24016 bp, 9 predicted proteins | sample TergutEmb28metaG_3_FD_89872 | JGI IMG/M metagenome (GOLD analysis project Ga0123355, IMG submission 89872) | Embiratermes neotenicus P1 segment gut microbial communities from Petit-Saut dam, French Guiana - Emb289 P1 | ecosystem: Host-associated > Arthropoda: Insects > Digestive system > Gut ... | reverse complement strand
TGAGACATTGTCAATAACCAACATCCATAATTGACAATAAACCATCTATATTGTTGCATCTTGTTGGTTTTCTTTCCTCACGCTTTACTCACGATGCACGGTCACAGGAACATAAAGAATGTAGTATTGTTCTCCGAATTATTCTTGCCTGCCCGTCAAACTGCACTATGTCTTAAATCACAAGACCAGAACACAGTGTCAACATTATCAGCAATACTTGACATTTCTTATTTTTCTCCACTTTTATTATATAGAAATACAGTTATAATATTATTTCTCGTCATTTGACGAATTCACAGACATTAAATTTTTATGTTATACGTAGTAACATGTTTAACCTTTTGGCACCGGAATTATTTTTTTTAAGTTTAGCACACCCTGTATATAAAATGTGAATAATACATGAACCAAATACGTTAGATTTATGAAACAAACTGAATTTTATATTTGTTGAATAAATATATAAAATGCAACATTTAGAGGTTAGCGGTGCGGTACGACCACTATAGTCGTCGTTAGGCTTCAAAAGGTTAAATATGACAATTTTGTTTAGAAGGTAAGCCCGTCTTCACAAGTGAAGAATTATGGTACCCTGAGGGGTCTTAAGTAATGATGATTGAAAATTTAACACACCTACACATTAAATATACAGAAGTCTTCATTTTACCAAGTGTCCAATAATTTCAAGAAAGTTTAGTTGAAATAAATCGAGGGCGCATGACTGTAATACTTACGGAAGAATCGTTCTTACACTCAAAAAATCTACACACATATTATGTTGTGTGGAATAAAAATTTATAATCCTTTCCAAGTGTAACTTGTTCATTCACCTACTGATTTCCTGAATATATTCTGAGGATTTCTATATCAGCTTGACGTAGTCTGTAATAACTACTAGAATTAAAATTCGTAGCAAAATATTCAGTACACCACTTACCACCAAGACTATCTGCATTCCGTTCTCCATTTTATTAATTCCTTTTTTTAAAGGCAAAAGAAATTTTATAAAATGTCCTAATGAAAATCTCAGAGTCGTCTTCTGCTGAGTGCTCACATGTACCTACATTTATATGACCTCCAAAAAATCACACGCGATGTGATTGAGATTAATAAAGCTGTAAATAATTTGACCTAAAGGTAAGGTGTTAATTGTGTGCCCAAAAGTGTAAAGTACTGCACTGTCATTCAAGACATTTGTAGGAATTGCATTTGTCAGCTCAATGTGTTTGCTATTCACATTAATTATTGTTTCAGGCACAGTAATTCCTAATTGCTTAACACATGTGTAAACAAAGAAATGTACACTCCATTCATCGTTGCTTTGTCTCCCGGTCAGAGTAATATAACCAGGTGGCGTCCATGGTCACCAATCGTGACAGGAAATCATTTCGATCGCGCCGAAAATATTCCAGAATTGCTCAGGCGACTGGCACAATTGACGGTTTTGATCCGCTTTCAGGCATTTCGGGACCCACTTTTCGGAGAACATCCGCATGTCCAAAACTTCATGAATAATGGACCCAAACCGCTCACGTGAGATGCCCAGTTGCTCAGCTAATGATTTAGCCGAAATCTGGCGGTCTTCCAAGATTAGCTCGTGAATGTGATAAATAATGTCCGGGGTGGTCACTGTTTGGGTCGTCATGGACGAAGCGCAACACATGTTGAAAAATCACCGAGTTTAAACAGGGCCACCCAGTTTGTACGATGGCATACGATGTTGCATATTCCCCTAATGTTTCTTTCAGAATGTCGTGAATTTCCTTCGGCGCCTTGCCTTACAGGGAAAAAGAAACTTGATGACATCTCGCGTCTCCCTGTTGTTGAAATCGCGCGCGTAGCCTGATATGCTTCCTTTCTGTATCTGTAACAAGAAAAGATTTGCAATTCGGCACATGAATAGATCACTCTTTCCAACGACACTATTGATTCCGTCCTACGACATCGGAAAGTTGTTCGGGCTAAGGACTTATCACAACTCCCTCGTAAAGATTTGACTTGGAACTGTAAATACATGACTTCACTCCTTTACAATATTAAACAGTTCTTACATAAATTCATGAAAAAACACCAGAGAAACAAATGTAAGTATACGATATTGCTCTCTATACGTAAATCGTTAATTTGTCATCTTCGTTGTCTGCACTCCCTACATTAACCCTTACCCTACTAAGGTGGAGAATACGGTGAGCTCCTAATAATGTCAGCAAAAGGCAGATGGGATTTAATTCGGCGTTTAAAGGGTTAAATTACAGGGACAATTAATATTCTCTGCAACTGTCTTATATACTCCTAGACACGAAAAGCATTTTAAATATTGGAGGATGAAATTTTCAACAAGTATTACAACTTTTAACGAACTAAACAAATATTCCTCGAATAGGGATTTGTGCAAAAAAGTGGGACAAATGCTGTGTGCACTAAGCTTTAATGTTGAAGGCATACATTAGGACCTGATGTGAATTTCTGATATGGAACGGAGAGAAGGTGACACAAATTATAGAATGGAATTTTTTAATTATACGTGTTTAATGGACGGGAGAGATAAGTACTTTGTCATCGACAACAATGAGGCTTCAATTTACCTTAGACAATTCGAAGTTTCTTTTAGAAAATCAGTTAAATTGGCATATATTTTAAATGTGAACAAATCACCAGTTTCCATGACATATATAAGCTGTTCTCCGAGGGCTTTTCATCCGTTTCCATAATTAAACGGAATATTTTCCTATACAAAACTAATGTTTCTGGCAAAGTTGAAAGTGTTTGGCACGATGTTAGATAATACAAACACTGAATGAAAACTCAAGGTATGGAAAATTTTTATACACTATGACAGATATTTGCGTGTTGGCTGGCGACAATGTGAATGTTAGAGAATAGCAAAATAAGATAGAGTTTCAAATAAGAACCCGAAATACTTGCAATGGAAAATGGTTTTCTTATTGACGCTCCCAAAAAGTATAAGTTCCAGTGCAAGGTGTACAGCAAAGTTTTACTGTTGGAATAAATGTGTTTCAAAGTTACAAGAGTAACTAAAATAATATAAGGATTAAAAGATCCTTATTATGCACACTTCATGGGGAATATGAATGTGGAAATTATAAATATAATGAAATGCCACGATACTTTAACTTCAAAAACAACCATTCGTTATAAAATTTAAAATCTGTACTTCCTCATAATGTGTGTAGAAAGGTACCAAAATTTGGACCGGAACGTTTTAATGCGAAGAGACTTTTGTATACATACAGATGTCAGAGTTGGTGTCCTTCTGCCGAAATCTGTTAATGAAATCGACTGATAGCTAGAATATTGGAATTGTAAAAGAAAAATTGGGAATGTTGGAATTTAAAGGGAACCTCAGAATAAAAGAAGAATTGGACCTTGTGATTTTAATTAGGTGAGTGATTCATGGAGCTGGTAATTATAATTCTGTGTTCGCATTTCTAATTTAAAAGGTGTCATGTTATCATTATAGTTATAACATGTTTCCTGTAATGTAATTTTAAACTAAATATATATTGTATAACTTGTCAGTTCTGACCTCTCAATATAATATACCTGTCGCACGCCTCTGTAGGAGGGTTATGAATCCAGTCAGGTTGTGCAAACAGAATTTTTTAGAATTTATAATTCAAATAAACAGAATTCACACTTGTGCTAAAATGATAAACAAAATTTTCCCTTACATCAGCTTCCTATATTCTACTTAAAGTTACGACGTAATTGAATATCATATAACCATTAAATTAAGAAGGTTGTTGAAAGAAACTGATAATCGTGTATTAACAAAGAAATATGTGGTACTGGATTGCACGTTATTTACAAGTCTTTGTACTCCGTTTGCATCCCATTATTAGACTTATTGTTTTTTTATTTGCAGCTGAAAATTTTGAGTATTTACATGATAAAACGCATATTCGTCAAGCTCACAAAAATAACGGCATAATGTATTTGTCTTTCTAAAATGTTTTTGTCAAGTAAAAATTGAAAAGGTTTGTTTGGGTCTCAAAGATTCCTCTATTTTGAGTAGACCATTCTTTTTGCAAGCACCTTTTTTTTTTAGAAAACCTATGCCCCATCGAGTTTCGATTAAACGCTTCATTATATCTGTGCAAATCAAATTCTATTACACAGAAAAATTTTTACGTCTGTTTGAAAACGCGACGTTTGATGAATGCTGACCCAAACATTTATACATAGTAAATCTGTGTTTGTTAATTCCAGATAAATGTCTTTTGTTCATATTACTTTATAAGTATAAAATAAACTAAACAGTTTAGCGCAGATATATTCGGCATTGTTCATTTCCTTGAAACAGAAGTTTATTATGACTTTTCGAAATTCATGTTATTTTCTTTATTCACTTTTCCATTTCAAAGCTAGTTTCCTTTTCACTTCGACACGTCCTCCCAAGCGCATGTTGCAAACCGATAAAGGCCAAATAGATGTACGTTTAATACTCAATATGTGGCATCCGATTGTTTTTAAATGTGAAGCCAGTGTAACTTTATTGACCCAATCGTCAAAACCATAAATTTGTGGTGAAAAATTTGTTTAGAACAAATTTCTACATACTTCGTCTTACAGAACAAAGGTTGTTATCCGTTAAAGACAATTCATAAATGTATGTACATTTCTTGGTGACTGACCGTTTGGGAATACAGCCTGCTGTTGGCGTATGAAATAGAGGTTTGCGAAATTTAGCAGTACTTCGTATTTTCTTGCGTAAAACATGAAAATCTTAACGCGCCCCGCAACACATCTTTATTATCGCTTTTTTGGCGAGTGGCAGATGCTTAACAAATATTTAGTAACAATGTGATAAGCACCGTTTAAAAAGGTTCAAAAGTGTCAGCAGTAATCTAAGGTATGTCAGATACATTCATGTCCGCAGTATATTGTAATTCTAGGTTCCTTAGAAGGAAATTCCATAATTATCAGTTTAATTAACAGATGTATTGTGTTGTAGAATTGAAATCACTCTTCCTGTTTTTATTTACAAAGGATATGATATATTAGAAAAATAAAGGATGAAAATATACCGAGAAGAAAGATCTTCGGCAGGGATCTTTCTAAATCTTAAAATATGTGTGGCATATTTAGTATATCATACCGTAAGTACATTCTGCATACCTATAATGTTGCATGAAAAGACATTTATTAGGAATGCAACATTTCAAATTGACTAAATAATTTGTGCGTGTAGACTGTCAGTATTCATCCAGTTTCTTCAGAGTCAAATTTTAATATTATTTCCTTTCATACATTTAATACTAATGGATTAATTTTCTTGTACAGAAGGCGGGTGAAGGGAATTTTATACAACAGTTGTATGTTTGAATACAAATATTTGAATTTGTCCATGGGCAAACAAAAAACCTTCTATGTTATCTTAAATACCATGTATATTTTGGTAACTAATTTTATGACAAGGCTAATTCAGTATAATTACATTGGCATAAAAATATTTCACTTTTTTAAGAAAGAAATAATTTATATGTGACTTCACCTATCCATGTTAATACGTAACAAACTCGTGCCACTTCATTAATTGGTGTTATATATTTTTGAAAAGGTGAAAGGGTAGTCAAGAGTTGGAAAATAATTTTACTGCAAAATACTCTAAATTTGTCGTGGGAAATATGGCACCAAACTTATATGCCATAATTAATTTTTCCATGTTTCTTCCATTGATAAAACTTAATAGATCATAATCATGAATTCACTTTTTATTTCGTTGTTGCTTAAGGCATCTGATTTCTAGTGACCTTACTGTACTGTGTTTGTGAGTCTGACAAAGCGTTAAAAATTCAGAGTTACATCAGTTACATGAATCCGCCGTAATTTCTCCTAAATTCCTCCTGCAAAACGAAATAAAGATATATAAAGGATTGAGAGCAAGGAGTGTTAATAACAAGCACATGTCCCAATATGCTATTTATTTGAAAACCGTTAATATTGTAGCTTTAGTTAATAGTAATAAAACTACAATCATCCAAAACAATAACAATCCTGATTTTATTCAGTGTCTGTGAAAAATTTACATTCAGATATCTTTTAATATAATGGAATTCTTGTACAACATACATTCTATACTTAGATACATTCTCAAATAAAATAATTTTACAATGCAATTATATTACATTTTGTATTGCAGCTGTATATGTAAAATGTTTAAAAATAAATACGGAGTTGATTAGACTTAATTATTTCTGTATGAACTTGGTTGTCCTTTATTTTTTAGGGGTGATGGCATTTTGCAGCAATATAAGAAGGCCTCATGGCAGAATTAATCTTGCACACTCTCACACCGATATTGTGTATGTACGTATGTGAAATTACGTTAAATATTTTGAACATGAATTGTTATAAATTTAGAATTTAGATCTTCTGGATCCTGAAGGATCTTCGCTACAAGACGTTGGATCATAAACCGTTAAAGAACCAAAGTGCTTTGCCGTTTGCCGTGTGAATAGCATTCATACTCAGACGTGCAACATAGAATTTTCACCACTTGTGTTAGGATTTCATGGAGTTAAATTACAGAGACATGAATTCTTGAACTCTCCGTCTGTCTGCCTGTCTGTATATAAGTACATGTATTTATATATATGCAATTTTCTAATATTTGCTCTACCATAGTAAGCATAGAAAGAAGAATTATGTTCAGTTCCGTCAACAAATTGAAACAAAAAGTTATTTGTTAGCCATAAGAGATTGTCGAGAAATATTGTAAGCTACAAACAAACGTACGCAAATGGGTTCTTGTTTCAGAGATGAGGAGAGTATTAACAGTAACGTGTGAGTGTTCGATTCATACAGGGTAGTCTGTGAGCCTCATGACAACAGTGGTTAGACGGACATGTTACGTTCCTTACGACTACTTCTAGAGTGTCGGAACATAATGTGAATGATGTGTCCGTCAGGCAAATGAATCCTTCTCGAGTGCATGGAGTGCAGTCATAATCTGGATCACACCGTAAGGTATTGGGATTGAAGTTCTGCTGATCCGGGCATGTTCCTATGGCTCCAAGAAACTCTCCTCCCACATCAATACACACTTTGTAACTAGTGCAGTTGTAGGGAAATGCGGCTGTAGCTGTGCAGGTGACATCTCTTGTTAGGGTTAACTTTAGTGTGTTTATCAGATTTTCTTCTTCAACCGCGACATCTATTTGACCCTTAGGACCTAAATCCCAGTTAGCCGCATTTGACAACACGAACGTTGTCAAGAGTACCTGTAAGAAATATCCGTACAGTTACGTACCAAAACATAATTCCAAATAATTGTTTTATTTATTCGCATTTCGTTGAGTTCCCTCCTATATTGCTTAGCATAGCGACAATTTTATCACTGCCAGCCAATCTATATTTTATTCACATTACTGCAGATTATATTACATTACATTGGATAAGTAGAGGTAATAATTTAGTGAGCAAATTCTTCATAATTGATTACGTTTCCAAAATGTTTTAGCCCTGAATTTTGGACTGGAACAGAAAATTTTTGTGGGAATAAATTAAAATTATCAGAGAAATGTGCATAATTAAACCTGTGGTTATTTAAAAATTAGGATCCACAAATCAAACAAAAAATTAAGTTTATAACTTCTGGTTCGTAAAGGGTATACAATGCAGTTCTTTGTCAGAACAGTACTACATAATGCGAACACGTCCTTTATAAATGTGAGAAAATTGGTAGTACTGAAAAGTGTTAGTACGAACCGTGGATTTTCAGTAGAGTAATTCGAATTTTCAAATTATAAAATAAAAATTTATTTCTGTGAATTATGATTTTATGAATCTGTGGATTTATTGCATATTCCGTAGCGATTTCCCTTTAAATTTGTGTTCTAATTATAGAGATATCGTGCACAGAGTTGAAACACGGGGCTTAAATATAAATCTTATAGACAACATTATTTGTTATGCACTCCGATGAACTGTATATTTTAAAACTGCACGCATAATGATAATGATAATAATAATATCAATAACAGTGATAATAACCACAAGACAGTAACCACACCAGCTTCATTTTAATAGAATAACAGAGACGGAAATCAGATTATATGACGCCACACAATTTTGCTTCTCTTGAATCAAGAAATCTTCATCTTGTTACGTAGTTTCTTTTGTGATGTCTGCTTTCATTTACCTCTGCTCTGAACGGCTCTAAATATTCGTCTCGTGGTCTAGTGTTTAGGGCACATTAGCTTTAGTAGCTCAGCACTTAATATAGGAGGAACACACCTATTCCCTCTTTACTGCAGATGAATGTAGTATTGTTCTCCGAAATATTCTTGAATGTCCATCAAGCCACACAGTGCCAAAACTCACAAGGCCAGAACACAATGTCAACATTAGGCAACACTTGACATTTGTTATTTCTCTCACATTTTGTTACATCCAGGTGCAGTTATAACGTTATTTCTCGTTAAATTACGAATTGATGTGTATTAAATTTGTAAGTTATAGTACGGTTAAATATGATAATAAGCCAGTCTTCAGTTCGCCAGTGAACAGTTGATACTTTCCAGACGGGTCGTAAATAATATTGATTGAAAATACAGCACACCTAGACTTTAAACATACAGAAGTCTAGGTTTTACCAAGTGTCTGATCATTTCATTATGTGCTTAGCTTAATTAAATCAAGACCGCATGACTTTAATATTTACGAAAGAATCGTTCCTACACTCAAAATACGTACATGCATACAACGTTGTGTGGAATAAAAATTTATAATCCTCTCTAAGTGTATTTCTTCATATGTCTGCTGATTTACTGAATGTTTTCTGAGGAGTTATAAATCAACTTGACATAGTCTATAATGCTTAATAGGCTTAAAAATAATAAAAACTATTCATTACACCACTTACCACTAACACAGTCTGTTTTCCATTACCCATTTTATGAATTCTTTCTTTAAAGGCAAAAGCAAATATATGAAATGTGTTTCTTAAAACCGCCGGGTCTTCCTCTGCTAAGCGCTTAATGTCTAAGACACCTACACTTATATAGTCTCCAAAAAATCACACGCAATATGTTTGAGATTAATAGAGCTGTAAATAATTTGACATACATTTTAGGTGGTAATTTTATGCCAAAACAGCAATATGTTGTGTACTGTGACTCACGACACTAGCAGGAATTTGCAGTTGTCAGCTCAGTGTGTACATTACTCATGTTAATTATGGTTTCGAGCAAAGTACGAATTCCATAATTACTGAATGAAACTGTAAACAAACAACTATATTGCACTGGATTGCACGTTGTTTACAACTCTTTGTACTCCATTTCCCTCCCAACAATTGACGTATTGTTCTTTTATTTTACACTTGAAATGATTTGTTTTTAAGTAATAATACGCATTTCACTGAAGGTCATTAAAATACTATTATGATATTTTTATTCTTCTATTGACTTCGCCACTTAAAAAGAGAAAATATTTGTTTGTTTCTCAACGTGATCTGCATTTTAATTAGAACACTCTCTTTTGCAAACACGCTTTTAGAAAATAAATAATCCTTCGAGTTTAGATTAAAGGATATAATTTATCTACACCCAAAAATTAGTTTATTCGGATACATTTTTACGTCTGTTTGAAAAGTGATATTTGATGTGCGCTAAATCAATCCTTTATCAAAATATGTGTTAATTCGAGATATATGACGTTTCCTCCTGTTATTTTACAAACATAAAGTAAACTAAGCAAGTTAGCGCAGATATATTCGTCATTGTTCGTTTACATGAGACAGGGTTTTACAATGACTTCTGGAAAATCATGCTATTCTGCTTCTACACTTTTGCATTTCAAAGCTAGTATCCTCTCACTTCGAAGTGTCCTCTCAAATTCGTGTATCAAACCGATAAATGCCAAAGAAATGTATGTGTATTTCTCAATATGTGGCTTTCCATTTTTAATGTGAAATCAGTGTAAATGTATTGAACCAGACGTCAAAATCCTAATTCCTTTGGAGAAAAAATCTTTTGTTTAGAACCAATTGCTACATGTTTCTTCGTACTATGTAATAGTTATAATCTGTTGAAGCCAGTTCGTAATTGCATTCGGAGATTAAACTAATTTCTTATACAAGTTTCTTTACTAAAACTTTATTGTGTTTTTGCTTGATGATGGCTTCTTCATACAAGCCGGAACAAGTAGTGATTTAGTAAACCAAACGAGGTGTTTACTATTACTTCAGTTTTGTGTCGACGGAGCTAAAGATATATTATGTGTTATGTATGAGTTTTTGAAGATGAAAAAGTTTATCTCGGGAAAATAAATTTATATATTTAAAGCAGACAGAATTGACGGACTCTCGCTTCACTCCAAGTACCATACATATATCTGCTTACACGGTAACTTACTGATACTTATCAAAGAAACGTATTTTGAACTGAAATTAATAGAGACTGATGAAATACATCTTATGCCAATTATTCTTTTCCGCCAATATTGACACAAATTAAAGATTTTTAAACAAACGTAAATAGGAGACATTAATGTATAAATAATTGTACCGAACATGTGCCTATCCCATAACAACACCTAAAATAAATTGAAAAACTTAATTGATTTGATAATAAATTTACGTCGGAATTTTGTAACCTTTAAATGAAATGTTATTTTAGAATGGATTTGGAAAAGCTAGGCCTATGAAAGAAGCTGTATGTACGCATACGTAACTGACTTTCTACTCATAACTTCCTGTTTCTTCCCTTTTGCTCGGTAGTTAAAATGTCACATGTTATAACTTTCTATAGAGGTGCGTAAAGAGTTAAATGTCAACATCAGGAACAATTTTAATTTACAAAAGTATTGTTGGTAACAAAAACCGGTCACTAAATTATTTAAATTATTATCTCTGATTAAATATTAGGAAAAATATCTGGTGTCAAACTTACGGCCAAATGCGTGATGTGAATTTCACAGTCTTCTTTTAGCAAGGAATTACCTCTGTTTTGGCTGTGAAAATAAATCGGTTATGCTTTTCTCGTTTCATGTGTACCGAATCTCGAATATGGGAGGGCGGTATTTTACCCGCTCGATTCGAAATTCAATCCCAACATTGCGGTGTCCAGGGCTGATTGACGACAATCGACTATTATTGTTCTTAGGAACACCACACTTGTTTGTGACTGAATGTTTCAGACAATAACTTAATAAAATTAGTGGATTGGGGTTTAAATTTTTGTGAGGATGTAATTAATTTATTAACGCATAATAAACAAGTGTCTCTACTGTATGAAGAGCTTCAATTGGATGAGTAATATGGTGAGCTCCATATGTCATTACTTCACACTGAAAACGAAAGAAAGCTTTTCCCAAAATATTCTTACTTGCGACTCTCCTAACAATATCTGTAATCATGTCCCTACTGCTACACCTAATCCACATGACAGAGCCACCTGTAAATCTGAAAGATCTACAGAAATCTCTCCACAGAATGCGTATATCAAAATGTAGAAAGAAAACAGCACAAGTATAGTCCAGATAAGCCGGTGGAACAGAACCATCTTCTTTAGTCCAGAACAGCTTACATAAACTGCAAAGTAATGTTATCGCTGTGTTTTCTTTCTCTCTTTCCTCTAAGAAGGTATAATATTGAAAAAATTAAAGTAAAAGTAATAAATTTGTCATCGCTATCATGATATCCCCCCCGGCCGATATCATCACCACTTCGACTATAAATTATTGACATTCTAGCATCCAGAATTTGAGAAAAGTCAGTAAAATTCCACCAGCTGAATGTGCAATCTACTTTGTTTATCCCTTTTTTCCGGTAGGTAGAAAACCTAATTTACCTATTGGAAAGGAAGATAATCTCATAATACAAGATAAAATATCGGGTTCAACAGTAACACAGTTGATTACGAAGTGTACACTTTGATTGTTTTTCATCTGCATTTTTAAAATTCAAAACCATAATTTTTAAGGAATATGTTATACTGAAAATTCTCGTGTCTGGTGTGTTAAAACGGTTGTAATTTACAAGTCGAAATTTATAAAACAGTTTCTTTATTGCTCGACACCCATAGTGGGTCTAGGGCTCCTCGTATTGAGGTTTCGAGGTCACACTAATTCAGACACACCGAACTCTTTAAACTCCTGTGGACAAGGGATCGGTCCGTCGCTTGGTCCTCTACCTAAAACATCCAAGTCCTTGGCGGAACTCGCGAGTGAATTCTTACAAAAATATCTGCCGCAGACCCTCGCCGTGTACAGTCTGGCCACCAGCATCGGCACTTACTAAAGTACCAAGATATATTCGTGGCTTTACTTCTTCCACTGCCGGATTTTAACACCAATACTAATTTTCGAATGCAACTCTTTGTTAGTTAAACAAAATCTTAGTTTTATTTAGAAGTAGAAGGAGAGAGGTTCCCGAAAATTTCGCTTTCCAGAAATATAACCTTAGAAAATATGACTTTAACTTTACGGAAGATAATAAAATTTGACTTGGAACTGTAATTACATGACTACATCCCTTTACTAAACTAAAGATTTCTTACATAATTTCAAGAATAAAAAACCGGAAGAACAAACGTAAGTAGATGATATTACTCTCTATATTTGCATCTTTAATTTTTCTTCTCCGTTGTCTGCATTCCTCTACATTAAGTCACAGGAACAATTATTGTTCTCTGCAGCCGTCTTATACAGACACCAAAATCGTTGTAAAGTCTGGAGTATGAAAGTTTCAACAGGTATTACGAATGTTAACACACGAAACAAATATTGCACTTTTAGCGATGTGTGCGAAAAAGTGGGACAAATTCTGCGTACATTAACCTTTAATGTTGCAGGTAAACATGGGAACGTGATGTGAATTTCTATTATGTAACGGAGAGACGGTGACATTTATTACAAAGCAGAAAATCCTCTTGAATAATTGCGTGTTTATAATTGACCTGTGAGAGAACACTTTGCTATCACCAATAACTAGGCTAAAATTTACTTCAGACAATTCAAAATTTCTGTTAGAAAATCAGTTATATTGGCGTATATGTGAAATGTGACCCAATTAATATTTTCCATGAAATGTGTGTGAAGCTGGCCTCTGAGCCAGTCTCATCCGTTTCCGAAATTAAAGCAAAATATTTTCATTGATAAAATTAATGTTTTTGGTTAGGTGGAAACAGTATGGGAAGAGTTTGGAAAGATGATTGATAAAACAAGCACGGAACGTTAACACAGGAATAGGAAGGATTCAATCGCGGTACGACAAATGTCTCATTTGTGGTGGGCGGCTACGTGAATGTTAAAGGATAATAAAATACTTATCCCTTATCCTGCTAACGTAGAGGATGTGGTGAGCTCCCAATAATGCCAGCAAATGGCAGGTGGGATTTAACTCGACGTTTAACGGGTTAAAACAGAGTTTCAAACAAAGAACCAGAACTATATACATTGGAAAATTTTTTCTTATTGACGCTCGCAAAGAGTTTAATTTGCCGTGCAAGTTGTACAGCAAAGTTTTACTCTTCGAATAAACGTGTTACAAAGTTGCAAGAGTAACTGAAGTTCCTATAGGAATTAAAAGATCAATATTATACATTCTTCGTGGGAAATATGAATGTGGAAACTAAAAATTAAATGAATTGTTTCGATACTTCAACTTAAAAACAATCATTTTTATAAAATTTAAAATCTCTTCTTCCTCATAATTTGTCGAAATCAGTCACTGAAATCGACTGATAGATAGAATAATGGAATTGTAAAAGTAAATTTGGGAATGTTGGAATTTAAAGGAACCTCAGAATAAAAGAAGATTTGGATCTCGTGATTTTAATTAGGTGAGTGATTCATGGAACTTGTAATTATAACTCTCTATTCGTATATATAATTTAAAAGGTATCATGTTGCAGTTGTGGTTATAACATGTTTTGTTTAGTGTAATTTTAAACTAGTTATATATTGTATAACGTGTCAGTTCCGACCTCTCATTATAAGATACCTGTCGCACGCCCTGTAGAAGGATCATGTAATCAATCGGATTGTGCAAACTTAATTTTTTCAGAAGTTATAATTCAAATAAATAGAATGCACACCTGTGTGTAAGATAATAAACAAAATTTTCCCCCGTCATTATCGTCCTATATTCTACTTCCAGTTTCGACGTAAGTGAATATCAGATAAACATAAATTTAAGATGGGTGTTGAAAGAAATTGATAAACGTGCCATTATATAATATTAACGCCCTGAACAACACATCTTTATTGTCGCTGGTTTGGCGCGTGGCAAAGGATTAAAATATGTTAACAACAAATGGGTAGGAAACTTTTAAAATATTTCCAACGTTTCAGCAATAATCTAAGGTATGTCAGATACATTAATCCCCTCACTAGCTTCAGTTCTAGGTCTCTTACAAATAAGTTCTATATATATCCTTTTATTTAACTTATGAATTATTTTCCACAATTCAAGTCTGTTGTACTGCTGGTATTTACAAGGGATATACTATATTAAAAAATGAAGGATGGAACTTTACCAAGAAGAAATATCTTTTTTCTGGGAACTTTCTAAATATTTAAGCATGCGTGGTATATATACAGAAGTATATCGTAAACTAAACACACTATATATATGAATAATATTTCATGAATAGCTTTTAAGTTGGAATGCAGCTTTTCAAAATGACGAAATAATTTGTTCGTGTAGATTGTGAGTACAGATCCTGTTTCTTCGGAATCAAATTTTCATTTTATTTCCTTTCGTATCTTTTAAGTTATTTGATTAATTTTCTTATACAGAAGACGGGTAAAGGCAATTTTACATAACAGCTGTATGTTTTAAAATAAAGATATGACTTATACTTGTCCAACCGAAAACCCTGTATATGTCATTCTCATTAGCACTAACATTTTGGTAACAAATGTTTTGACAAGACTAATTCATTTTAATTGTATTTTCTTAAAAATAATACTTTTTTAAGAAAGAAATATTTCATTTATAATGTCACCTATTTATATTAATACGTCAGACACTTGTGACAGTTTATTTGTTAGTGGTAATTACTTTGTAAAGGGGAAAAGAGTGTCAAGATTTCGAAGGTAGTTTTAATGCAAAAAACTCTATGTTTTTCTTAGGAATTATCAGCACCAAATTATCTGACATAACTGAATTTTCCATGGTTCTTCCTTTGTTAAAACTTAATAAATTAGAATCATGAATTCACTTTTGATTTGGCTGTTGCTTAAGGAATCTGTTATCTAGTGACCTTTCTGTACTGTTTGTGGTTCTGGGAAAGCGTTCTAAATACAGTTACATTAGTTATTAATTCGCCGTAATTTCTCCTAAAGTTTTCCTGCAGAAAGAAATTAAGATATGTAAAGGATATAGAGTAAGGGCTATTAAAAAACAGGACATGTCCCAATACGTTATTTATTTGCAAAACGTCAACATTGTGGCTTTAGTTAATAGTAATAAAACTACATTCTTCCCAAACAATAGTAAATCAGATTTTATTCAGTCTCAGAGACAAATTCATATTCAGACACCTTTTAATGTAATGGAATTCTGTTAAATCACACATTCTAAATCTGGATACATACTCAAAATATTTTTTACAGTGTAGTTATATTACACGATGTAATACAGCTGTATATGTAACATATTTAAATACAGTTACAGAGTTGAATAGAGTTAATTCCTCCTAAATAATTTTTTTTGTCTTTCATTTCTTGGGTGATGGCATTTGACAGAAATGTATGAAGTCCTGAAAGATCTTCGCTCCAAGGTTATGGATCATAAACTATTAAAGAATCATATTGCCTTGCCATTTGCAGAGTTTGTAATATTCATACACAGAAGGGTAACATAGAATTTAGACCAACTGAGTTAGGATATCATTGGAGTTATTGAGGGGGATTTAAAGTACAGAGGCGGCTTGTCTTCTTGAAGCTCTCCGTCTGCTTGTAAGTCTGTCTGTACAAAGTACACGAATTTTTATAAATGAAATTCTCTTAAATTTGTTCTACTGTAATAGGCATAGAAAGAAGAATTGCTTTCAGATCCCTAAATCAGCAAATTAAAAACAAATCGTTACTTGAGAGCCATAAGCGATTGTTGGGAACTGTTCTAAGGTACATACACGTGCAAACGTAAGCAAATTGCTTCTTGCTTCCGAGATCCGGAGAAAATTAACAATTGTATAAGAATTTTATTCCAGGATGATTGCAAACCTCATTACAGTAGTGGTCAGCCGGACATGCGACGTTGTTTACGACTATTACTATAGCATCTGAAAAATATTAATTTTGAAAATATTAATTAAACTTAGAAAAACCCTTTTGGTACCAAAGGTCTAATAATTTCATTACACATTTGGTGTAATTAAATAAAGTTCGAATTATTGTAATATTTACAAAACATTAGTTCTTAATCTCAAAACACGTACACGTATATTACGCTGTATTTTAAGGAGAGAGGGTTCCCATCCGGGTGTACCCTCCAAAACTGTTACCGCCTCCCACGTGACTCAGGATAGAGTAGAGTACGAATCTGCGATACACGGAGGTACGGAGAGGAGTTGGATCTTTAGGAGGCGTAATATTCCAAGATATGTCATATAAATTTATGTCGTCAGTAACTTTTAATACTAGGTTTCTTACAAATCAGCTCTATAATTATCAGTTTAATTAACATGAAATATATTCCACAATTAAACTCTGTGTTACTGCTGGTATTTGAAAGGGATATGATATATTAAAAAAATGAAAGACGGAACTTTACCAAGAAGTACGATCTTTTGCTGGGATTTTTCTAATTTTTTACGAATGCGTGACTAATTTATTAGGATATCATACCGTAAGAACACTATGTATAAATATAATTTTTCATAAATACCTCTTTAGCTCCAATGCAGAGTATCAAAATGAAGAGATAATTCGTTTGTATAGATTGTCAGAATAGATCCTGTTTCTTCAGAGTCAAATTTTAATTTTATTCCTTTTCAAGTCTTTGATGTTAATTGATTAATTTTCTTGTGCAGAAGGTGTGTGAAGGCTGTTTCATATAACAGCTGCATGTTTGAAAACAAAGAAAAGATTTGTCCCTGTCCAACCGAAAACACTCTTTTTGTCATTCTAAATAGCACTATTATCTTGACAAGAAGTTGTATGTCACGGTTAATTCAATTTATACATATTATCTTAAAAATGACACCCAATTTGTAAGAACGAAATACTACATTTATGACTTCACATATCTATATTAATACGTAACACACTCGTGCCACTTCATTTTGTGGTGATACTTTTGTAAAGGAGAAAGGAGGGTTAAGATTTCGAAAGTAAGTTTAATGCAAAATACTCTAAATTTGTCGTGGAAATTAGCAGCACCAAATTATCTGCCATAACTCAATTTCCATGGTTTTTCCTTTGTTAAAATTTAATGAATTAGAAAAATGAATTCAGTTTTTACTGGATTTTAGCTAAAGGAATCAGTTATGGAGTGACCTTACTGTACTGTGTTTGTGAGTCTGGCAAAGCGTTGAAAATTCAGAGTTACATTAATTACATAAATTCTCCGTAATTTCTCCTAGAGTCCTCCTACAGAAAGAAATAAAGCTATATAAAGGATAGACAGCAAGGTGTGTTAATAAACAGCACATGTCCCAAAATGTTATTTATTGGTAAACCTTTAAATTTGTAGCTTTAGCTAATAATAATGAAAATACATCATTCTCCCCAAAGAACAGTAAATCAGATTTCATTCATTCTCCAAGACAAATTTATATTCTGACAGATTTTAATGTAACTTAATTCTGATAAATCTTACATAGTATGTTCAGATACATTCTCACATAAACATATTTTACACTTAATATATTACACCATGTAATACGACTATATATGTAACTTATTTAAAAATAATTACGAGGTTGAATAGATTTAAATCCTTCTAAATAAACTTTGTTGTGTTTTATTTCTAGGGTTATGGAATTTGGCAAAAATATATGAAGGCCTTGTAGCAGAATTAATCTTGAACACTCTCACGCCGATAATGTGTACGTATGCATGTGAAATTCATCTTATTTCTTTTGAACATGAATTGTTATAAAATTATAATTTTAAACCTTCTGGATCCTGAAGGACCTTCGCTCCAGTGTTATAGATCACAAACTCTTCAAGAACCACAATGCTCTGCCGTTTGTGGTGTGGGTAATATTTATACTCGAAAGTGCAACACAGAATTTTGACCATTTAAGTTAATATTTCATTGGAATTATTGAAGGGGACTAAAAGTATGGAGGCGTGTCTTCTTGAAGCTCTTCATCTGTCAGAATGACTGTCTATCCGTTTGTGTATAAGTACTTGTGTTTATATGTATATACATATATGCATACACACACACACACACACACACACACATATATATATATATATATATATATATATATATATGCAAGTCTCTGGTTTTTGTTCTACTATAGTAAGCATAGAAAGAAGAATTATGTTCAGATCTGTCAACAAATTAAAACAAAATATTATTTGGCAGCCATAAGCGACTATCGGGAAATATTCTAAACTACAAACAAACGTACGGAAATGGGTTCTTGTTTCAGAGATGAGGAGAGTATTAACAGCAACGTGTGAGTGTTCGATTCATACAAGGAAGTCTGTGAGCCTCATGACAACAGTGGTTAGACGGACATGTTACGTTCCTTACGACTACGTTTAGAGTGTCGGAACATAATGTGAATGATGTGTTCGTCAGGCAAATGAATCCTTCTCGAGTGCATGGAGTGCAGTCATAATCTGGATCACACCGTAAGGTATCGGGATTGAAGTTCTGCTGATCCGGGCATGTTCCTATGACTTCAAAATACGATCCTCCCACATCATAACACAATCTGTAACTAGTGCAGTTGTAGGGAAATATGCCTTGAGTTATGCAGGTAACATCTCTTGTTAGAGTTAGATTTCCTGTGTTTATCAGTTTTGCTTGTTCAACCGCAACATCTATTTGACTCTTAGAACTTAAATCCCAGTTAGCCGAATTTGACAGCACGAACGTTGTCAAGAGTACCTGTAAGAAATATCCATACAGTTATGTAACAAAATATATTTCCAAAATATTGTTTTTTTATTCGCATTCCGTTGAGTCCTCTATTAGGTTGCTTAGCACAGCGACAATGTTATCACTGCCAGCCAATCAGTATATTAATAACATTACTGCAGATTATAATAAATTATTTTGGATAAATAGAGGTAATAGTTAATGAGAAAATTTTTCATGATTGATAATTTTCCAAAACATTTTTGCGCTGAATTTTGGACTGGAATAGGAAAGGGTGGGGGGATGGGAGAAAATTTAAAATATCGGAGAAATATACATGATTAAACCTGTGGGAATTTACAAACTAGGTTCAACGAATCAAATAACAATACAAAGTTTATCACTTCTGGTCTGTAAAGGGTATACAATGCAGTTCTGTGTCAAAACAGTACTACATATTGCGAACATATCCTTTATAAAATGTGAGAAAATTGGCAGTACTGAAAAGTGTTAGTACGACCCGTGGATTTTCGGTAGAGAAATTCGAATTGCCAAATTATAAAATAAAGTAAAGAATTATTTCTGTGAATAATGTTTTTCCGAATCTGCGGAATCATACATCGATTTCCTCTCTATGAATTTATGGCATGTATATAGGTTATTTCCCTTTAAAATTTGTGATTGTTTTATAGAGATATCGTGCACAGAGTTGAAACACCGGACTTAAATGTAAATCTTACAGACAACATTATTTGTTATGCACTCCGATGAATTGGGTATTGCACAACTGCACGCATAATGATAATAATAATAATAATAATAACCACAAAAACCGTAACCAATCTAGTTTTATATTTCCAGAATATAAGTGCCAGAATTCAGAAAATGTGACATCACAAACTTTTGATTCTCTCGAAACAAGAATCCTTAATCTTGTGAAGCAGTCTCTCTCTTGTGTGATATCAGCAGTCATTTGACTGAGTTCTGTGCGGCTATAAATATTCCTCTTGCAGTCTAGTTTGTAGAGTACATTAGCTTTAGCAGGTGTACCAAAGTATAGTAAGAACTCATTCCCTCCCCCTTACCGCAGATGAATGTGGTATAGTTCTTGCCTGCCCGTCAAACTGCACTATGTCTTAAATCACAAGACCAGAACATCGTATCAACATTATCAGCAAAACTTGACATTTCTTATTTTTCTCCAATTTTAGTATATATAAATGCAGTTATAATGTTATTTCTCGTGATTTGACGAACTGACGGGCATTAAATTTGTAAGTTATAACACGGTTAAATGTGACAATTTTGTTTAGAAAATAATCCATTCTTCAAAAGCGAAGATTTGATGCTTTCCTGACAGGTATTACGTATTGCATATCGAAATTACAACACACCTAGAATTTAAACATAGAGAAGTCTTCTGTTTTTACAAATTGTCTAATAAGTTCATTAGGTGTGTAGTCTAATTAAATCAAGAGTGCATTACTGCAATATTTACGCAAGAATCCTTCTTGCACTCAAAACACGTACACGTTTATTGTTTTGTGTGGAATACATTTTATTATATCTTCTCATTTTATATTTTTTATTCGCCTGCTGATTTACTGAATGCATTCTGAGGAGTTCTAAATCAACTTGACATAGTCTATAATGCCTAATAGGCCTAAAAATAATAAAAACTATTCATTACACCACTTACCACGAACACAATCTGCTTTCCGTTCCCCATTTTATGAATTCTTTCTTTAAAGGCAAAAGCAAGTACATGAAACGTCCTTCTTAAAACCTCTGTGTCTTCCTCTGCTAACTGCTTAATGTCTAAGACACCTACACTTATATAGTCTCCAAAAATCACACGTAATGTGATTGAGATTAATATAGCTGTAAATAATTTGATATACATTTTAGGTGGAAATTGTATGCCAAAACAGCAACATGTTATGTACTATGACTAACGACATTTGCAGGAATTTGCAATTGTCACTTGAGTGTGTACATTACTAATGTTAATTATGGTTTAATGCAAAGCAATTCCCTACTTACTGAATGAAACTGTAAACAAACAAATATATTGTATCGGATTGCACATTATTTACAACTCTTTGTATTCTATTTCCCTCCCATCATTTGATATATTGTTCTTTTATTAGCATTTGAATTTTTTTTTGTTTTTAAGTGATAAGATGCATTTCAGTGAAGGTAATTAAAATACCGTCATGATATTTTTATCCTTCTATTGTCTTTTTCACTTAAAAATAGAGAAGATTATTTGCGTCTCACCGTGACCTCACACTCTTTTGCAAACAAGCTTTTAGAAAATATATAATCTTTCGGGTTTTGATTAAAGGCTATAATCTATCTACACAAAACAAATTCGTTTACTCAGATACATTTTTACGTCTGTTTGAAAAGTGATATTTGATGTGTGCTGAACCAAAATTTTATAAAATTATGTTTGTTAATTGGAGTTAAATGACGTTGCTCATATTACTCTATAAACATAATGTAAACAAAGCAGGTTAGCGCAGATATATTCGTTATTGTTCATTTAGATGAAACAGGATTTCATTATTACTTTTAGAAAATCATGCTATTCTGCTTCTACACTGTTTCATTTCAAAGAAAATTTCCTTTCCACTTTGAACTGTCCTCCCAAATTCGTGTAGCAAACCGGTAAACGTCAAATAGATGTCAGATTCTTTCTCAGGACGTGCAATCTCATTTTTTAAAAGTGATTCCAAAGTATCTTTATTGACCCAGACGTCAAAATATTAATTTTTTTGTGAAAAATTCTTTTGTTTAGAACAATATGCCACATGTTTCTTCGTACAATATTATGGCTATAATCTTTTGAAGCCAGTTCATAATTGCATTCCGAGATGAAACTAATTTAATACACAAGTCTCTTTCATTAAATTTTATTGTGCTTGTGCTTGATGATGGCTTCTTTGTACGAGCCGGAACATGTAGCGATTTACTGTAAACCAAAAGCGGTTTTTACTGGTACTTGAGTTTGGTGTCGACCCAGTTAAAGATATTTTCTTTGTTATGTATGAGTTATTTAAAGCCGTATTATTGAAAAGCATAATCTCGGGAAAATAAATTTATATATTTAAAGCAGACAGAATTGACGGACTCTCGCTTCACTCCAAGAACCTTACATATTTCTGCATACACGGTAAGTTATTAATACTTATCAAAGAAACGTATTTTGAACTGAAATTAATAGAGACTGATGAAATACATCTTATGCCAATTATTATTTTCCGCCAATATTGACACTATTATAGATGATTAAACAAACGTAAATAGGAGACATTAATGTATAAATAATTGTACCGAACATGTGCCTATCCCATCCAAAATAAAGTGAAAACCTTGGTTGAGTTGATAATAACTTGACATCGGATTTGTTTAATCTCTAAATGAAATATTATTTTAGAATGGAGTTGGAAAAGATGGGCCTATGAAAGAAGGCGTATGTACGAATACATACCTTACTGTCTACTCGTTCACTCTTCTTCCTACCTTTTGCCCGGTAAAAGAGTAGTTAAAAATGTCACGTTTCGTAATTTTCTATAATGTTGCACAAACAGCAACACACTTTGTTTTTGTACGGTGAAATATCAACAGCAGGAACAATTTTACGGATTACTGCAATGTTGTCGGTAACATATCGAGTACTACAATAATTTGCATAATTATATCTGATTAAAAGGTGAGTAAAAATATCTTGCGTCAAACTTACGTCCATATGCGTGCTGCGGATTTCACAATTTTCTTTTAATGCGGAATTGCCTGCGTTTTGGTTTGACATTAATTCGTATATGCTTGTCTCGGTTCAGGTGTAATGCATCTCGAATTTGGGAGGGCGAATTTTCCCTCCTGGATTCGAAATTCCATCCCAGCGCTCCATTGTCCAGGGTCGATTAACGAAGACCGAAAATTGCTGTCCTTTGAAACATCAAGACTTGTTTGTGACTGAAATTTAAAGACGAAACTTTAATAAAATTTACTCACCTGGGGTTGAAATTTTGGCCAGATGAAAGTAATTTATTAATTCATAATAAACTAGAGTATTTACTCTATTTAGAGCTTTATTTGGGTAAGACCTATGGTGCCCTTCATACGTCGTTACTTCACACTGAACCCAAATTTTAAACGAAGTCTTATGTTTTAAATTATTTTATGTAAATAAATATTTTAATAACATAAAACAGTGCAAGTAGTTGGACCATATTTACAACCGAAAGAAGGCAGTTCCCAAGAAATTCTTACCTTGTGTATCTCCTAACAATACTTGTAGGAATGTCCCTACTGCAACACCCACACCACGTAGTCACCTGCAGCAATGTCGGGTCACGTTCAGACTATTCATAAGTGCTTGCCGTCCCAGCATCTTCCCAGCTTATAGCTAAGTGGCGGGCGATAGTGTCCTGCAAATATGTTCACCAGTTAAAATAGTATTGGAATATGGACGCCTGCATTTCCCAATTTCTTTTCCCTTAAACTTCTCCCAAATTTTTATTATCGCATTTATCTCATTTCTCTTATTCTTTCTATTTAGTCACGAAAAGAATACGTGTAATGAGTACCCTTAATTAAGCTGGTCACTTTCTATATGAATTCGTCGTTTTACGCGGTTTTTATTACGTCTTCACAACACAAATATGAACAAGAGTATGCAACTGTAAAACATCTTTTTTTTATTAATTTATTGCAAATTTACAATCTACTCCTAAGGGAGCAGTGAGTAAATGTGTCAAAAGTGTCTGACATGAACGGAGAAGTCATCCAACAATGGCACTCCGTCGGAACCCTTAGCCGGGTGATATAGGACACAAGGCTAATCTCCCGCTGCGGTGTGGAAGATATCGGTTGGCCACTGTCTCTTCAATCTTCGTACAATGGTGGGTGGAGTAGTCATCGCAGTGATGAGGGGGTTATGATGACCTACTAGCCGTTTGTGGTAGAAGAGGGATAATCTGTTAATCTCCGTAG
>Ga0123355_10003006_pt1 | contig 24016 bp, 23 predicted proteins | sample TergutEmb28metaG_3_FD_89872 | JGI IMG/M metagenome (GOLD analysis project Ga0123355, IMG submission 89872) | Embiratermes neotenicus P1 segment gut microbial communities from Petit-Saut dam, French Guiana - Emb289 P1 | ecosystem: Host-associated > Arthropoda: Insects > Digestive system > Gut ... | reverse complement strand
TGATTTGTCATTACACCGCGCCCAAACGAGTTGCCAAGACCGGCAACAGTTGAGCTGTGTCACAGACGAGCCTGATGCTCGATGTAAATCATACCTAGCGCGCGCTGCAATTTTTGCAGTGGTCCTAAATCTTCACAAGGCAATGCCCCGCAGCCTAGATGCGCAATAGCCTGTGTGCGATTTACAGTAACACCATTACTGACAGTTTCAAAAGTCGCGTCGCGCGTTTCTTTTACCTTTTCAGCAATACGCTTGATAATCCAGTCCCATTCGACCTCTTGCCACTCAGTTGCGCCAGGTGCGCGATATTTTGGCTTTGTAAGGCGCTTCGGATTCGGGATTACTTCACCTGATTCTGGGTCATATACATTGACCATATTAAACTGGGCAGCACCCTTTGAGCACAGGGCGCCCTCATTGATGGGGCTATCTGGATCCCCTTCAAAAGAAACGAGCTTTCCTTCTACGACTGAGGCGATACCGCCACAGCCCAGACTACAAAAACAGCAAATAGAAGTTGTCTCTGTAGCATCCTTAATACGGAACTCATAGGTCTTTGCTCCAGCAGCAAAGCCGGCCTTTGGCTTAGATAAGCCAGCAAGCGAGCTTGCCGCGAAAGCGGTACCGAGCACCTTAAGGAAATTACGACGAGTCATCTCGTGCATACATTCTCCTTCCAAGAGATGCAGTTCATAAGAACTCAAATATTCAGTTGTTTCATGGTTTACCTGCAATATGAAATTCGACAAGGTTCACACATGGCTTCGCGCCAAGCGGTTCTTGCAGGTAGTGAAGCTTCTCCTCTCGTGAAATCGTAACCTAGAAACTTATATACAAACACAGCTATCCAAACTGCGTGTATTACCTAAAGTAGTGCCCTAGCACCTTAATGCAGGCAGTCAAAAAGTAGAAAACTTCCAACAATAGTGCAAGCATCCACACTCTACTGCCCATTTTAAGGGAACTTCGGTCTTGCAGCAAGCATCTACGGAAACAAGTGTTACAATTTCACAATACTCCCACATCTCTTTGTCAGGATAAAACTTTGTCCTGACAATACAAGGTTAGGAAAATTAATGTCTGCCCTTTGGCAAAAATCGATACAATGCAGAAATGAAGATAGTGCAAAATAGCATCTACCTAGATCAAGCAGCAACAAGCTGGCCAAAGCCTGATGTTGTTGGCACTGCCATGCTTGACGCTTTGAATGTGGCGGGTAGTCCCAGTCGTAGCGCTCATGCAGGCGCGCGAAAGGCAGAGCGCTTACTGTCTTGCGCGCGCAAAAGTGCTGCGCGCTTCTTTGAGGTAGGCAAACCTGACAACCTTATATTTGTACCCGGAGCAACCTCTGGGCTCAACATGGTGCTACGCGGACTGCGCGAAACAGCTAAATTGTCAAACTGCGGAGTCTTTCACGTAGCCTACAGCGGCAGTGAGCACAATGCTGTTACACGAACATTGGCAGAGTGCGCCCGTGACCCCCTATCCAACCAGGGTGAAGCAGCTAAGCGTCTTATTGAAATTCGCCTTGATTCTGAGGGCTTTATCTGCCTTTCCCATGCAGAAGAGATACTGCACACTACACCACTGGATGCCTTTGCCTGTCAACATGGCTCGAATGTGACAGCTGTCATTCAGCCCATTGAAAGACTTGCACAACTTTGTCTTGCTCACGATGTGCCCCTTATTGTTGATGGCTCGCAGACTGGTGGTCACATGCCAATTAGTTTGGACAAGCTGGCACGACTAGGTGTCAGTGCATGGATTTGCTCTGGACACAAAGGGCTTCTAGGGCCTGCTGGCAGTGGACTTGTGTACCTTGCCGAAGGCTTTTATCCCCAGCCGCAGATAACAGGTGGCACTGGCAGTGGTGATCATTTCATTGACTACAGCGCACCTGTGCGCCCTGCCGACTATGAAGCGGGAACTCCTGCCCTTCCAACAATAGCAGGGCTTGGAGCAGCAACTGATTACCTGCATGAACATTTCGATGAAAACTTAAAGCAGGTAGATACATTAACACGCTACCTACTGGCAGGACTAGAAAAGCTTGAAGGGATAGAAATTCTAGGGCCGACATATACGAGCAACCGCCTTCCCCTTGTGTCCATCATTGCCGACGACAAGGCTTCTGAGGAGCTTGCTTTCCTCTTAGAGGCTCACTACCAAATCGCAGCGCGCGCAGGATTACACTGTGCCCCGCTTGCACACAGGCACGCAGGCACTTATCCAGATGGAGCACTTCGATTTAGCTGGAATGCCAGCAACACAATTGAAGAACTTGACACTGCTTTGGACGCACTCCAAAAACTGATTTAAGCGTCAGGACCTTCACTGTCTATTCGTTCTAGGTGAGTGTAGGCTACCATCTTGCCCCCACGCAGGTAGCCAACAAGCGTTATGCCTAGGTCCTGGGCAATCTCTGCCGCTAAATCTGTTGCAGCAGATCTTGATGCCACAAAGGGGATCTTACTTTTTGCAGCTTTCACAATCATTTCGTATGAAACACGTCCACTGACAAGCACTATGCTCTGCTCAATAGGCATGCGCTCGAGCCATGCATGTCCCAGCAATTTATCTACCGCATTGTGTCGCCCTATGTCTTCACGGACAAGCTGCAGCTCTCCTGAAAGAACAAGGCCGCAGCTATGGTAGCCTCCACGCTCTCTGTGCGATGCACTTCGCTTTGATAATTCGCTCATCCAGTAGTAAAGATCATGGGGTGACACCTTCATTTCATGACTCACCTTCTCTAGCCCGCGCGCATGACCAAGACTTGAAAAGGTGATACCCTTGCCGCAACCCGAGGTAATGTAGCGCGTGCGATACACTAAATCTTCAGGAACAAGCTCACCAGAACTTACGTATATAAGACCTCGTTTTGCATCAAGATCTACAGATTTGAAAGCCGACCTATCTTGCAGTAGCCCTTCTGCTAAAAGAAAGCCCACTGCCATATCCTCAAGATCGCCATCGCTTGCCTGCACTGTAGCAATCTCAACATCATTAAGATAGATTGTAAAAGGCGATTCTGTGGGAATACTGCGGCCTGTTTCTTCAAGAGAGATTACGCGCACGTCCCCTCGCTTAAAATCCTGAGGAATGATCTTTTCACTAGAGTGCATGTCGTCTTTTATGCCAGAGGCTTCACCCTTTGCACCCCTTGTATCCGTGCTGTTGGCTACCTCTTTTCGAGCCTGTTCATATTCGCGAGCAGCCATGAGATCAGTCTGAGTATTGACATTGTAGAAAGAAATTAGATGAGGGTCTGCCTTTTGCAAAGATTCAATATCTACCTCACGCACAGCCAGACTAGGATAGGCAGCAATAATACGGCGCTTTCCTGAGCCAAGCACTGTCTGAGCCGCATCAAGCATGGGGGCTCGCCTATACAGCGCAAGCAAAGGTTCTGGCCCCCTGTCTGACACAGGGACAACCACGTCAAATTCAGCACCATTTTCACTTTTTCGAGCATCCCATAACTCGCCAATGATCTTTGAAGAAACCCAGGGCATGTCAGCTGCAAGAGCTAATGTCCATTCATTATTAGCCACCTTGAGTGCCGTTGACAAACCTCCCAAAGGCCCTTGGTAAGCAATTTCATCAGTGACAATTTCTACTTCTGCCTGAAGCTTATCTGTAGCAATTGAGTCTGGCCTATTGGTGACAACAATGATCTGATCTGCAAAGCTTGCAGCACTATTTACTGCATGTGCCAGCAAAGGAATTCCACCAAGATCAACCTGAGTTTTATCAACACCCATACGCAAAGAACGGCCTCCGGCAAGAATTATTGCGGTGAGCGGAAGCTTTATCCCGTTGCTACTATTATCAGTTCGTAGATTATCCATAGAAGGGCTTTAATGTCCTTTCCCAGCCATCATGTCTACTGCGTGCTCCAACTGGTCAGCACAAATCTCAAAACACTCAAGGGCAGCCTTTTTAGAGCCTGGCAAGTTTATTATAAGGCTTGTTCCTCGCTGAGCGCTTACTGCGCGCGATAACATTGCTCGACCGGTAATTGCAAAAGACGACTGTCTGATTGCCTCTGAAATACCTGGCACTGCCCGGTCAGCGATCGCAAGTGTGGCTTCGGGGGTAACATCTCGCAGACTTAAACCCGTTCCACCACAGGTAAGCACAACATCAACCTGCAAGATGTCGGCAGCATGTATAAGGGCAGCCTCTATTGCCCCCTGATCATCTTTCACTACGATATGTTGGCACAACTCCCAACTGTAAAGACGAAGTCTTTGTGCCAAGGCTTGCCCTGCCGTGTCTTCTGATAAGCCACGTGTATCTGAGCAGGTAATTATCGCTAAGCTAAGCATATGATGTCACCAGCCTTCACTTTTCCCGCCTCTTTAACTGCTGCAAAAACTCCATCGCGAGGCATGACGCAATCCCCCGCCTGATGATAGATTGCACAGCGCGTATGACATTCCTTGCCCACCTGAGTTATTTCGAGTAGCGCCTGACCTATACGCAACTTGCTTCCAATGGGCAGTGTCTGAAGTTTAAGCCCAGAAGTCGTAACATTTTCAGCAAAATCCCCTGGTTGCAAATCAAGGCTTTTGGCAATGAGCTGATCGATCGATGACTGGTCCAAAAGGGAAACCTGCCTGTGCCAGTCCCCTGCATGCGCATCATCTTCTATGCCATGTCCTGCAACAAAATTTACTGCCTCTGACCTACTTGCTTTTTGCTCTCCTGTCTCTTTTGAGGTGTTAACAGAAAGCACAACTCCCACACGACCCGCAGAAAAAATACCGCTCTTTCCACCTGACTTATATTCAAGACGCGTGTCGGTAATGCTCATGTTTTTATCAAGTGCTTTTGCCATGTCAATAAGGGTAAGTGCAGCCACCGATGCAGCGGTAAGAGCCTCCATTTCAACGCCTGTCTGCCCAAGCAGTGAGATGCTTGCAAAAATACGAATTCCGCAAGCAGTATCTGCTGCAAAGTCAGAGTATTCAAAGGTAATCGTCGCTCTACTAATGAGCAATGGATGACAGAGGGGTATTAGGTCTGGACAGCGCTTTGCTGCCTGTATACCTGCTATGCGAGCTGTTGCCAGCACATCGCCTTTTTGCAAGGCATCGTCTCTGATAGCAGACAGCGTTTCAGGCTGCATCGTGACAAACGACGAGGCAATGGCTGTCCTCTGCGTATGCTCTTTACTGCCCACATCAACCATGTGAGCATGCCCTCTTGAATTTAGATGAGTAAACATTTTGCAACGCTCTCCTATTCTAGTCTGTTTATCATTTGGGCTTAGGTATCCCAGCTAGCCGCCGATAGCAGACATGGCACGTTTTGTGCCCTGCTGCTTAGCATACGACAGTGGCTTACTTGCAACAGCCTGATACAGGCTTGCGCGAATACTGTCTTTGTTATTGGTCACTAGCGCAGCATATACAGGGATTTCTAGATCAGAAAAAAGACATGAGCGAATTTTTCCATCTGCAGTAAAGCGCAATCTGTTGCAGTCTTTACAAAAATCCTGCGAATGTATCCCAATGAAACCAAAGCTGCCTTGTGCGCCCTCAAATGAAAGGGAGCTTGCTGGTCCGTGTCCCAGAGGAATGTATCCTTGCCTCAAGGGCTCAAGGGTACCCAGGCCCTGCTCTGAGCTAAGCCTGTTTAATGCACTAAGGATCTGTTCTGTGGTCATAAGTGGCGCCAAAGCTGCGCTTTGCTCGTCATCTGGCATAGTCAAATTTCCTATAGGCATATGCTCTATAAATCGAATGTGCAGGGGTCGTTCTTTCACCATCCGCATAAACTCTCTTAGATCATCATCTGTTAGCTGATAGGCAAGCGCATTGATTTTGACGGGCTTATAATCAAGTTCAAGTGCCCTATCTATAGCCTCATACACCTTCTGCAGATCTCCCCCGCGACTAAGCTTTTTATAGGTTTCAGGGTCAGTAGAATCCATCGAGAAAGTAACGCGTGATAGCCCAGCACTCTTTAGTTCATCTGCATACTTGACGAAAAGTTGCCCGTTGCTGGTCATCGACAAATCTTCAAGTTGTGGAATCTGTGCCAACTCTTTGACCAGATCGACAATGCCCAGACGCACCAGCGGTTCTCCGCCTGTTAGGCGAATGTATTTGATTCCCTCCTCACAGGCAATGCGCGCAAACTGTGCCACATCTTCAAGTGACATGACGTCGTCTCGTGTAAGTTTGTTTGATATTCCGTCAGCACTCATGCAGTACACGCAACGCAAGTCACAGCGATCAGTCAGCGAAATGCGCAGATAATCTATTGCGCGTCCCTTGCTAACAAGCTTTTTCATCTATACTTTCACTCCTTCTTCTATATCAAGACGGATGCAGTCAATAGTGCAGCCTGCATTTAATTGCGTTTTTTCTTCTGGCAACACAAGAAGGCAATTGGCTTTATGAAGTGAGCTCAGCAAGGCGCTCGACTGATTTCCCACAAGCCTAACAACAGCCTGCCCGTCAACTAGATCTACTTCGCCTCGCATAAAGTAGCGCAATCCTAAACGTTTCTTGATATCGTGTTCAAGCACTGCTGATTGGACAGGGCGTCTTAGCAGAGTATGTCCAGCCATTTTAAGAATTGCTGGCCTAATAAACAGCTCAAAGCCCAGGTAGGCAGATGCAGGATTTCCTGGCAATCCAAAAAAGGGAGTGCCTCCAATCGTGCCTGTAGTTTGAGGCTTGCCAGGACGCATCTTTACCGAAGTAAAGTGTAGGTCTCCCATCTGCCGAACTGCCCTTTCGACAAAGTCGAAGTCTCCCACCGAGACACCCCCACTTGAAATGATAAGATCACACTCTGCACTTGCCTTCTTGAAAGCTGCCATGGTGTCATCTAAGGTATCCGAGATGTTTTCATACTGCTGTACCTTTGCGCCTGCAGCTTGCGCCTGTGCTGCCAGTGAGTGAGAGTTCGTGTTTCGGATCTTTCCTCGTACTGGCAACTCTGTCACAGGAATAAGCTCTTCGCCCGTAGAGATAATTCCCACTACAGGCTGCCTATATACAGGCACTTGCGCATTTCCTGTTGCTGCCAACAGCCCGATTGCAGCTGGACTGAGGCATTCGCCTTGCTTAAGGACGCACTCCCCTGCCTCAATTTCTTCCCCTTTAAGTCGAATATTAAAACCTTTGGGTGAAGGTAGGGAAAAGCGAACAATATCGATCTTTGAATCTGCAGCGCAAGGAAGCGGCATTGTGTCCTCAGCTTTAACTACAGTGTCAGCACCTGTAGGAATAGGCGCCCCTGTCATTATACGCGCGACCTGTCCCGATTGAAGTTCACCTTCCCAGTAGTCGCCTGCTGCGATGCAGGTAATCACCTCTAAGTCGACGGGACTGCCTTTTGTTGCAAAGGTAATATCGTCTGACCGAAGGGCAAATCCATCCATTGCAGAATTGTCAAAAGGCGAAACATCAATATCGCTGTGCAAATCTCTTGCAAGAATTCGGCCCAAAGCCTTACTGAAGGCTACAATTTCAGGATCAAGCCTCTCTATATGTGCTAGCCAACCTTCTAAAGCTTTATCAAAGCTTAATTCTGTGTGAGTCTCTGTTTGTCTCACCCGTCTCTGCTCCTTTCCTCATCCTGTTCGTACCGTTTGGGTAGTGCAACTTTGAAACCTTAACCACCAGTCATCTGGTGCAAGAAAGTGCTGCACCCAGGGATCTTGCAAGTCACTAAAAAGGTTTTTGACTTTATCGTGGACAAGGATCTTGCCAGATTTCATGATGGCCACACTGTCTGAAACAGTGAATGCCTCTTGTTTTGAATGGGTCACATACAGGACAGTCACCCCTTGGCTGCGTAGAATTTCAGAAAATTCCACTGCTAAAGTTTTTCGCATTGCCTCATCCAGGGAAGACAGTGGCTCATCAAGCATCATAACTTGAGGGTTAAGCACAAGTCCTCGTGCCAGAGCAACCCGCTGTGCCTCGCCGCCAGAAAGTCCCAAAATTGAGCGACGCTCCCAACCTTTGAGGCCAACCAATTCAAGCGCCTCTTCCACACGTGCTTTGATTTCAGCCTTAGCTAAATTGCGCATGCGAAGGCCATACCCCACGTTATAGGCAACATTTCCCTTGAATAGATAGGGCGTTTGAAATACTGTGGCAATGTTTTTCTGCGAAAGACTGCGACTAAGCAGAGTCCCGTCTAAGAAAACCTTAGCCTTTCCCGAACTTTCAAGCCCCGCCAAACACATCAAGAGTGTCGACTTTCCGCTGCCAGAAGGTCCCAGCAAAGAAACTATTTCTCCCTGTTTTAAGCCGAAGCGATCAACATTTAGTTCAAAGCCCGGATAGGATAGCCAGACATCCTCTGCCACTAATTTGTACCGAGAATCCCAAGCACCTATGACCCTAAAATCATCGACGCCTTGCTTAGATTTAGGAATCGTCGGCTCAAGAAGTATCGTAGCTCTGGCGTTTTGTCTGGTTTCACTCACTATATTTCTCATCATGAGAGCGCCTTTGTATAGCGTTCGTCACGAACCTGCTCGTAAGTGATAACCACGTTTACCAAAACAATGATTGAAAGAAGAATTATTGAAAGTGCCACAGCAACACCAAAGCGACCCATCCGTGTGAACTGCATAATAGCTGTTGTCATAACTTGTGTTTCTCCGGCAAGGTTACCACCCACCATCTGTACAGCACCAACCTCACTGATGATTGCTCCAAAACCTCCAGCAACTGCGCTTAGCACTGACAGTCGTGCCTCGCGAACAGTAAGAGCAATCTCTTGAAGCTTGCTTGCCCCAAGAGAGCGCGCCTGCAAGCGCAACTGTGTAGGAACAGCAGAAATACCTGACGCCGTAAGTGCTACCACTACAGGGGTCGCAATAACGACTTGAACAATCACGATGGCTGGCTTTGTGTAAAGAAGCCCAAGATCCCCAAAGACACCTTGCCTGGTAAGCAACATCGAAACAAAAAGGCCCGCCACAATTGGTGGCAGGCCCATTCCAGCGTTTGCTATGACAAGTGCTCCGAATCTGCGGATATTCCTGCGAGACCCAAGCCAATATCCCGCGGGAATACCAACAGTCACAGCGATTGCTGTAGCCAATCCAGAGACTTGCAATGACGCTACAATAATCTGCCAGACATCAACACTACCCTGCGAAAGTACCTCGAAGCCTTGCGCAAAAGCTTCAGTAAATATATGCAGTCCGGAAAGATTCATCAGCGTTTACCTTTGTCTAGTCAGCGTTGGGGGCGAAAAGCGATTCTTTGAACTGCTCTACACCAAAGCTTGCGATTACTTCTTGCCCTGCGGGACTAATAATCCAATCCGCAAAGGCTTGGGCAGCAGTTTGTTCACGAGCATCAACAAGGGTGATAACGTGGTAGAAATTCAAAAGCTCATTTGAGCCTTCGTTAAGGATGGGCATTTCCACTACACCTTCAAGGCTGAGGTTGAGATAAGTTGACCTATCAGTCAGAGTGTAGGCTTGGAATTCGTCAGCAATTTGCAGGGTTGCGCCCATGCCCTGACCTGTCTCTGTGTACCAATCCCCTCCTGGGGCTATGCCGGCAATTTCCCAAACAGAAAGCTCTCGTGCGTGTGTTCCTGAATCATCACCTCGTGAAATAAAAGGAGACTCTGCCTCTGCAATGCGTGCCAGAGCAGTAGCTGCGTCCTCAACATCTCTGATTTCAGCTGGATCTGCCTCTGGGCCAATAATAATAAAGTCGTTATACATTACGGGCCTGCGCTCTAAGCCATAGCCTTCTTCCATGAAAGTTATTTCAGCTGCTGGCGAATGTACAAAAAGAAGGTCTGCGTCTCCTCTTCGGCCCATCTCCATAGCTTCACCACTGCCAACAGCGATTACTTGAACGTTGACCTCTGGATGTGCGTCTTCAAAAGCAGGTATTAATGCATCAAAAAGACCAGAATCTTGTGTTGATGTCGTAGAAGCAAGAACCATGTTGACGCGCTCTATTGTCGCTGGTGAAGAGGCTCCCTCCACTGCCTCCACCTCACTATCACTGCTTGTGCACGCACCAAGGGCAAGGGCGAGTCCTAAGAACGCTATGACCGAAACTGCAGCTGCAAAAACTCTCTTGCTGCTTAATTTTTCTAACATGCAGTACTCCACTCTTTGTAAAAGTCCTTTTCGGGTTGACAAAGAGTGCAAGCATCAAAGACGCATGTTTCAAGAGTCCTATCATGTAGCCATTCATACATCTTCCCTTACAGCAGATGCTGCAAGAGCAGACGCAAAACTACCCCTCACTCACGGGAATTGAAGCGCTCAATCTTTCGCCAAATTTTCAGTTGTCTTAGTGATTGTTTGCTTCTCTACATTTAGAACCCGGCAAACACGGGCCTGCCCCTTTCGCGAAAATCGTAACCAAGAAATCTATATACAAACGCAGTTATCCGAACTGCGAAAGTGAACTATGTTAGGACCAGCTAAGGCCATCAGTCAGCTTCACATTCTGTCAAATACTGACTTACTCAAAAGCAGAAATTCACACACTCTGCAAACATCTGCATATTACGGGTCATTATAAGCCATGCCTAGAAGGCAGTGCAAGCAACACCTATCTTACTGCCTCACTTTGCCTCGCGCTGTGCAATAATATCTGCGCGTTCAGTGCGATATTCGTCAAGGCTAAGCAGTTTTGCAGTCTCATTGGCAACCGTATCCATCTTAGAGGGAATGTCAATGCGTTGCGGACAAAGGGGGGCACATTCCTCGCAGTGAACACAGGAATCTGCAAGCGCGTCGTCTCCAAGCGCCTTTAATCCAAGCCTATACCCAAAGGGTGAGCCTCCCATTTTGTATGCATTGTATGAACCGAAGACTCCGGCGATATCTATTCCGTATGGGCAGGGCATACAATACTTACAGGCAGTACAGGGTATAGCTGCAGCAAGATTCGACGCCTCAAGAGCTGCGGTCAATGCCTTGTGCTCATCATTGCTCAGACACAGGTCAGATTCTGCCACGCCATAGGTCTTAAGGTTATCTTTAAGTTGCTCAAGATTGGACATGCCCGAGAGAACCGTCGCAACCTCTGGCAATTCGCCCGCATAGCGAAATGCCCAGGAGGCAACTGACTTATCGGGACGAGCCTCCTTCAAGATCTTTTCTGCTTTCGGTGCAAGCGAGGCCAATTTTCCGCCACGCACAGGCTCCATAATTATCACAGGAATACTAGCGTCAGCGAGCAATTGGTAGGCCTCTCCTGCCCTTTGCAATTCCCAGTCTAGGTAATTTAGTTGTATTTGAGCAAAATCCCAATTATGTGCAGCGATAATATGCTCAAGGTCATCAATCGTGCCGTGGAAAGAAAACCCAAGACGCTTGATCTTACCTGCCTTTTGCAAAGCAACTGCCCAGTCAATCAAACCAGAATCAACAATGAGGTCAAGGCGCTCGCCATCAAGAGCATGCATTAGGTAGAAGTCAACAAAATCAGTGCGCAACTTTGCCAGTTGTTTTGTAAAAAGTTCCTCTGCTTCAGCAGGCGTATTAATCTCCCAGACAGGAAGCTTTGTCGCAAGATAAAAGCTATCTCTGGAATGACGTTCAACTAAGGCTGCCCCCAAAAAAGACTCTGACTGTCCGTCATGATAAGGCCAGGCAGTGTCAAAATAATTGACACCCTGTGCTAGTGCATAATCAATAAGCTCGGTACTTGCCTGGATATCGATATCATCACTTTGCGCGCCTGTTGTCATGGTAGGCATGCGCATAATGCCAAATCCCAGCAAAGACAGCTTTTCTCCCGTAGGAAGGGTGCGATATATCATAGGGCTAGCCTCCGAAAAAGGTGTTTGCAGCCATTATAAGCAGTGCCCAGGTCAAAATCGTTACAAAGACACATACGCCAATGCGCATAAAGGTGGGAGTATCTGTTCTTGAAGCAGACAGGCATACCGCAGACCCTATGAAGCCAATAGCACCACCTAGCATTCCTCCCATAAAAACAAGGGATATGCAGATGACAACAAAAACCCACACCCAAGCAGGTCTAGGAATATAGGGTTTGCCGCTGATAAGAAAGTGTCCGTCGTAGGCCACATCCATACCTTGCCGCGTTGCGAGAAGGCGCATTTCTTTTCCAGCAATAGTAAACGACTCATCAAAGCCAAATATCCAGGTAAGGAATCCTCCCTTGACGACCACTGACTCATCGTTAGCCTTTATCGTATAAGTAAAGGCCTTATCCTGCTCGCATTTAAACTGATAGTGATTCCCATCAATAACACTTTCCCACTCTTGCACTGGCATCTTTAGCACAGTAACATCCCTTCGAAAATCTTAGGTTGTGAACCTTCTTTCAAGTACCCTGATGTGCTCTTAGAGTGTTGTAGGGGTTCAGAGTCAAGGAGCTTTGAGGGCATTTATGGACTAAGCGTAGTAACCTACGTGTGTACATAGATGCCCTCAAAGCGACACGGAGTCTGAACCTCTAGTACGCTCTAAGGGGAGTAAGCCGATAAGCGGGGTTCTGTCCCATCACAACAGATGGTAACGACCATTTATCTGGGACATGTGTCGCCACATGCCTCAAGCGGGCTACCCGTGCGCCGGTCGGGCCGACCTTAACCGCACCTATATGCCCTTGCTCCGAATAGGGTTTACCAAGCCACAGTGTTGCCACTGTGCTGGTGCGCTCTTACCGCACCGTTTCAGCTTTTCCCCGTGGGTGTCTACCTAAGGAGACTCGCAGCACGTCGTGAGAAGGCTGCAGGTCACAGTAGGCCTTGGTGCGTCACGCGAATACGCATACGTCCCGGGCTTACGGGGAGTTTTCTTTTCTGTGGCACTTTCCGTCGCGTCACCGCGCCCTGCCGTTAGCAGGTATTCTGCCCTGTGGAGCCCCGACTTTCCTCACCGCTACTGCCTTGAGAGGCAGCAGCAGCGCGGTCGTTTGGCTTACTCCATCTTAAATTGTAGCATTGCGGTCCTTCTTCGATTTCTTGCTATGGTAGCGCAGAGCCAGCAAGGTGGTGCCTGATAGCATTAAGGTGATGATCATTGCTGGTACATATACTGCAGCAAAGTCTCCTGTTTTGGGCATGGGGCGAGCAGCCTGGTTTTGATTGCCAGTATTTCTAGTGGCACTATTGCCGCCACCACTGCTGCTGCCACCGCCGCCAGCATTACTGTTATTGGACCCTCCTCCACCAGAGCTTCCCCCGCCACCGCTGGGATTATTAGGGTTATTGGCACGGTTGATCACAAGGGTGATCAGACCACTTTGTCCGCCAGAAAATATCATGCGGTACTGATAGCTACCATTGGGAAGTTTGTTCAAATAGGCTTGATTGAAGGTCACCGTAGTCGAGCCACTGGTAACTGTGTAATTGCTAGGAGCAATGACTGCAGATGTCGACGAGACCAGACGCACAAATTCGTTAAAGGGTCCGTTAACGCGAGCACTGGCAGTTCCTGCACCTTTCCAAGTACCAAAGGGACTTAAGGTATTGAAGGCAGTTGGCGTAGAGCTTGTCGCTGCAGTGGTTGCTGTTTGCGCACTGGAACCAGCTGCATTGGTCGCGCTAAGCGCAAAGTAATAGGTTGTACCGTTAGTAAGTCCCGTCACAGTGCGTGTCAAAGTACTGCCACTGACTGTTCCTGCAGGCGACCAGGTCGTTCCATTGGTGGACAGATAGACCGTGTAGCCTGTAATTGCTGCCCCTCCGTTACTTGCAGGCGCAGACCAGCTGACACGAACCTGGCCGTTGCCCGTTGCTGTCGTCACAGCTTGTGGCACACTTGGCACTGTTGGGGCAACTGGCGCTGCTTGTGGGGTTGCATTGGCAGTTACAGCACTGCTTGAACCTGCAGCATTATTGGCGACAAGACTAAAGTAGTAGGTCATTTCTGGTGTCAAGCCCGTTATTGTAGTCGAATTTACACTGGGTCCTAAGACCACCGTGTTATCAAGCGCAACTGCCTGAGTACCGTACTGCAAGGTATAGCCTGTAAGGGGAGTTCCTCCGCTACTGGCAGGTGCTGTCCAAGATACATCCACATCCCCACTGTTGTTAGCAGCAGTAAAGTTAGTGGGTGCACTGGACACAGTAAAGGGTATTGCAGCCACCGCTGGTAGTGCCAAAAGTCCTTCCCCCGCGGCACTTGTGGCAGACATGGTGAAATAGTAAGTAGTGCCATTGGTCAAGCCAGACACCGTGTAGTCAAAGGTTGAGGAACCTAACATTGCCACTGTCGTCCACGCAGCGGCATTTGTGGTGTCGCCTGTTGTTGCAGACATATAGATAGTATAGCCAGCGATTGCACTGCCACCATCGGCAGCAGGAGGACCCCAGCTAAGCGCAATTGCGCCACTTTGCGAAGCAGCCATCAAGTCAGCAGGCGGTGTCGCTATTGTCATCGGCGTAGCTGTCGGCGAGGGAATGGGTCCTGTACTAGACCCTACTGCATTTTGCGCAGTAACCCTCATGTAGTACAGGGTGCCATTGGTCAACCCTGTCAAAACACAGCTAAAAGTAGAGGCGCTGGTCGTACTTGCATCTGTCCAGTCAAGGCCATTGGTCGAATAAGAGACAGTATAGCCCGTAATCGCTGTTCCGCCTGTATCAGCAGATGCTGTCCAGCTTATGGTCGCCACTCTATTTCCCGCTACGATTATCTGACTTTGCGGAGTCGACGGATTGGTCATAGGCGACGCTGAAATATTGGCAGGGTTACTGGCACCAACTGCATTAAGAGCACGTACGCTAAAGTTGTAGTTTTGGCCATTTGTTAATCCTGTAAAAGTATAAGTGGTCGCACTTGTACCACCGAGGTTAATCCAGGTGGACCCACCATCAGCAGAAACTTGATAGTCCGTTAGCAGAGTACCCCCATCACTGACAGGTGCCGTCCACGTTAAGGTGACAGCGGTGTCTGCAGGCTGAGCACTAAGGTCTTGCACATCTGTTGGCACAGCAAGCGGAGTGGCAGATATCGTCGCAGGCGGGCCATTTCCTACACTATTTACCGCACGAAGGTAAAAAGTATAAACTGTGCCATTGGTAAGTCCTGCAAAGACGTAGCTATTCGTTGAGGTATCCCCTATTGAAATCCAATTGCTGCCATCGCCACCTACTTGATACATCGTCAAAGGCGAGCCACCATCAGAGGCAGGTGGCATCCAGGCTAGGATAACTTGACTATCGCCAGGCATTGCCGTGAGGCTCTGTGGTGTTGTAGGAATAGTTGTTGGTACGGCACTAGTTGTTGCTGCAGGTCCAGCTCCCACATCATTTACTGCACTAACAGAAAAAATATAGCTTATTCCTGCGGACAAACCTGTTACCGTATAGCTCAAAGTACTTGCAGGCACTATTGCAGCTTGCGAAAAAGTCGAACCTCCATCGTCTGACTGAGTGAGGATATATTCCTGTATTGCTGTCCCACCGTCACTTGAAGGCGCTTGCCAATCTAGCTGAATATCAGTAGTACCTGCTGGTGTTTCACTGAGGGCTTGAGGGCTTGAGGGTATAGTGGTTGGAGTATCTTCGATCATTGCAGAGCTTGGTCCAAAACTTACTGCGTTAACTGCGCGCACAACAAAGGTGTAGGTATTTCCATTGCTTAAGCTTGCAAAAGTGTAATTGAGCGTTAGCGCATCAGGCAGTCTAAGCCAACTTGTGCCTCCGTCACTGGACACTTCGTAATTGGTAATAGTGCTACCTCCATCACTTGAAGGTGCAATCCAGCTTAGTGCCACTTGACTGTCTCCGGATACAGTTTGAAGCATCTGCGGAGCAGTGGGGATTGTTACTGGTGTCATCGATGCAATATTACTTGTTGCCCCTTCTCCTCCCGCATTGACTGCTGTCACACAAAAGTAGTAGGTGGTTCCAAATGCCAGACCCGTGATAGTTGCGTTTGTTGTGCTTCCATCAGGCGTTGATGCCGCGAGCGTCCAGGGGCCTGATGAGCTAGCTGCCATGTAGACCTTGTACGAACTAACAGCAGCACCACCGTTACTTGAAGGCGCAGACCAGTAAACATACACCTGAGCATTTCCATCTACCGTACTGCCACCTATTGCTCCAGCACTTTGTGGTGCACTGGGCGAAAGCGGCTCAGGAGTAACTGTTGCCGTACCCATGTAACCTGCCCCCCAGGGATTAACTGCACGCACAGCAAGCGCGTATGCTGTGTCATTGCTAAGTCCTGCGAAGGTATAGGAATTCACCTTTCCAACATCTTGCCAGGTGCCCCCGCCATCTGATGAGACTTGATATCCCACAATGGGTTCGCCCGTATACATAGGAGCAGACCAATTGAGCGTTGCTTGTCTATTGCTTGCTGCTGCTGAAATTGAGCGCGGTGCAGTAGGAAGTGTCTCGACATTGCCACTGCTGCTGCCATTGGCACCACCCGTACCAACAAGTGCAGCGTTTTGCCCAGACCCATAACCCGTACCTGCGGTGTAAGACAGTGATCCTGTCGAGTCAATATAGATAGTCTGAGCCGAACCAACCGTAGAATTTTGAGAACCACCACTACCAATCGCGGCACCGCCGCCTGCAGAATAGCCAAACCCAACAGGGCAATTGCCGCCAACAGCACTAACGTTGGCATCACCCGTAATAATAATTGTTCCCGAATCGCCGCTGCCTACATTTGTAAGGCTGGGGTCTCCGCCACTACCACCGATGCCTGCGCCACCCCCGTTATAGCTACTATTGCCTGTTGCAATTACCGTGCCACCGCTTATGGTGATAGTTCCGCCGCTGTGCTGCATCCCAGCAGAATAATAAGATCCGCCTGCGCCAATGCCTGCGCCACCATAACCCCCGCCAGTAGCATTTACCTTACCGCCTGTAATGCTGATAGCTCCACCGCTACCATTAGAGCCGCCACCAATACCAGCACCGCGCATATTGCTACTTGAGCTGGTATTACTACCATAAGCTGTGACGTTGCCACCGTTGATGTTGATTGTGCCACCACTGCCATTGTTTGCCCCACCAATACCTGCACTGAGATCACCACCATAAACAGTCAGGTTACCCCCGTTTATAGTAATGCTTCCTGCCGTAGCATAAGCCGTGCTAGAACTGCTGTCTCCGCCAATGCCTGCCATATTTGCAGATACCGTACCGTTGCCTACCGTGAGAGATCCCATAGATGAGCCTGTTGACTGAGCATAGATAGTCAAGCTATTACCCTGAGTAACAGTAATGCCTGCATTTGGCTGGAAAAGAGCACCGTCTTCAAGGATTAGATTGACGTCACCTGAAACAGCAATACGTCCTGATACTAGCAAGTTACCACTTACTGAATACCATCCTGTTGTCCAGTTCACTATTGATGAAGTGAGGTTTGTTGTGCTTGCTGCGATTTGCTGATTGCCATACTGATCTAGATACGAAACATTTGCGTCAGCATAGGCAACCAGAATTGACCAAAACGGCAGCATTGCAAAAACGATAAGAAAGGCAGCACATCTGCGGATGCAACTCATAGCGATCCCTTTCAGACAGTAATGCTGCACAATCACAACATTATATCCACATAAGTTACACAATTCTACCACATTTGAAGGTGGTCGATCCGTGCAGCTATTGAGCCTTGATCAAGTTTGAGTATTACTGTTTAGCGTGTCTTTTCTCTAATTTTTCGCGACCTTTATCAAAAGCAATTATCAGAAGAACAGCCTCTAGGCCCAGAGGGATAAGCACTGTAATGGTGACAAAGAAGAATTTTTTAAAACCTCTGAATCCCGATTTGTCACAAAGCTTGAAGACAGCTATGCCTTGCAAAATATTAGACACAATAAGGAAAATAAGACCAGCTGACGCACCACCAATCAGCAAAGAATGATTAGACAGTAAATCTGACATAGTGTATCTCTCCTGACCTTATCTTAGCTGTTAAATCTATTCGCTAGTTGAATTCACCCAAGGGCCATGCAGGAACTCACTTACCCTGCGGTAGTAATCCCAAAGTGAAACAACCGTTGCAATGACTGCTGCAAGCATGACTAACCAGGCAAGGACAGAGAGTCCCTGCTGGGCAAATGAGGCCGCAGAAATACCAAAAGCTGCACCCAGAGCAGCAATATGGTTTTTGACGATAAACATAACAATGGCAACACTTTGCAATATTGTTTTAATTTTTCCTAATGCAGAAACTTCAATCGTGGCCCCATTGGCAGAAGCTACCATGCGCAAGCCACTGATAATAAACTCGCGCGCGATAATAATAAAGGCAATCCATGCAGGCAAAACATCCATTTGAACAAGGGCGAGCAGGGCTGCTGTAATCAGTAGCTTATCTGCAAGCGGATCAATAAATTTTCCAAAAGCAGTAACCTCTTTGCGCCTCCTCGCAACATAACCATCAATAGCATCAGTTACGGCAATCAGAATAAAGACCAACGCTGCAATCCAGGGTTGCCACAGAAATGCAAGTTCAGAATTTGCAAAAAGTAATGGCCAGTTAGCTAAGAGCACTGCTAGAAACAAGGGGATCAACACCACCCGTGCAACAGTGATCTTGCTCGCAAGGCTTAGCTTAAGAAAAACTTTCTCACTCACTTCCCTGGTGCTTTGTTCAGCATGCTGCGCTGCAACGCCCTCGTCCGTCTGCTGACTGCTGTGCGCATGCTGTTTTTTGTCTTGCTTTGATTCGCTCATAAGTGCTCGCTGCCATCCTTATCACTGTCAGAAACTATGGCGGCATCCATGTCGTAGAGTATAGCATCTGTAAACTGTACTCTTAGATAGCGATTATAGTATTTTGCAAGGATGTCTTGCTTTCGGGCAAAGTCTTCAGCATCAGCTGCGGCCTCAACTTCAGAAGAAAAATTCACATGCTTAAACTCATCTGGCAATTCAACACGAACAATACCATCTATATCTGGCGTTTGAAAAGAACTGCGTCCAATAAGCACATCATCAACAGGGTCATATCCTTCGATAAGCACTTCTGCTGTGTCACCAATACGATTTGCTGCACGCTGCCAACCAATGCTATCAGCAAAGTCACGCAGCTCTTGCGCGCGCTCCAGCCTGCAAGCCTCATCAAGCTGATCTGGCAGCTTTGCTGCGCGCGTTCCCTCTTCTGGTGAATAGGGAAATACGCCAACATAATCAAAGCCAATGCGTTCGACAAAGTTTCGTAGCTGGGCAGACTCCTGATGGGATTCCCCTGGAAAACCTGCAATGAGTGTCGTGCGAACGCTAAGGCTTGGCATGAGCTTGCGTGCCTTGACAAGTCGCGCCTCAAAACCCTCAACATCACGAGGATTCCTGCCCATTGCCTTAAGTATGCGCGCAGCAACATGTTGCACAGGGATTTCAAGATAGGGCACGATGGTGGGATGCTTTGCCATAGTCTGCAAAAGTTCGTCAGTTAGACCCTCTGGCTGCAAATACATCAGGCGCAAACGCTTCAAATGTGGAATTGCTGCAAGCTGTTCAAGCAAGTCAATAAGCGGTGTCGAAGTAGTGGCAGTAGCAGTAGTAGCGGGCATAGCAAGGTCACTGCCATAGCGTCCAATATCTTGGGCAATTACAATGAGTTCGCGAGTACCAGCAGCAACAAGAGAATGTGCTTGAGCCAAAATGTCTTCTGGTTCACGTGAGGTGTAGGAACCGCGAATGCTAGGGATAGTACAAAAGCTGCACTTTCTATCACATCCATCTGCAATACGTAGGTATTCAAAGCTGCGCGGTGGTAGACTGTCCCTGACAACAGGTGTTGCTGATTTTAAGGGCAGGCAGTCAGCAAGTATGCGCACCAAAGCTTCGCAGTCCCCCACCTTGATGAAAGCTTTAACCTCTGGCATCTCTTGTGACAAATCGTCAGCATAACGATTGACAATGCAGCCTGCAACAACCACAGGAACATCACCCAAGGCAAGGGTGTCAAAGATGGCTTCAATGGAGGCTTCCGTTGCCTCTTGAATAAATGAACAGGTGTTAACCACTATGGCATCATAGCTTGTGGTATTTTCACTATTAAATTCGCGAGTATAGTAACCAGCTGCCTCGGCAGCAACACGCATGAGGTCAGTGTCAACCTCATTTTTGGGACAGCCCAAGGTGGTGAAAGCGACAATGGGGTTATGCGCCACTTGAACCAAAGCCCGCTTGTCCTCGCTCTGTATCATCTAGGTCAGCCTCATCACATTCGATTATCTGTACAGTTGGCACTGCCTGTATGACCAGCTGTGCGATACGTTCCCCCGTAGCAATTTCAATAGGGGTCTTGGGATCGCTGTTATAGGCTATAAGGCAAATCTCGCCACGATAATTGCTGTCAATCAATCCAGGAGCATTCACCAAAGTAAGACCCTTTTTCAAAGCATGGCCACTGCGAGGCAAAATGAAACCTGCGTAACCCTCAGGGATAGCAAGACGAATACCTGTAGGAATAAGGCTGCGCTGCAAAGGAGCAAGCATGAGTGTCTGCACACTACATAAATCAAGCCCTGCATCGCCCGCACGACCATAGGAAGGCAAGGTAGCCTCAGGATGGATTCTTGCAATGTTTAGCCTAATATCATTCATAGATATTCCTCGCCTAGGAAAGTTCTGCAAGTTCGCCTGTGAACTCCTCGACAGTGCGGAAGTCTTTGTACACGCTTGCAAAACGCACGTAGGCTACGAAGTCTAGATTTTTAAGACGCAACAAGACCATGTCTCCCAGCGTTGCCGATTCGACCTCAAATCGAAATGAAGCTTGCAGGCTATCACGAATATCATTGATAAGGATGTCAATGTCTTCGCCGGAAATGGGTCGCTTTGCTGCCGCGACCATTAGTCCGCGGCGCAGCTTTTGAAAGTCAAAGGGCTCACGTGAACCATCGCGTTTGATTACAATAAGGGGCTGTTCTTCCCTGCGTTCATAAGTGGTAAAGCGCATACCACACTCAAGACATTCGCGACGTCTGCGTATTGCATCTTGAGCCTCGCTAGAACGCGAGTCAATCACTTTGCTGTCAACATGTCCGCATTTAGGACAATTCACAAAGACCTCCCTGCACGCTTACTTGATTCGCCCTACTCTTTACAAGTATACGATTGTAACAAAGTGTTTAGGTGGTAATGCGAACATGGTCACCCGTAATCTCTTTAATAATTGCGCTGGGATGAATTACTAGTCGACCACTACAATCCAATTTATCTATCACGCATGATTCCCCAATGGTAATATCATGACCATTGACAATCTTTGCTGTTACATTGGTCAGCTCGATAGTGGTAGCCTCAATCGTATCTACCTTTGACCAGCGGTTTGCAAACCACTTCATAAGAATACTGGTCTGCGATTTGATGGTGACTTTCTCCCCTACGATTTCTGTAGCGTTGATGAAACCTTCAGCGTCAATGACGTCAGCATTTATCTCGCCTGCACCTAGACAGGTAATCACACCTCGACAATGAATTTCATTGGCCTCTAACTTTGTACCTGCTGATTTACGTCCAATGTTTATGTAGCCATCGACCTCTACTGTATCAGCGCGCATACTGCCCTTTATATTCGCCAGTCCGTCGCAGTCAAATTTACCCGCCTCTAGGTTTGCATCAACATTTAGGACGCCACTAATCTTCATTTCTTGTGCGGTCAAATCCCCACTACTGTTACAAATACCATCAATGGTTAGATATTCATAGGTACCGCCAGCAATATTTAAAATTCCGTCAAAGTCTGTTCGTTGCATGATATAGTCCTCCCCCTTTATCTAAGACGTACGTTTACGATTTTTGCATCTCTTGCTTTTGTAGGCGCAGGTTCATCTGGACCATCAAAACGCCCTATCTTAAGTTTTGCTACAAGGTCTGGCAGTGAGGCTGTACGCACTACTTCTATACCACTGTCAAAGAGTGGGTGCTTGCCTTCACGTGCAACCAGCACGTAAAGCTTCCCTGCTGCATCTATGACAAACACAACACTGCTTGCAGACCTATCTTGATCAAGCAAAGGTAAGCTGCGCTCTAGCAAAGAATCACGTTCACTTTCTGAGAGGTCGCGTTCTTTGGCAACCTCAGTGACCATAACCATGAAGGCAATTTCTCCGCGTCTAAATTCCTGCTTATCCTTGAGATACTTAAGGCGATCAATAAGCCCTTCGGGAAGTATGCCCAGGCTTTCAATTCTTTTGCGCCCCAAAAGTGCGCTATGTTCAGATGCAAGAATATTGCGGATTTCTTCAAGGCTGTGCTCTTCTTTAAGTTCAAGAATCGCCTCAACACGATCCAGTATTTGTTCTCTGGGAAAATAGGTTTCCTGTCCCGTGGTAGCAGAGCGCTTTACAAACCATTCCTCTGGAATAAGTCTTTCACGCTTCCACCGGTACAACTGACCGTAAGAGATACCTGTCTTTTCAAGTAATTCCTTTTTTGAGATTTCTATCACGATTCACCTCTTTTGGTAAAACATTGTTTCATTAGCAGAAGTTAGTGTAACAATGTTTTGTTCCACTGTCAAATTCACGCGTACTGGAGCAACTTAAATGATAGGATATTAGACATGTTATATGCGCTTACCTTCCTTGAAGGCATACTGACTTTTATTTCACCCTGCTTACTTCCCCTTTTGCCGGTCTTTGTAAGCTATTTTGCAGGCAATTCGATCGAGGGCAAAAATCTTGACCCTCAAAAACATCGTCTGCGCGTCCTTGTCAGCGCCCTCTCTTTTATGGCAGGCTTTACCCTCATCTTTGTTATCTTGGGTGTTTTTGCAGCAAGTTTAGGTGCAGCAATCACACAGCATGAAACTGTCGTAAACATCATTGCAGGAAGTATCGTGGTACTTTTTGGGCTTGGCTACATGGGTCTATTCAAGATTCCACAACTTGATTTGGGCGCACGCATGAAAGGTCGCAAGGACGGATTACGCTCTTTCTTTTTTGGCATCGTCTTTTCTATTGGTTGGACCCCCTGTATTAGCGTCTTTCTTGGGTCAGCACTACTGCTTGCAGCAGCAAGTGGTAGCTGGTACATGGGCGCGCTCCTCCTGCTATTTTACTCATTGGGACTAGGCATCCCCCTTGTATTGAGCGCACTTTTAATTGACTCACTAAAAGGCGCGTTCAGCTTTATTAAGCGCAATTACCGCGTAATCCAAATCATTTCTGGCGCTGTGCTGGTATTGATGGGTCTGCTAATCATGAGCGGATACGCGTTTATACTGACAGGCTATTTAACAAACTTTTGATGGAGGGTTTGACCATGCATGAACATGACAGCGAAAATACTGGCCTCAACAATTCTGCCCAAGAGGGCAAGCAGCGGAATTTAATTATTGCAGCAGTTTTTGCAGCACTGCTAATTTCTGTAGTCGTAATCGCCTTTGTACTGCAAGACAGATTGCAGTTTGACCTTGATCTTGCTCAGCTTACACCTGAAGGTACAGCAGCTACACTGGCAGGTGAAACTGCCCCTGATTTTACCTTTCTAGGAGAACAAGGACACGAACTGCGCTTAAGCGATTATGCGGGGACTCCCATTGTGTTAAATTTTTGGGCCAGCTGGTGTCCCCCCTGTCGCATGCATCTGCCTCATTTTCAAGAAGCTTTTGAGCGCTATGGCAATGAGGTCAAGTTTATTATGATTAACTTTGATGAGCCTATTGATGTCGCCCGCGATTACATAGATGGCGCGGGATACAGTTTTGACATTTATTTTGATGCTATGCGTGAGGGTGCTACTGCCTACGGGGTAACTGGCATACCAGAAACCTTCTTTATTGACGCCGATGGCATCGTGACAGAAGGCTTCCTAGGACCGATAAGCTATGAGGTTGTTGCACGCTCAATTCAAACCATGACGGAATAGACTACACGACCTCGTCTCAAGTCACAAAATTGAGGGTACAAGAGGCTAGTGCTGGAGTCTGATGATGCTCTGATTGCTGCGCAGTAGAAGTATTCAGAAACGTGTGGGGGGGACTGTCAAGTTCTTTGTGTAAGTAACTTTTAGTAACGCTCATATTTGGCTACTCGCTCACTAATCTGAGGGTCGCAAGCAAGCTGATTTCTGACCAGTGCCCAGTTGTGCTGGGATCCGC
>Ga0123355_10003005_pt1 | contig 24018 bp, 19 predicted proteins | sample TergutEmb28metaG_3_FD_89872 | JGI IMG/M metagenome (GOLD analysis project Ga0123355, IMG submission 89872) | Embiratermes neotenicus P1 segment gut microbial communities from Petit-Saut dam, French Guiana - Emb289 P1 | ecosystem: Host-associated > Arthropoda: Insects > Digestive system > Gut ... | reverse complement strand
CTGCGGTGAGTTCTTTATCGTTCGTGGTCGCATAGATACAGAGTATTGTGAGCGAATCAAAAAAGGTGAAACCAAAAGCTGTTCTATTATCGGGCCAACAAGAACATACTGGAACAGTAAATCAGGCGATGAGATTCATACCCAATTCAATAAAGCCTATAAGCGGATGCACTCCCGCCAACGTGTGGGTAAGATGACTAATCAAGAGTTTTATGAGTGGTCAGAGGAAGCTAGGGCGAAGCGTGATGAGTGTGAAGCTGGGGGGATAACCCTTGCAGAATTTAAGACATGGTTAGGTAACAAGAAGCCATAAGAAACGCAAAATTTTAGTTGTACGTTTAGCGAATGTATACGCTAAAAACAGAAGATACGCTAATGATTTTAGCAACAAGTAGCCAACGAAGTTGGCTTAACATACAACAATGATTTTTGCTGTATGAGAGGGTACTAGGGTTCACCCTAGCAAGCACGGCAACGTGATTCGTCTGGACGAATCCATTGCTTGCCGAAACGTGTATGGCGAGTAATATGCCCTGCTTGCGGAAATTGAAATTACGATTAAATCACAATAATGGAGGGCAAAGAAAATGAATGAAATGGTATTAGATACAAGAACACTACCCGAACCAATCATGAGGTTAATCCATACGAGTAAATTTAAGGTTCGTGAGATTAGCGGAGAGCTTTTAATAACTCCAATTAGAGAGGAAAATGGTGACTGTCCTTTCGCTGGTATGTTTGCAGATGGTAAGGTTTCTGCTACAAAATTCATGGCACAAAAACAACTGGAGAAGGAGCTTGAGAGATGAAGCTGACTTACGTTTTAGATGCTTGTGCTATGTTTGCGGTGTTATCCAAAGAAGAAGGTTGGGAAAAGGTGGCTGAAATTTACAAAAAAGCTGCTTTAGGCGAAATCAATCTTTATATACACAGGCTAAATTTGCTTGAAGTTTACTATGGTCTTTTGCGTGAGTACGGTAAGGAGCGAGCAGACGGCTTTGTTGCCGATATAAAGCAATCTCCAATCGTGGTAAACCGTGAAATTTCAGATGAGATTTTTCTTGAAGCTGGGCGGTTGAAAGCAACTTACAAAATATCGTTGGCTGATTCAATTGCTCTGGCACAGGCGATTGTTTCTGGTGGTTCGCTGTTGACTTCCGACCACCATGAGTTTGATGTTATTGAGGGTAAAGAGGATATTAATTTCGTTTGGGTACGATAGTTTTTCAAGGGCTGATTTTAATGTGGGAGTTTGAACAGAAAGAGGCTTGTTAATGAATATAATAGCGAACTATATGACCGAAATTATTATTGGCTTGATTGTGACAGCAATATCTTCAATGATTGTTATTATTTGCAAAAACAGGAAAAACATAAAACCACTAAAAACGGCAAAGGTTGCAAAGCGATTTATTGAGATAGGCATAACAGACTTTTACTACAATAGAAAAGAATCATTGGGTAATCTAGGCACTACTGGAATGTTTATAAGCAAGGCAACAAATGAAGTTTATTATGTTGGCTGTTGGCTTTCAAGTTCAATGAGTGGGCAAGATATGTCAAAGCGGCTTTATGATATAGCTATGGCAGACGTTAAAATTTACATATGCGTCATGTCACCAAACAATGATTATCTTGAAGCTATTGCAGAATTTTTTAGCGAAACAAAGGAATCGTTATATACGAAACTACATCAAACTGCTACATCTTTGCTAAGTATAAAAGAGCAACTTCCCGAAGATAAAAAAGGGAATTTATCCGTATTTGTTCATAACAGCATTATTACTAACACTTTTTGGGCGTTAGACCCTAAAATTAAGGATAAATCAATCTTCCAGCTAGACCATAAAACAATTTATGGATTGAGATATATAAAAGGCACGAGCATATGAAAACGTATGCCGTGCCTTTTTGCAAACTCGCTGACTTTGCCATGTGATTTTGTTTGCTTCCCCATTAACCGTGTCCTAACACTTAAAAATTACAACAATCTCCTATAAAGGCGATATATTATAATTGCGGCCTCTCCACGCGTGATAGTTTCGCTTGGTCTAAATTGTCCATCAGCATGACGAACTACAAGGTATTCACGAGTGGCCAAGGATAAATCAACCAGGCTCCAGTCTGCTAAAAGGTCTACATCAGTAAAAATTTCCTGTAGATAATATATAGGGCTTGCTGGATTGCGATAGCGCATTTCTGTGCGTAAAACGCGAGCTGTTAGGGCTACTAGTTGGTCGCGTGTGGTATTCATATGAGGGCTAAACATATCCTCGCCAGTTCCGTTCATAATATTATGTCGGTTGGCCATTCCTACAGCACCAAAAAACCAGTCGTTATAGTTTACATCTGCAAACCTACCATCTGAATTGGGATTGTTAAGTCCTAGCACTCGTGTTATCAACGCCGCTACTTGCGCTCTGGTTAGCGGGTCATCTGGCCTGAATTCTGTGGGTGTCATTCCATCGATTATGCCTTTTGCCGCTAGAGTTCTAATTGCCCTTTGCATTTCTGGAGAACGGTTTTGTATATCAGCAAAATCACGACCGTTTTCTACTACTGAGTAAGTACCACCTTCATTTATCCTTGCATCAAGAAGTCCAGTTAGAGTATTGTGATTACCACCTGCGTTTTGGCCTAATGAGCTTATTAATGCCTGGTAGGCTGGTTCGCCGGGTAGCGGCGGTACGGATAGACGAACGGATTCTGTTACTGGTCGGCTAAAAGTTATGGTATAAGAACGCGAATCAGTATTGTTTTCAAAGCTGGATACATAGATGTACAAAGTCGTGTGGGCATTGTCTCTTATAAATGCGTGAGTAAAGGAAAGGTCATAGTGTGGAGTACGTATCCAAACACGGTCAATATCTGTAAATATTGTAGAAGGCTCTACAAGTATATTTATTTGGTCATAAACGGTAGTTATAAATGTTACACCTATGTTGAGTTCACGGTTGAGTTCGTGGCCTTTTGCACCAAGCATTTCTATAATAGCCATATGGGTGTAGTGAGCAATATTTTGCAGATATTCAACGTTTGGCTGATTAACTATGATGTAATTAGTATCAAAATAGCGACTTGCGGCCTGAGCTATGGCTTGTTCTGCAAATAAAGCAAGCGCGCTGTTACTAGCAAAGGCAATGGTATTTCTATCGCCAATTAGTTGGTAAAAGGCTTGTTCTACGGCGCGAATGGCTGAGTCGGAATTTGTGATTCTATTTATCGCTTCCTGGCTTACAAGAGCGTAACCCTTTAGTGGAGGGTCAACTAGAGGAATGTTAGAGGGAGGAACTATGGCAATGTCATTTTCGGGTTCATTTGCATATGGGTCAATTTCTTCAATACTGCTTTCTTCTACATTGCGTGGTTGACGGCTTACTGTTGGTCTAGGTAAGGGTGGCGTTCTTGCGCCATCATTATTATCACTTGTCCAACTAGACGAAGGCGGGGATGGAATTCGAGTAGGCTCGTTATTGTCGGGAATGTTATTATCAGGTTCGTTACCGCCGGGAGCGTTATTATCAGGTTCATTACCGCCGGGAGCATTATTATCAGGTTCATTACCACCGGGAGCATTATTATCAGGTTCATTACCACCGGGAGCATTATTATCAGACTCGTTGCCACCTGGAGTATTATTGTCAGGTTCGTTGCCACCTGGCGTATTATTGTCAGGTTCATTACCGCCGGGAGCATTATTGTCAGGTTCGTTGCCACCTGGCATGTTATTATCAGGTTCGTTACCACCTGGAGTGTTATTATCAGGTTTGTTTTCGTCAGGGGCGGTCTGAAAAGCATGGTTAACAATTAGTATATAGCTTGCTGTTATTCCAATGTATATGCCATCCGAATCAATTTCTGCTGTAATTGTAGTTTGTCCGGCATTGTGTATTGTCACTATTCCACTATTATCAACAGTTGCAACATTTTGATTGGAACTTGAATAAGTGATTATTCCACCGCCCGAACTGAGGGTTATGGCATTTGCAAAGGGTACATCGCCAATTGTTCGTACAACGTTGGAATTTGCAAATTCCAATATACGTAATCTCAAATTAGTATGGGTGAATATAGCGTTTATTCTGATTATGCCATCAACCGCATCGGATTCGTTTAGAGTATAGGTAAGCGAGCCTGTTCCACGTTCGTGAACACTTTGAATCCCTGTAGCACCTGTGAAGTATAGCAAACTATTTAAGTGTCCATGTCCATCGCTTAACGTATAATTTATAGTAATGTCATTGCCCACACGACCATAAGCCTGCGAAATCGTAACATTATCATTGCCTATGTTGTCCGACATGGTTAATACAATGTCAAATGGTACAGTTTGTCCATTATCAAAAGTCGTAATTATATTTCCGGTTGTATCGTTACGCGTAATTCTATTCGTAATGGTTCTGCCCGCTTGCGTGCCAGTTAGAGTGAAAACACTATTGTTAGCACCTGGTATTTCTATACCATCAGCTAACCATTGGAAATATAATGTACCACTTCCCCCCATGATATTGTCGGTATTGACGGTTAGCTGTTGACCTATACGATTTGCGCCTATGATTTCTGCGGTTCCCGTAAGGACTGGGGATTCCACTGTTAGCAATATTGGAGGGCTAAAAGGAGAATTATTAAAGTTCTCATCACCTAGCATTCTTAGCATGATATTTGTTGTACCAGTACCAACTATTGTAACTTGACCGCTTGTGGCATCTACTGTTGCCACAGTAGGATTAGTGCTGACCCATTCCCATAGTAAAGTACCTTGGGCAAAATAAATAGATAATGAAAAAGGTAAGTTATCGGTTGTAGTACTTATGGTGCTTTCACTATTAATCGTGGGTGCTGACTGTTCAGTTCTTTCGATAGTGAGACTGAACTCTTCTTCTATATAACCATGTTGGTCAGTTGCCCGAATGGTGAAATACCACGGAAGTTCGTAATTTGCGTTGGTAGGTATGCCCCATATTTCGCCTGTTGTAGATTCGAGATGTAAGCCAGGGGGCAAAATGCCTTTTTCTATTGACCAAACAATAGGTACAGTACCGGTTGCTAATATTGTTTGGCTGTAAGGTTGGTTAAATAACCCATTCGATAAAGGGCTTGTAGTTTGGATTTCAAGCGAAACAGGTATCACAGTAACCCGTGACACGTTAGAAGTTATATTAAACCCTTCAGCATTCGCAAGATTTACCATCACATATACATAAAACGTTCCAATATTATTAGTAGGTATGGTGAATGTATAACTTGTTGCCTCTGCAATAAGTGTGCCGCCAATATTGCTGTTGGTTGTGTTTATAAACCATTGATATGTAATCGCATTGGATATTGCCTCATGCCTTTCAGCTATTACAGTTAATGCATCAATGGTGCTAAATTGATAGACTGTTATATCATCTGGGTGTTCGATAATATCAAGGAAAGAAAGAATACCAGGAGCGTTTACAGTTACAGTGCGATTTGGAAAATTACCAAGAGTAAGAATACCAGCATCTCCAGTTGTTGTAGCAGAAGAATTGATGTTATCACCATGCCCTATGCTCATAGCGTTCCCTATACCACGTGAAGCGTTTACAATAGCAGGATATTCAATGGTTATATTTCCGCCTGAAAGCCACTCAACTCCAGTAGTAGCAATACCTCCTCCTATACCTGCGGCAAAATCTCCACCGTATGCAGTTACAACAGCACTATTGATAATGGTAATTGTACCTCCTGAATACCCCTGTGAACCGCCTATGCCGGCTCCGCCTACTCCCCCTGTGGCAGTCAATTCCCCATTATTGAAACTGGTTACTAACAGGCTTGTACCTGTTGGAACATGTATGCCCGCACTAAAATCAGAGCCAGTAAGAGTGTTTACTCCAGCAAGATGTAGGGTGAGATTTGTCGGGCTGGAATCTACTAACATTATTGGCGTTCCTTCACTAATAGTGGCATCCTCAAGTAAGAGGGATACATTGCCTTGAACATGGATGCCAATACTATTTGAAGATATAGTGCTATTAGCCACTGTAAGTTCCGCACCATTTGTGAGACGAATGCCGTAGTCATTTCCAGTTATAGTGCTGTTATCTATTGTAATACTAGCATTATTTCCTACTTCAATACCAAAGTTGTTATCTCTTAGAGTGCTGTTTTGTAACAGTAATGTTCCATCATTTATACTGACTGCACCGTGAAAATTTGGTATAGTGCTTCCTATTATCTCTAAATTACCATTACTACTAATTGCAGATGAAGCGGAACTAGTACCTACAACTTGCAATATTATCCCTTCAAGTATTAAGCTTCCGCCCGAATCAACATGAATAAGCGGGGCAGATGGGTTCCATGCAGATATGGTGTGCATTCCTGTATTGGCTATCCTTACACTACGATTATCTAAAATCGTTGCCACTCCAAATAAAACAAAGCTGCCCATAATCAAAATTTCACCCTGAAAATAAACGTTATTTATCTGGGTAATAGCATCTAGGAAATCTTGACTACTAGATACTTCAAATACTTCACCAAAAAACGCTTCCACATTTATTTCTTCAGTGGCTATAATGGAGGGCATATACAATGATGGAGGGGTAGTAACCAATCCAGCTTTGTTTTTAGCTTCGACCTCAGACCATAGCCCAAACGTGTTCAAACCCATTTCACTTGCAGTCAAATTAATCGGTGCAAACATGTTACTAAACATTACGGCAACTGCCATTATTATTGCCCAACATTTTATACCCAGCCTATGTTTATTCATTGTTCCCCTCCAAAAAAAATTATTCTAAGTTTCCAAAATATTCGTTTTATGTCGGATTCTAACACCGACATTATTTTTTTGTCAACTGCTATATGGATGCTTCTACGCGCTTCTTCGCTGTCCTAGGAAGCAATCTTGTTCAGCGGCTTCCAAAAAACGTTCTTCAATTCTGGCGCAGGACAATCAAAAAAACCCGTTAACCTTAACTACAATTAAGGAAGCGGGTTTATACTATATCTTTGTTTTTTATATTTTATCGTCTTACAAAAATGCTTGTTGGTTCATTTTGTTGCCATTCCTGCCACCACTCCACAATTTTGAATCTTACTGTTACTGTCATATCGTGCTGGCTATGATTCATAAGAGCGTAAGTATCGTCGGTTAGCAAATGTTGAAGGGTGATTATGTCATCATCATCTGGATTATGTTGGGTTGCATCCACATAACATAAAGGAGGAAACATCACACACCACCAGTTGTCTCCACGACCTTCACCTATGATAATACGTAGAGCTTCATAATCACCTGCTGGAAAGGCAATATCACCATATACTCTAGTGGGAAAAAACGCACGACCTATTACAGCTTGTACTGAATAGTCATATCCTTGCTTTTCTACCAGTGTGGCGGCATATTCGCGGATTTCGTCCAAATGCTGGGTTAAGTAATCGCGACTTTCTTCTATACTGCTTCCAGAGTTTATGCGTTGCTTAAACTCTTCTAACACGCCATCACGTACAACATCTTTGAGTGCTTGGTCGTTGGCAGAATTACTATGTGCTAAAACATGAAAACGTATTACATTTTCTGCAATTTCATTTTGCACACTTTCAGAAAAAGCTTGTGTGTGCATTGTGATTGTCAACGCCGCTATCAGACCTATTGCCGATGCGGCCAACCATATCTTCATTTCCTTTGTAATTGTAGATTCCATTTTCAAATACCCCATTCCCTGAATTAATTAGCCTTCTTGCAAAATTAGAAAATTTCTGGTTTGCAAGCTCTAATTTAATTATTGCCAGGAAAAGGGTGGGATTATACACAAAATTTTAATGTCTTTCTGGATTGTCTGAGCGGCCTAGTAGGTAGTCTGTGGATACATTAAAGTAATCGGCAAGTCTGATTGTAATTTCATGGTTAGGTTCACATTTATCATATTCGTACATTTGGTAGGCTCGCTCGTGCATATCAAGGTATTCAGCCATGTCCCTTTGAGTATTGGCTTTTTTTATGCGAAGTGATTCTAATCTTTCAGCAAATTTTGTTCGTGTAGAATATACAACTCCTTGATTGTCCGAACGACCAAGCAAGTAATCCGTGGATACATTAAAATAGTCAGCCAATTTAATAACAGTTTCAACACTAGGATTATTATCAGATTCCAACCGCTGATAATTACGTACTGCAATACCTATGGCTTCAGCTATCTTTTTTTGAGTAAGGTTTTTTGTTTTTCGTAATTCCTTGATTCTATCAGCAAAAATAAGCAATTAATCACCGCCAAAAAAATTATTAGTAAAAGATTGACAACGATATAAATGTCATATAAAATACTATATGTGTATCGTGTTGCGTGTACTGTTTGAATTACCCTTAAATATACCATATCCTACTTCCAATGAACAAACCCTGTAAATTCTCGAAGCAGGGAAATAGAAAGCGAGGCAAAGCAATGAAAAATGTAACATATGAAGAATATCAAGCAACAAAGGAAGAAATCATTCTCGGTATGATACACACTGAAACAACAACTCTATGCGAATGTGGATGCGAGTTAATTATCAAGATGTATGTCACCAAGGAAAACGGCATATTTTACGAAATTGATGACGAAGGCATAATAGAATTCTGGACAGATAAGCATCAATCCAGTCGCTACTATAGAAGTGGTACGTAATCGCAAAAAGCCCACAGCTAGGGATAACCATAGGCAATAAATGTATAAAGAGATGTTCTGTTGCACAAAAAAGCCGACAAAAAGTGGAGTAATCCTCTAATTATCGGCTTTTTACTTTATGAAAATTTATTTACTGATTGCTAATTTGAGCTTGGAGCTTAGCTATGATTGCATCTTTATCTGCAATTGTAGCATCTTTGTTTGCAATTGTAACATCCTTTTCTGCAAGTGTAGCATCCTTTTCTGCAAGTGTAGCATCCTTTTCTGCAACAACCCCTTGCCAATGTTCATCTCTTAATCGTGCTACATTTCTCAAAGCTTGAGCTTCATCATGTCGAGCCTTAGACCATAACCGTTCTCTCTCTCTAAACTCAGCCGAAGCTGACACATGACGATACGCTTTTACGGCTTCACTCATAATCGGTACCTCCAATGCTTCAATCTTTACTAAATCCTCTTCGGTTTCGGCTTTGAATAATTTTAGCCATAATTCTTTTCTGCAAGTTGTACTTACTTGCTCTGATAGCTTAGGCAATTCAAAGAAATGTAGAACGCATTTATCTGTTAATGGTTCATGGTTTGTTACTTCTAATACTTGAAATTCTGAATGGAATTTATCAGGGTCTGTAAACTGCCTAAAGCACAAAATGCTTATAATAATTGTCCGTGGTAATAATGCGTAGTCTTGCCCTGTACTGATGGCTGTTGAAAACTCTCTAGCCCATATAAACAGACTGCGTTCTGGGTAATTACCTTCATCTTCAACTTGAATTTCTAAGTCAACTCTTTGATTATTTACCATCATGTTAATATCAAGCCTGCAAAACTTATCGCCCATAGCTTCGGGTGGCATTTCCGGGTTTCTTATATCAAATTGCTCTATATCTGTATATTCTATACTTAAAAGCTCTGCTACTAGCCTTTTCAACAAATCTGGATATTTAACAAACAACATCTTAAACAAAATATCGTTGGTTAATCTGTATTGTAATTTCTTCATGCGCAATGTCCCTCCATAATGTGATTGTAACATAGTATAATGTTGTTCTCAATATTGAGTTTCGAATTCGACCAACAAGACAGTGGCGGTCAAAAAACTCACTCTTGAAATTTACACACAATTGCAGGATAATAGCACCACAAAGCAAGATGTCTTATGCCGCAAAATATATTAATCATATTAAGGGGTGGTTGAAAGATGATTAGCATAGTAAAAGAATCAATCAACATAGAAGAAGGATTAAAGCGGGTAATGAATAATAAGGCATTGTATTGTCGCCTATTGGGGAATTTTACAGGTAAGAAGTTTGTTAGCCAGATTGCAGAAGCCACTGAAGCAGGGGATTTTGAGGCGTTAATGAATGCCGTACATGCGTTAAAAGGTGTGGCCGCCAATTTGGCAATGTTCCGACTAATCAGTATAGTTTCGCGGATAGAGGCACTCGCGAAAAATGCGGAATCACCTGTCGACCTTCTTCCAGAATTAAATGAGGCTTTTGAAAAAACAGACCATGCAATTAGCCTTATTCGTGAGGAGTCTTTTGAATGGAAATAGTAACATGTTCCTAAAACGCCTAGAAATCACGGGATTCAAGTCTTTTCCAGATAAAATAAGGTTGGACTTTCCAGCGGGCATTACTGCGGTGGTAGGGCCAAATGGTAGTGGTAAAAGCAATATTGGCGACGCGGTGCGCTGGGTTATGGGCGAACAAAGTGTAAAAAGCTTACGCGGTGCGAAAATGGAAGATGTTATTTTCTCAGGTACAGCACACCGCAAACCCATGGGTTACGCAGAAGTTCATATGATTATTGACAATGAAAATGGAGTTCTATCGGTTCCATTCAATGAAGTAAAAGTCACACGTCGAGTTTATCGTGCCGGGGATAGCGATTATCGCATCAACGGTGCTTCTTGTCGTCTTAAAGATATCCATGCCCTATTTATGGATACAGGAGTGGGGCGCGAGGGCTATTCTATTATTGGACAGGGGCGTGTAGATGAAATTCTTAGTACCCGTTCGGAAGATAGACGACTTCTTTTTGAAGAAGCTGCTGGCATTGTAAAATACAAGGTGCGACGCAATGAGGCCAATTCCAAGCTTGAAGCCGAAAAACAAAATCTTGCGCGGGTCAATGACCTAATAGAAGAACTTGCCGTTCAAATTGAACCCCTTGCACGTCAAGCTGAAAAAGCTAAACTTTACTTAAATCTGCGTGACCAGTACAAATCCATTCATATTAATCTTTTTTTGGATGAGGCCGAAAAGGCCGAAGAACAGCGGAAAAAGAATGAAGCGGCATTAACCGACCTTACCAACCAGGCCGATTCAGAAAAGCAAAAACTTGAACAAGCACAAGAAGCGTTGCAAAGCTTAAAAGAATCTCAGGAGTTAGCCGAAACCGCTTATAAGCAAGCAAACCACCAAATGGTAAACAGAGTATCAGAAATCGAAAAGGCTGAAAGCGCGGTCAAATTAACTCAAGCACAACAAGAACATATTAAGACAGATTCCGAACGCATAATAAAGGAAATCAACAAGCAAGAGTTTACCTTATTGGAAAAGCAGACGGAGCAAAAAAATGAAGAAACTGCCTATATAAAATTGCAAGAATCCTTGGCCACAGCGCAAACCCGTTTAGAAGAAAAACAGGCAACCTATGCGCAATTTTCAGCTTCATTGCGTGAACAAGAATCAATGTTGGAGCAATACAACACTGATATGATGGAGAAAACTCAGCAAGCCGCGGCTCAATCTTCCTCCCTACAGCAACAGGAAATGGCAATGGCCGCTTACGAAGAACGTAAAGGCCAGTTGCAAACAGAAGAGCAAAACATCAACGCCATTCTTTCCGAGTATGAGAAACAACATACAGAATTGGCTGAAACGTTACGTAACCATGAGCAAGAGGCCGAAGGATTAAATCAGCGGCTAGAAGGTATTACACAAAGGCGTGCCCAACTGCTAGAGGAAGGAGAAATTTTACGTAAAAAATCAATGGCCATTCAAAAAGAACTGCATGAACGCGCTTCTCGCCACAAACTTCTTTCTGAAATGGAGCGGGGTTATGAAGGCTATTATGCAAGCGTTAAGACAATTTTGCGTAAAAAACGGGATGATGCGGCTTTTGGTCAAGGGATTTTTGGTGCGGCTGGAGAACTGATTAATGTACCACAGGATTACGAATATGCAATAAGTGTTGTTTTGGGCAGTGCAGCGCAAAATATTATTACAGCCACGGAAGCCGATGCTCAACGTGCTATTTCCTTTTTGAAATCTGTAAAAGGCGGACGCGCTACATTTTTGCCCATTTCTGCTATGAAGCCACGTCACGAAACTTCAGAAATGCGTCAATTGCTGGCAGAAAACGGGGTAATAGGGTTAGCAAGTACCCTTTCTTCATATGAGCCAACTTATGCCACTGTGTTTTCTCATTTGCTTGGGAATGTGTTTGTGGTGGATAATTTGCCTCGCGCTATAGAATTAGCGCGAAAATATCGCCATGCCTATCGTATTGTGACATTGGAGGGCGATTTAATAAGTCCAGGCGGTGCAATGACAGGAGGAAGCGCGGGCAAACAATCCACCGGACTACTAGGGCGAGGCCGCCAGATTGAAGAATTAGCCGAAAATATTACAAACTTGCGTAATCAAATGCAAGAATTAGAAGTTGCACAACAAGGACAAGCCGTAAAGGAGCAATCGGCATTGGAGTCTATAGCACAAACCCAACAAGCCTTGCAAAAAGCACTTCTTGCCAAAAATGACTGCGAAAATCGAATTGCCAATAATAATACGCAGTTACAGCAAGTAAAATCAAACTTCCAAACTCTAGCCCATGAAAAAGGACAACTTACGCAACGTATAGACGAAACACAGCAAATAATTCAGAAATTAAAACAAGAACGGTTGGAAACTGAGGCGGACATTTCTCAAATAAAGCGGGAGCAAGAGGAATATCGTCAGCGGCAAACAGATGGACGTGGCCAGCAGGACGAATTTATGACAGATTTAACTAATAGCCAAGTTGAAATTGGCCAGTTAACTCAACGCCTAGCTACAACCAAGGAACATGCCACTCGTGCAGAACGGGAATGTACAACCATTGAGGCTAATAAATCGGCACTTAATGTCGAGTTGGAGCAACTAGCACAAAAAAATGAAGAATGCCAAAACTTTTTGGAAACTGCACAAGAAAACCTAGTTGGGTTAAAATCGCAGTTATCCAAACAGCAGGAAGAATTAACCGCCACAGAACATCATAGAGAAGAACTTAAAGAGGCAATTGGCCGTGCCGAAACCGACGAACGTGAATATTTTGAGACTGGCGCAAGACTAGGACAAGCAATAGCGCGACTGGAAGCACGCCGTGAGCAAGATGAGGCGGAAAGCCGCCGTTTATATAATGAGGTATGGGAATCCTATGGCTTGACTTTTCAAAGCGCGCAATCTTTCCGTGATACTTCGCAGAGCAATAGTTTTTTAAGACGCGAAGAAAAACGCCTAAAAAGTGAGCTTTCGGCGTTGGGAGATGTAAATGTAGGTGCAGTCGAAGCATACAAGGCATTATATGAACGCCATGATTTTCTAACAACGCAACGAGACGATATTTTACAGGCCGAAGAACAATTGCGTGAGGTAATCCAGCAATTGTCAGAACAAATGGAACAGCAGTTTACAGAACAATTTACGCTAATAAACAAGCATTTTAATGACGTATTTCAAGCGATGTTTGGAGGCGGACGCGCTGGACTTTCTATGAATGAGCCAGACAGGGTATTAGAGTCAGGAATAGAAATTACTGCTCAGCCCCCCGGCAAAAACTTGCAAAGCTTATCCCTATTATCAGGTGGGGAAAGAGCGTTAACTGCCATTGCCCTATTGTTCGGCATACTTAGAATGAAGCCGTCCCCATTCTGCATACTAGATGAAATCGAAGCGGCTCTTGATGATGCAAATGTCTCCCGATTTGCCAATTTTCTAAGGCAATATGCAGGTGACACGCAATTTATAGTTGTCACCCATCGCAAAGGCACAATGGAGTGTGCTGATACTTTATATGGTGTTACTATGCAGGAAGTTGGTATTTCTACACTAGTGTCAGTAGATTTTAAGCATTATAATTAACAAGTCAAATTCGCAAAAAGTATAAAAGGCCAGCATTAGTGGGAACATGTCCTAATGCTGGCCTTTTATACTTTTCCATATAGATACAAAAAATACAGTGTGTTCCTCTTAAAAGTTTATATGCTTTAGACTCTACATATGGTATACTGAATCGTTGAATAGTTCAATGGTATAGTGCAGTGAAATGATTCAACGGAACAAATCATGGTGAATTGCGTTTTATATACGGGAGGGTTATGCAATGGTGCTGGATAGGTTAACAAGGTGGCGAACAGACATACTAATGTCAGGGCTAAAAAGCTTTGACAAATCTTAGACTTTTACTTGTTGGAACTTTGATTTCTTGCAGTAAAATCTTTGTGAGATGACGTATTTTAGAAAGTTTCAAGAAAGTTTTAAGGCCTCTTAGAAATTTTTTGGAAATATTCAATTTTTACACTACCTTTGTTTTGGAGATGTGATTTTTATGAATCCTTTATTCAAGCTGGAAAATGTACAAAAGGTCTACCGCATGGGGGAAGAGCGGATTATGGCTCTAAAGAACGTTTCCTTGGAATTTGAAAAGGGGAAGATATATTGCCTGTTGGGTACAAGTGGCTCTGGTAAATCCACTTTGCTTAATATGGTTGCGGGTCTGGAAAAACCTACAAAGGGTACTATTCTTTTTAAGGGAAAGAATCTGGAAAGGCTAACAGAAACACAGTTAGCACTTTACAGGCAAAGGTATGTGGGGTTTGTCTTTCAATCTTACAACCTTCTTCCCACACTTACGGCTTTGGAAAATGTGACTTTGCCTTTGATTTTCCGCAAAGTTCCAAAAAAGATACGCAATAAAAAGGCTCAAGAAATGCTTGTTGCTGTTGGGTTAGGAAATCGTAGTCGCCATAAGCCGAATGAACTTTCAGGTGGACAGCAACAGAGGGTAAGTATTGCTCGCGCTTTTGTAAATAGCCCCGAAGTGATATTCGCAGACGAACCAACCGGAAATCTGGATACAACTACCACATTGGAAATGATGGAGTTGATTACTGGCATTGCCCGGGAACATAACCAAACACTGGTTATTGTTACCCACGATTTGGAAATCGCTGAATACACCGACCAAATCATACGCATTAAAGATGGAGAAGTGGAAAGTATAGTGAATACAGACAAGGGTAATGGTATGCCGTCTATGCAAATGCAGTATGGCAATGTTGAATCCCTTGGATTGCCAAATGCAAGTAGTGTTCCACTGGAAACAGTGCAGGAAGTTGAGCCCGAAATCAGGGACACAACGCTCGGGCAAAGCAATGATAGCCAAGACGTAGAATAGAAACAGGTTTACTATGGCTAAAAAAGATAAACTAGTCGAAAGACTGAAATCCAGACCAAAAAATTTTACTTTCTCAGAAATTGAAACACTGTTGTCATCTTTGGGCTTTAAGAAATCTAACAAAGGTAAGACAAGTGGTTCAAGGGTGGCATTTGAATTGGGTAATATCGACATTGAAGTACACAAACCTCATCCTCAAAAAGAATTGCCAGAATACTTAATAAAAAAGATTCTACAAACTTTAGAAAGTGAGGGTTTGCTATGATTGATACAAGTAAGTGTTTAGAATATAAAGGTTATCTGGGTTCAGTGGAATATTCAGCACCTGACAAACTTTTATGTGGTGAAGTGCTAGGTATAAGAGGTTTAATAGCATATCACAGCGACACATTAGAGGGTCTTGTTAAAGATTTTCAAGACGCTATAGATTTTCATTTGACGCGCTGTGAAGAAGAAGGTATTGAACCTCAAAAACCATCTTACGGAGTTGCAACAGTTTAGTATATCATATTCTAATGGAGCAATGATATTCAAATTGACAGAAATGGACGGTGATTTGTTTGAAACATATGAAAAAAGCAACAAAACGGCTTTTGACCTTGACTTTGGCAATGTTATTTATGATTTCAATGCCTATGGTGGTATTTGCTGATTACGGCAATTTTCCTAGCATGGAATGGCAACTAGAAATGATAAATCAGATGCAGGAACTACAAGATCGAAACCAAATTTTACAAGATGAGGTAAACAGGCTTCAAAGCGCGCCACAGCGCACCCCGGCACCACAAAACCCTAACATTAGGCTAGTACAGCCACAATCGCTAGTGCTTTCCCCGGGGGAAGTAGCTTACGTTGACATAGAAATACGAAACATAGGCAATGGCCAAGCTTCCAATGCTTTAGTGAGTGCTTCTTCAGAAGGGCCTTTTTCCATAGAATTTATCAATAATTCCAATGTAATAGGTAATATGGCGCAAAATCGTACTCAAAGTATACGTGTACGCCTTACTGTGGATTCCAATGCACAAGCGGGTTCCAGTCGCATAAATTTGGAATTTGCATATCGTAACAGGGACGGAAACAATTTAACCTCAGATGATACTATTTCCGTGCGTATTGATGCACAAGCCACACAAGCACATGTTATGCTACGGGATTTCACTACTGACCGCGCTCATATCACACCAGGTGATAGCTTTACTATTTCAGCAAATTTAGTTAACTTAGGAACCGGTGCCGCACAAAGCGTACAAGCCGCTATTAGAGATGGTCTGGATGCAGAAGGTATTTTCTTATCGGGAAGTCCTAACGCGCCATTCTTGCAAACTATGGAAGCTGGTTACGAACGTACTGTACAGTTTACTTTTACGGCTTCTACACGTATTCGGGGTGGTACTCATCCGCTTGTATTTGAAATAACAGGACGCGATGCGGCTGGCGACGAGATTACACAACAGTTTACATACTTCGTCAATGTTATTGTGTCTCCTGTAAATGAAAACCAAGCAAGAATAGCTCTTACCGATATGTCGGCTCCAGGTGGCGTTATTGGCGTGGGGCAGGGTGCAACTTTCTCTATGTATGTTACAAACAACGGCGGGGGTACAGCACATAATATCCGCGTTGCCGCCACGCCTACCAATGGTACTGCTTTGGTTCCACGTAGTGCCAATGTTCAAACCGTTCCTGTTCTTCCTCCAGGTGCTTCTCAGCGGATACAGTTTACTTTCGCGCCTACTGCGGATGCAAGAAGTCAATATCATACCATAGGCTTTGAAGTAACTTATGAACCTTTGCCGGAAGCTGATACAAATACGTTTTCGCAATATATAGGCATTAATGTTTATAACCCTGAGGAGGAAGAAGAGGAAGAACAAACAGGTCGCACTGCAAGCCGTCCGCGTATTATTGTTTCCAATTATAGAGTAGACCCTCTAATCGTAGAGGCTGGGCGAGAATTCGACCTTCATATGACTTTTACCAACACCAGTTCTACCCGTAGAGTGCAAAATATTAAAGTCACTTTACTAGCAGTTGAACAAACCGAACGGCGCGGGGCTGTTTTCACTCCAGTTGGGGCGAGTAATACTCTATTTTTCGATTCGCTTATGCCTGGTCAATCTGTTGATACCACTTTGCGTATGTTTGCTGTGCCAGATGCTGACCCAAGGACTTATAACTTAGAAGTCACTTTTGATTATGAAGATGATGATTTTGAAGAATTCAGGCAAATATCGCAAATAAGCATAAATGTACGGCAGTTTATGCGTTTGGAAGCTGATGGTATAAATATTCCTGAGTTTGGAAGCATGGGTGATACTGTTTTCTTGGAGTTTCAAGCAATTAACTCCGGTATGGTTTCACTTAGAAACTTGCGCGTGTTTGTAGAAGGGGATTTTGATACAACATTTGCGGATATTTTCATTGGCAATCTTGGACGCGGGAATATGATTCGATATGACGGAACATTTTCTCTTATGTCTCCCGGCGAACAGCACGGTACAGTTGTTTTACAGGGCGAAGATGAACTTGGAGATATTATTGAAGTCCGCCACGATTTCACAATATTTGTGCAAGATATGGATATGGGTGGTTGGGAAGGCGGCGGTTTAGGCTGGGAAGGTGACTGGGATGATAGTGGTTTCGGTGGCGATTTCGGCGGTGACTTTATGATGACGCGCCCTGGCATGGGCTTTGATGGAATGGAAGGCGAGGAGGGCGGATTTTCGTGGACATGGATAGCAATTGCTCTTGCAGTTGTTTTGATAGTCATTGTGGCAACTGTACTGCTGGTTCGTCGTTCACGTGGGAGACGTGGTCTTGATTTTGATGATTTCTAAGCAAGGGGGGATAAAATGCGCACCGCAGATATTTTGATTTTATGCTTTCGCAATTTGCTAAAGCGGAAGTTACGCACTTTTTTGGCGGTATTTATGGTGACAATCGGAACCATGGCAATAATACTTGCGATTGCCATGGGACTAGCCGATGATGCACGATTTGAAGAACTGGTCGGACAGATGGGAGATGTCACTCTTATTTCTGTAACCAACCCCAATGCTTGGGGCGGAAGAATGGTTATGATTGGCGGCGGCGATATGCCACAGCCAGAAATGGATTTGGATGATGATGCTTTGGCAATCATTAAGAATATGCCCGGCGTGGTAATTGCCGCACCTAGAGTTCAAGCTGATTTGCACTTTAGAAGCGGTAATTATGTACTATCGTGGGCAAGAGTCATCGGAATGACTCCCGAAGCAATGATAGCATTCGGATACACAACCCAAGAAGGCCGACTTTTGGAGGATGGAGACACATTGCAAGTGGTTTTTGGAGCATTGGCCGAAACCAATTTCCAAGACCTTAATGCAAGTTCGCGTAACTGGGTTTGGCGTTTTGGTGATGCAATGAGCGGGATGGATGTAGACCCTCTTGTAAATATTTTTAGCGATAGAATCAACATGTCTCCCGACCAACGGTTTATTTGGGGCGGAGATGAAGGGGGCGCGGGAGATGAAATTGACATTGACGATATTGATGCTCCACGACCCATTCGTCCTCATTTGATTGAAGTCGTTGGACTATTAGAAGGCACCGGAAGCTGGGAAGATGGCAATATTTATATGCACTTAGATATGGTACAACGCCTTCAAGTAGAAGCAGAACGAGCGCAACAGGATGCCGAACGAGAATGGGGATGGGTAAGTGCGCGTAATCGCTCTGAAAATCAAGGTTATGCAGAAGCTATGGTGCGTGTAGCAGATTTGGATAGCGTAGCTCCAGTAAGAGAAGCAATACAGGAGATGGGCTTTTGGGCAAATAGTGCTACTCAACAAGTAGAAGGGCTACAGGCTATGGATGCCAACCGTCAGCTAATAATTATAGTGAGTGGAGCCATAGCTCTGTTGGTAGCCGCCATAGGCATTATTGCTATTATGTTTATGTCTGTTTACGAACGTACTCGTGAAATAGGCGTAATGAAGGTTATAGGTGCCGCTATAAAGGATATTCGCAAGTTGTTTTTGCTGGAAGCGGGTACAATTGGCTTTATAGGTGGGATATTTGGAGTTGGGTTAAGTTATCTGCTTTCGTTCGTACTTAATCTTACCGAGGCAATAGATGTAGGCGGCGGGCAAATGGATATGTTTATGGCATGGTATGGAATAGAAAATACCACTATATTTCTTATCACACCTTGGCTTGCTGTAATGGCTCTAGTGTTTTCTACCATAATCGGCTTGCTTTCTGGATACTTTCCAGCAAGGCGTGCCATGCGCTTGAGTGCATTATCCGCAATTAGGACGGAGTAAAATATGTCCATATTTGGCATTGGTACCGATATTATAGAAATTGCCCGTTTCAAACGAAACGGGCAATCTTTGGGTAGACGTTTTATGGAACGTTGCTTTACAGAAAAGGAACGCGAACACCTGGCTAACCGCAATATTGAAAATATAGCTGGATATTTTGCCGCAAAAGAGGCCGTGGCAAAGGCATTGGGTACAGGTTTTGTAAATTTTTGGCCAAATGCCATAGAAATCCAATATAATAAAAATGGAAGACCCATAGTAATATTACATGAAGGAGCCGCCACATTTGCTGAAAATGTAGGCATAACATGTATTGATATAAGCATATCTCATTGCAAAACTTATGCAACTGCTATGGCCATAGCGCAGATTTAGTATGTTTATTACTTACATTTTTCGCCATGTTTTTATATGTACCTATGACTATCAACTGATAAAGGAGAAAATGTGTGAAATGTTTAATTGGAAATATGGATGTGAAATTTGAAATACGACGGATGACTACATTATTGCTTATGGCGGCTTTTGCCTGTGCATTATACCTGTTGAGGGGCATTGTGCTGGATGCAAGATGGCATTCTTCTATGATGTGGAACCTCTTTTTGGCGTGGATACCCTATGGAATATCGTGCATAATGCTGGTTATAAGCAATTTCAAGAAATCCCGCTTTATTGCGTTCATCCTTTTGCTTTTGGGGGCGTTGTGGTTGCTGTTTTTCCCAAACGCCCCTTATTTGTTGACAAATTATGCGCATTTTAGTTGGGTTGGCTTTACTTATATTCGTCCCGGGATTGCAGAATTTGTACTGCGTCCATGGTATGATTTTGTTATGTTCACAACCATCATATGGTGTGGCGTGTTGGCGGGGTTAGCCTCACTTAGGATAATACATAGTATAGCTGAAAAGCATTTTGGGCGAATTGCGGGATGGATATTAGTAGTGATGATCAATTTTTTAAGCAGTTGGGCAATTTACTTAGGGCGTTTCGTCCGTCTAAATAGCTGGGACGTTTTTACAAATCCTAGCATTTTATTGCCTCACTTATTGCTATGTCAGGAGCGAGTCCTCTTTATATGCTTGCTGGGTGCATTTATGATACTTCTATATATCTGTTATACTCAGTTGGTTATGAGGACTTCTCCAGAATGAAATTTTGAATGCCCTGTTGAAAAGTCCAATTACATTATTTATAGGGTTTAGATTGTGAGGGAGAATTTACATGTTTACAGAAAAAATTCACGAACAAACGCAACAAGAAACAATGGGAAGGCTAAAAAAAGGAGGATGCTCAAATGAGCATCCTTTAGGTAATATTACTTGCGATAGACCGTTGCCTTCAAGCTAAATGACATTGGAAACAAATCTTGGTTGAAGTCATAATTATATAAGCCATTTCCGACGCTCTTACACCCACCTGGGTCAAAAAAATTTTCGCGGAACTCATGGAAAAATTCAATGTGCATACCTGCCGATACAAGTGAATTGATTACATCCGATATTTTGAACATCCAGAAATACGATTCAACCTCATATTTTGTTTCGGAAGCATAACCACCAATCGAATTATCAATGTCAGGAGTCTCACTAAAGTACGGATATTTGATTTTTGTAATGCCTTTTGAAAGTTCGCCCTCATCAAACATCAAATAAGTAGGATGACCATCAAAAATATAGAAAAACCCATCATCTTTAAGGAGATGCCTTACTGTCTCTCCCCATTTCATTAAATCGGGAAGCCAACCAATTGCTCCTTCTGAAACAAATACAACATCATATTTTTCATTATGTTTCTCCATAAATTCCATAATATCGGATTCTATGAAATTTGTGTTAGAAACGCCCAAATCATCGGCAAGTTTTTTTGCATATTTGATATTGTCGGGAACTAAATCAACGCCAACAACAGCACTCGCGCCCATGTTCGCCAATAAAATAGTATCTGCACCAGTATTGCATTGAAGATGTATAATTTTCTTACCCTTTAATTCTCCAAGTTCGCTCTGTATATATTTGTTGAACTTGTGACTCCCTTCAAGTAGTGCTTTCTTGAAATGAAAATAATGGTTTTCAGAAACTTTTCCCCATGCGTGCTTATTTGATTCTATTTCGTTCATTTTCACACCTCAACCAAAGAATTATGTGTTTTCGTTAGTAGACCTCTTCTGAAACCTCATTGCGGCAGGTTTCAGAAGAGGTCTAGTGGGAATACGCCCTAGTTAAAATCAATACGGACAATGCTCCAATGTTCTCCTTCTAGGATACCGAAAAGACCATTGCCAAGTTGATAAATCCCATTATATTGTAAAGGAAGAACTATTTGGCCGTTAGTATCAACGAGTCCAAATCCCCATTGGTTGTCGGCCTTTTCAGCACCCACCACCGCAAAACCTTCAGAGAATGACCATATTGTATTAAATTGAGGAGATATAATCTCCCTACCTGTTGTGTCAATGAGACCCCATAAGCCAGTCTCCCAGTCACCAACCCTTACAGCAACAAATCCTTCTGAGACAATCCAAGATTCGTCATAATCTAAGTCAGCAATCATGTTTCCAGCAATATCAACAAGGCGCAAAGAGCCTTCGTACCTAGCCGTAGTAACTCCATATGAGAAAGTAGATATCCACTCATACTGCAAAGGCATAATCTCTCTACCTGTACGGTCAATCGCACCAAAAAGTGAAGAATCTCCATCATCAACCCTTACAATTGCTACTCCATCAATAAATTGCCCAATACTATTGAATTGTGGTTGAATAATCATGTTTCCAGTGGCATCAACGGCTCCCCACAATGCGCTATTCCAATTATCACCAATCGACACGGGAATCAAATAATCACAGGCAAATATATCTAAAGCTAGAAATTGCGGAGGTACAACCTCTCTACCAGTGGTATCTACTAATCCCCAACGAGGATTTATTTCTTCAGTAAAATCATTCCCTTCAACCCACTCACCAACCATAACTCCGGCAAGCCCATTAGACATAAAACTTGTTACAGCATTGTACTGTATAGGAATAACCGGATTACCACTAGTGTCTATAAATCCCCAACGATAAAACGGGGTAAAGTGGCCTACACCTTCATAGTCTATACTTTCAATCCATTCTATTGTCATAACAGGGGCAAGTCCCCGCTGAAAAGAACCCGCGTTATAAAACTGTGGATATATAACAAACTGCTGTGGATTTACAACAAACCGATCTGTAATCTCCCTTTGTGTCTCAACAGCATCCCATGATTTATCCACATAACCCCATAACCCACCAATTTGTACGGCAGCAAGACCTTCTGAAAATTCTAATACATCATCAAAGTACTGAGGAATAATCATCTCGCCATATCGGTCAATATATCCCCAAAAGATACCAGTATCCCAGCTGCCGTGAGCCACCGCTGCCAGACCATCAGTAAAGTCTCTTGCCCAGTCAAACTGCGGGGGAATCACCACTTGGCCTGTCTCGTCGATAAACCCCCATTCAGCAGTATCCCAACTTTCTCCAACTAGTACCCTAGCCAGACCCTCGGCGAATGTGTTAATAATAAAAACTTGAGATGGTATAATGGTCGTAATTGTAACATCGGCACCAAGTGCATCTTCTGAGCCTGGAATGAGTGCATTTGTAATTGGACTTGTATCTGGCACATTATTTTGGCTGTCCTGCACATTTTCAACATTACTAGGAATATTGTCGCTTTCATTTCCACAAGCAGTAAATGTAAAAATCGTCAGCACCAGTAAGGCAATAATTATTTGTATTTTAATCACTGTTTTATCCTGCCAAATTCGCTTTAATGTTATTTGCATAGGATTTATCCCTCCAAATATTTATTTTAATACTGTATGTTATGCTACTCAAAGAAATTATTTGCCATTCAACCCCTTGGCTAATAATTTTATAACTATAACTAATCATATTAGTTTTGTAAAGAGTTTTTGCCCTCGAATATAGTTACAAGTATATTACGCGCTCATAAGGGTTTGATGGTAATCAGAAAATATATTAGAAATTTATTGTCACTTTCCTTGGAAAGTTTCTATGGAATGGTTGACGTAAGAAGAAATATTATGTTAGAGTTGTGTTGTACAATTATTTGATAATTTTGATTCCTTACTAGAAGAAGAGTTACAATTGAGAGGATTATAACGTGCCTGTTAGATATTCATATTATACACCCTCTTTCTATGCGTGATATCCAAAAGTTTTCACCATTGGTCACATTGTGATGTCCAATGCGAGCGAAGTGACAAGTTTGCAGTTTATAGCGTTAATGTATATCTTTTAGCATAGAGTGGATGATTCCCTTGGCGACGAAGAAAAAGAAAAATACACTTAGGAAACAACATAAGGACACAATGTTTCGTGCATATTTCAAAATGCCACATAATTTTTTGGATTTACTTAAAAAATGTCGCAACAATCAAGCGTCTCTAACTATAGATGACATAGAGTCTTTTGATTTGGATTCAAAAATAGCAGTACGCATAAGACGGAATGATGTTTCTTTTATAATAAAAGACAACCGATTGATAATTTTAATAGAACATCAATCCACAATAAACCCGAATATGGCTTTTCGATTGTTTTTATATTTTATTGAATTGTTGCAGTTGTGGAT
>Ga0123355_10003004_pt1 | contig 24024 bp, 27 predicted proteins | sample TergutEmb28metaG_3_FD_89872 | JGI IMG/M metagenome (GOLD analysis project Ga0123355, IMG submission 89872) | Embiratermes neotenicus P1 segment gut microbial communities from Petit-Saut dam, French Guiana - Emb289 P1 | ecosystem: Host-associated > Arthropoda: Insects > Digestive system > Gut ... | reverse complement strand
CTCTCTTTCGGATGAATATAATCACTTGCTTTTGATTACGGGGTTGACCTAAAGGTTTCGCCTGGAAGGCGAGGGATTTAACCCCATGTTACAGACATTAATTCGCTATAAAGCAGTTTCGATGCCGCTCCAAAAAAAATTCGCTGATTCTGCGTACGCCTCCGCGCATATAGGCGTTTTGATTTGAAATGGGCTGAAGCAAGCCGGAAAATGCAACGCTTCAATGCATTTTCCGGCGCAGCCTGAAGCCCAATTTCAAACAAAATCGCTATAATCAGCGAAAATTATTCTTCATTGCTCTAGAAACTGCAACAAGGGAGCCAGATATGAACAAAATAACATGCGAGTTCGAATACTGCCTGTATAACCGTGGGTACGAATGCATCCTATCCGAGCCTCCGACTATAAACTCCCTAGGCATGTGCGAGGAGTGCATAATGCTAGAACTTGACAAGGAGTTTCGCGAGGCCGAAAAAGCGCGGCAGTTGAGTGAGTTAGAAACCCGGTGGGGTGCCCAAAATCATGGTGTTGAGCCTGTTTAGGGGGCGGCTTCATTCTGTCGGCATTCATATTCCTCTTGATGCCGGACGGCATATCTTCAATTCCCCTTTAAGAAATGCGTAAATTGAAGAGATATGCTGCTCGCATTTATTTGGGTGACGGCTTTCGTCAAATAATATTCGTGATAATTTTCGTTCAATTTCAGTAATCAGTTTCTTATCACGTAAAATCAAGTGCGTTCCTTGTGATGTATATTCACTGTCTATAAATTCTTCTGTAACAGGAAGCGCATTGCTTATTTTGAATATAGCAGGGCGGTTTGTATGTCCTAAATGATAATAGCAGGAGCGAATATCTCTGCTGGGTAAAGAACACAGTCGTTTGATTCGGTCAAGCTGTAGGGATTGACGATTTGACATGCTACTCGTTGGAATAGCCCAATATATATCAGAATTATCTTTGTCTTGAATACAGCAGTATACAGGGCGTTCTTTAGCATCCTTGTATATACCACCCAAGTCATTAACAAGATAAATATATCTCTGCGATAATTTATAGAATCCAGATTGTTTCATTGCGAACATCCCTTCCCTCGAAAAAGCCCCTTGCTACATAGCAAAGGGCTCATCTTCAAACCGCAGATTTATCACGCTTGCGGTAGGCGTATTCAATCAAACCGCCAATTTGTCACGCACAGCGGTAAGCGTATTCAATCAAACCGTAAACTTATATTCGCCAACGGTAAGCGATTTCGGGAGCATCTCTGCTCTATAGTAGTAGTATGCCATAAACATAAAAATATTTCAATGTTGAATAAAAACATGTGATTAAACCGTAAAGCGGCAGGTAGTTAATGCTACCATGCCGCTTTTATTATGCCATTTCTCCTACTCACCCTTGCTTCCTACTTAGTAAGCTTATTCTTATATATTTGCACGGCAGCGGCAAATGACACAACCGTTATGCCCACGCACCATACAACGGCACGTATTATCTCGCCGTCAACGGGCGTGCCCAGCATAAGTGCGCGCACAGCATTAATCACGGGTGTCATTGGCTGGTTTTGGGCAAAAACTCTTAGCACCAGCGGCAGGGTTTCCGGCGGGGCAAAGGCGGAACTTAAAAATACAAAGATTGTCAGCAAGAATGTGAAGCCGCTTACTGCTTCGCTGTCACTTACCACCAGGCCGATTATTACTACAATCCATGTTATGGCAATAATAAACAGTATCAAAACCCCGGCAGCCGTTAGCCAATCCAAAAGTCCCGCAGAAGGTCGAAACCCTACAATAAATGCCGTTCCAAAGGTGACGGCGGCTATAACCATACTGCGTATTACAGACATCCACACATGGCCGGTAATAAAGGCCGACTTTGAAATCCGCATACTGCGGAAGCGGTCTATTATCCCTTTGTTCATATCATTGCTGACGCTTAGAGATGTTGCACCTGCCGAATTACATATGCACTGCACAATAATTCCCGGCACAATGAAATTTATATAGCTGAAGCCTTCCATTTCAATCATTCCGCCGAATACAAACCCGAAGAGTATCATCATAATCAGCGGCACGACAAGCGCCATAGTTACAGCTTCGGGGCTTCGTAATGTTTTGGTGAAGCAGCGCCTAAACATTGTGTATGAATCTGCGAAAACTCTACTCATGTTGTGCGCCCCCTTTCTCTCCTATTAATGTTAGAAACGCATCTTCCAGCGACGGCTGGTTTTGTGTGAACCGGGATATTGTTATTCCGGCGTTATTTACGCGGTTTAGTATGTCTGTTAGCTGGTTTACGCTTCCGTCTGTGGCTACCTCTATGATTTTTCTGCCCATAATAATTTTATAGTCGTCCAATAAGTCTTGGGCTTTTTTTGCATCTTTAGAACTCATAAATTCCAAGGAAATTTCGCCTATGGGCAGTATCTTTTTTAATTCTTCCGGTGTTCCCTGGGCGGTTATTACGCCACCATGCAAAATTGCAATATTGTCGGCTAGGTATTCCGCTTCCTCTAAATATTGGGTGGTTAGTAAAATTGTTGTGCCACCTTCTGCAAGCTTTGCAACCATGTCCCACATGGCTATGCGGTTTTGCGGGTCAAGCCCTGTTGTGGGTTCGTCCAGGAAAATTACTTCGGGCCTTCCCATTAGGCTCATTGCAATATCCAGCCTGCGGCGCATTCCGCCGGAATAGGTTGTAACTTGCCTGTCGGCGGCATCTTCCAGGCCTATTGCCGCAAGATACTCCTTTGTTTGCTTATGTGTATCGGGCAGGTGCTTTAACCGGCCAATAAGATTAAGATTTTCCCGCCCCGTAAGAACATCATCAACGGCGGCAAATTGCCCGGTTAGGCTAATACAGCCCCGTACATTGTCTGCCTGGCTAAATACATCGTAACCGCAAATGGTGGCGCTGCCGCTGTCTGCCTTTGTTAGGGTTGAAAGGATTCTTACGCATGTGGTTTTGCCCGCGCCGTTTGAACCCAGTAGGGCGAAAATACTGCCTTTGGGTATTGCAAAGTTTACGCCTTTAAGTACTTGGTTTGACTTAAAGGATTTTTTTAGGTTTGTTACGGTGATAATATTTTCCATAGTTTACCTCTCTATTTCTTTTAGTTTTTTAAACCATTCGATGTCAAACTTCATATAATCTATGCCGTACTGCAATGCCATCATTTGATAACGGGCTATCCCGTCGATATTTTCGTTGTCATTTGTGCATTTGGTAGCGCTTTGTATACCGGCGCGATATTCCGGGTCTTGTTCCCAGTATGATATAAATTGCTCGTGTGCTTGTTGCTCTAGTGATTTATTTAGTTCCTCTTGCAGTTCTACATGCTTTGCAAGTTCCTCTTCTGTATAGGCTATAATTTCGTCAATTAATGGGCCCCGCTTCTTTGGTGGAACCATCCCCATAAACAGCAGCTTTCCAAGTTCCATGTTTACTGCGTCTGACATCTGTGCCGGGGTTTGTACCCATGACATAAACTCCTTTCGCCCTTTTTCTGTGATGGAGTATCTTTTTTTGTTTACGCTTTTTTCTACGTATTCCGTAAACACAATCATCTCTGCCGCCAGCAGCTTTTTAATTGCGGCTTGGATGCTTCCTGTGCTGTCGCTGCAAATGCCCCAGAAATTCTTTTTTATTACTAGCCTGATTTCGTACATGGTAAGCCTTTGCAGCATTAGAAGGCCTAGTATTAATTTGTCCATTTAGTATACCTCCTTTGTAAATATACCTAATAGTAACATGCCTATTAGGATGTGTCAATACTTTTATTATTTTTTAATTGGGTTTTGATGCTACCGATAAAGGCTTAACAAGTTCCCTATATCATGTCGAATTTATAAATTTGCACTTATATCATAAGCTGGATATAATCAAATTAGGTTATGCTAAAGATAAGGGGATATAGATGCAAACTCAAAATCAACCTCAAGGTTACTATGTAGATTCCCACCACAATCAGGATAAGGTTCTAAAGGAGAGTTTAAGCTTATTCAAAGGCGGCTCATTAGATTTTCTTGACAAAGAGCTTGCTGGTGAGGTTACAGATATTTTAAGCCCCGAAATAACCGAGACAGTAACGAAAAAGGCTTATGCGGATAGTGTGTTGAAGTTATCCACCAACACTGGGGTTCACACAGAAAGTGAGGTTCATATAAGCGAAGATGATATGATGCGTTTTTGCTCATATAATGTTGACCTCTCCAGAATCCACAAAATACCTTTCACAACTATAATAATTACCATACAAAAACCCAGTGTTACAAGCTATAGAAACCCATCTACAACTTTCACTCCAAAGATTATTAATCTCAAAGAACGCAATGCTGATAAGGTATTAGTGGAGATTGATAAGAAGTTACAAGCTGGAGAAGATATAAATATCAATGAACTTGAAATAATCTACTTACCGCTATACGGTAGTGAAAGTGGTAAAACTACAGCGGAGTTATTGGATACGGCAATTAAGCTTACGCCGCATATAGCAAAGAATGACAAGATAAAGCAGCGCAAGCTTCAAGACCTTTTGATTTTACTAACAAGCACATTTGTTAGTGATGAAGAGCGAAATAAAATATTGGAGGCCAATATGCTACAGTTAGAAAATAACCCAGCCGTTAAAACACTTGAGGAACGAGGCCGAAGTAAAGAGAAAATTATGATAGCTATTAACATGCTCCAAGATGGAGACGATGCCTCTAAAGTTTCAAGAATCACAGGGCTTAGCTTGACTAGAGTTGCCGAGTTGCAAGCTGAACTGCAAGCTGGGCAAGCGGTATAGCAGAGTAACTAAGATGTCCGATTTAGTGATTAATGATAGTGCAAACCAACGCCTCATCCAACGATGGGGCTTTTTGTCGTTATTCGACCATTTATGAAGGGAGATATGCTATTGACGAACAATAAACAGCAGAGCAGAGTTCAGAAGCTGCTACTAGAATACAGAGCAATAATATGGCGTACACCCACTAATGCTTCTGGATTGCTTCGTTGCGCTCAACGCTTTTATGTTGACGGACAAAATTGATTTCCGTGACCTTCGGTTTTGATGCTACCAACAAAGGCTTAAGCTTGTACACAGGCTTTTTTTTTCCCGCATAATGCAGTAAAATCAATACATATCAAAGGGGTTTCAATATCACCCCCAAAACCGCAACAACGCAATTGGGGCTTACCCCGTTTCAAAGGAGGATTTATGTTCGTAGACAATGTAAAAATATTGATAGAATCCGGCAGGGGCGGCCATGGCTGCATCAGTTTCAGGCGGGAGAAATACGTACCCAACGGCGGGCCGGACGGGGGCGACGGCGGGCGCGGCGGCGATGTAGTATTCGTAGCCGACCCGGATACCAGCAACCTGGTAGATTTCCGCTACCGCAAGCGCTACAATGCCGAAAACGGCGGAAACGGTTCCGGCAAAAACTGCTCGGGCAAAAACGGGCAGGATTTGATTATTAACGTACCCGTTGGCACCCTTATACGCTACGGCTGGGACAAGGACGAAACAGGCCATCATCAGGGCCTGGTAATGGCGGATATGAACACCCCCGGCGAAAGGCGCGTTCTGGCAAAGGGCGGACGGGGCGGGCGGGGCAACCAACATTTTGCAACCCCCGCAAGACAGGCGCCTAAGTTTTCGGAAGACGGCAGAAACGGACGCAGTTACAATATTACCCTCGAACTTAAGCTTATAGCCGATGTGGGGCTTATAGGCTTTCCCAACGCCGGAAAGTCCACACTATTGTCACAAATAACAAATGCAAACCCCAAAATCGCAAATTATCATTTTACGACTTTGGCCCCAAACCTAGGTGTGGTGCGCCATGGTTTCGGCCACGATTTTGTACTGGCAGATATCCCCGGTCTTATAGAAGGGGCCAGCAAAGGGGTAGGCCTGGGCTTTGAATTTTTGCGGCATATAGAGCGCACCCGCGTATTGGTACACGTAGTAGACGCCCCGCGGCTGGAAGGCGACGGCCTAACCCCAACCCAGGCGGTGCAAAAAATCAATGACGAACTAACCGCCTACAACCCGGCACTAATGGAGCGCCCACAGATAATAGCCGCCAATAAATGCGACCTGCCTATAAACGACGATTATATGGCCGAACTAAAAGAATATGCCGCCGGCAAGGGCTGGCCGGTATACCTGGTATCCGGCGCAACAGGCAAAGGCATTACGGAACTTGTGCGTGGGGTAGCCGATGTACTGGCCACCGCAAAGGAAGCCGTCACCTTTGAAACGGATTACGAGACATACTTCGAGCCGGAGCGGCAGGAAGAGTCCATCATAATAGAAAAGGTAAAAGAAGGCCTATACAGCGTAGAAGGCCCCGGCATAGAACGTATGCTGGGCTATACCAACATGGCCGACGAAAAGGGCTTCGCGTTCTTCCAACGGTTTATGCGCCAGCGTGGCATTATAGACAAGCTTGAAGAACTGGGCATTCAGGAAAACGACACAGTGCAGCTGTACGAGCATGAATTTGATTATTGGAAGTAGGCAGTTTTACAAGCTTAAGCTAACATCCCAGGCGAAAGCAGTGATACCGTGAAAAAAGTACTAATAGCCATGAGCGGCGGGGTAGACTCGTCTGTTGCGGCATATATATTAAAACAGCAAAATTATGACTGCACAGGCGCAATGATGAAGCTGTACGATAATGAAAGCCATAACACACCCCCTGCAAACAACAGGGGCTGCTGTTCCCTTGAAGATGCAGAGGATGCCAGAGCCGTTGCCACGGCTTTAGGCATCCCTTTTTTTGTGTTTAATTTCACAGACTCCTTTGATGAACAGGTAATGGAACGCTTTATCCAAGCTTATCGCAATGGCCGCACCCCTAACCCCTGCATAGACTGCAACCGCTATATGAAGTTTGAAAAACTGCTACATCGTGCAACAGAACTGGATACACCATATATCGCCACAGGCCACTACGCACAAATTTCAATAGACCAAACCGGGCGCTGCCTGCTAAAACGCAGCCAAGACCCCAGTAAGGACCAGACATATGTACTCTACGCAATGACCCAGCCCCAGCTTGCCCGCACCCTATTCCCACTAGGCGGGCTAACCAAGGAAACCGTCAGGGAAATTGCCGCAAGTTTAAACTTCATAACAGCCCATAAGCGGGACAGCCAAGATATCTGCTTCGCACCGGATGGTGACTATGCGGGTTTTATTAAACGGCACACCGGCAATGCCCCTCCAAAAGGAGATTTTATCTCCCCAAGCGGGCAGGTGCTTGGCACACATAACGGGATAATCCACTATACAATAGGCCAGCGCAAAGGCCTTGGGCTTTACGGCCCCGCCCCGCAATATGTAAGCGCAATAGACCCTACAGCCAATACCGTAACCGTAGGCCCGCCGGAAAATTTATTTGCAACTAATCTAACCGCCCGGGATATTAACCTTATACCCGTAAACAGCCTGGAGGGGCCCCTTAAAATAACCGCAAAAATACGCTACAGCCAGCCGGCCCAACCGGCAATGCTATGGCAAACCGGCCCGGATGAACTGCATGTAGAATTTGAAAAACCCCAGCGTGCTATCACCCCCGGCCAGGCGGTGGTGTTGTACGATGGGGATATTGTTGTGGGCGGCGGGACTATTATTTAGGGTTGATTCGCTGTATAACCGTTTATTCCCATTTATTCCAAAACCCTTGACCCTTTAACAAGCTTAAGCCGCGCAAGTTCGTCCCGCTCCCGCTCTTCCAGCCGTTGTTGGATGTATCTTACTCGGGCTTCGTACATGGGTATTGTTATATTTCCAAGGGCGTTAGCCCGTTTTAATGTCTTTTTAATATGTAGGTTTAGCCTGTATACTGTATTTTCTATTACTCCCCAGGATACAATAAGTTCACATGCCTTATTCCAGGCCAGCACAGCCTCGTCAAGGGATGCAGTGGTTTCGCTAAGGGCATAGGGCAGTACGCGGGTATTTTCAACTCCGGTGACAGATTTAGCCACCGGCAATTCCACACCCATGACTCCGCGAAAAAACACATCAGCCCTTGCGTCTTTAGGCATAGCCTGGCTTATTTTTAACACTCGTTCCCGGCCCATTTCCGTTAATGAAACATGCAGCATCCCATACGCTGTCTTAAGCGCGAGGCATAAATCATCCCATATCTGCCCGGCCTGTTTCTGTACACCCGAAAGTTCATTAATAAGTACATGCCGCTTCTTGTCCAATAAATCGTAACCCTTCCGCGCTAAAGCCAGCCTTGTCCTAGCTAAAAGTAAATTGCGCTTAATTGGTAAATTAAGGGTATCCATGGACCCATTATACACTAAAAGGCAAAATAAATTCCAGCAAGCGAATATACAATAAATTGACAGCATAATATAACCGGTAAAATGAAGATAATATATTATCAATGCTACAAAGCGGAGGGATGGATATGGCATCAGTGGGAATGGTAGGCCAAAACGGGCGAGAAATGGCTCGCGCTTTTTTGCGTATGTGCCAGGGAACGGCAAGTTGTTATCACATAACAGAAGACCAGCAGCAGGGCCCGAAATTAGATATCCTGGTGGCGTCGGAAGCATCACCGGTACTGGCAGAACTTGTACCAAAAATGGCACCGGAAAGTTACTTAGTTGCTAACGCAGACGACAAGGAAATATTTCCATATTTATCTCCCCGCAAGGCCAAGCTTATTACCTATGGCTTTAATAACAAGGCCTGCGTAACCGCCTCAAGCGTTACAGATGACGGTTTGCATATATGCATCCAGCGGTCGTTTACCACATTAGACGGTGCAATCAGGGACCCCCAAGAGTTTGCTGCACCCATAGGGTCATCATTAATTTCACCGGATGTGGCTTTGGGGGCTGCCGCAGTTTACGCAATCTGTGGTAGAATGTAGTGCACATATGCTATACTTATAATCCGCACTGGTTTCGACTTGGCAAACAGTTCTAAAACCAGCCAAGCCGGAATATCTTACAAAAGAAGAAACTGAAGAGGCGGGAATCAAATGGAAAATAGCTATAACTTTGTAGAGGTAGGCGGGCATATCCTGACCGACCTGGTATTTAGCCATGAAATTTACGGTGAGGGTTTTTACCGCTTTGACGTAGAAGTAGAACGACTAAGCGGTGCAGCAGACGCACTGCCGGTTACGGTATCGGAACGAATCATAGACAGAGCCGCACTAAAACCGGGCCAACAAGTGCTTATTCGCGGGCAGATACGCTCGTACAACAATTATGTAGAGGCCGACCGGAAAAACAAGTTGGTGCTAACAGTATTTGCCAGGGACATAGAACTCCAATCCCAAATAGCGGACCCATGTCCTAACGAGGTATTTCTTAACGGGTACCTGTGTAAGCCGCCCATATACCGCACCACCCCCTTCGGCCGCGAAATTGCCGATTTGCTGGTGGCTGTTAACCGTTCGTATAACAAATCGGACTACATACCCTGCATTGCATGGGGGCGTAATGCTCGTTATGCGGGCAGGCTGGTTGTTGGGGACAATATACGGCTATGGGGCCGGATGCAAAGCCGCCAGTACCAAAAGAAGAAAGATGACGGCGAAGTATTGGAAAAAACCGCATATGAAGTAAGCACCGCAAAAATTGAAGTAGTAACGGCGGAGGAAATTGCACCCGACGCCGATGAATAAAAATTTGTAACAACACCCTAGTACTTAACCCTTTGAACACAGGGCCAAACCCCAGACATAATAAACCCCAGGGCCTTGCCCGCACCCCACCGGCTTTAATGCTAAAGGAGTGCAGGCAAGGCCCTGGGGTTTTATATTTCAAAACCAACTTAGGCATGGATTTCTACAGGTCACGCAATTTTGCTTGATAGACCTTCTATAGGTTTTTATAATGCAAATCAAGGAGGCGCCCATGAAAATCATATTAAATGAAAATATCTGCAACACAGAAACAGAAATAATAATCAACTGCCGCAAGAAGGACGAGGAAATCTTGCGTATTATCGCCGGGCTTAGGATGCTGGAAAAAAAGATAACCGGCTCACATAACAGCCGAACTTTTATACTCAATGTTTCAGATATTTTATATGTTGAAACGGTAGACAGAAAAACCTTCATATACACAGCAAAACAAGTGTATGAAACGCCACTGAAGCTTTATGAACTGGAAGAACGTTTAGCAGGGGAAGATTTTATCCGCATTACAAAATCCTGTGTGCTCAATTTTTCAAAAGTTAAAAGCTTACGAATGGATTTTGGCGGCAGGATGATATGTACGTTAGAAAACGGCGAGAAGGTCACAGTTTCGCGCCAATACGCAATAGTAATCAAGCAAAAGCTTGATGCTTTGAAAGGAGAACTGTCATGAGAAATTTTATGGAAGCCGTAGTTGAGTGGAAATCCGCAACAGCTATGATGTTTTCGGCATCTGTTATCTTATGTGCCGTAGTTATGTTGTTAACCGGTGAAACATCTGTGCCAATTCCCATTCTTTTGTATTTACTTGTTATTACGGGTGGCGGGATGTTCTTGCAAATGTTTGCACTTACCGACCGTTTTATTAGAACAATGGGCTACACCATGCGGATGATTGTGTTTGTGGCTTCATTACTTGGGCTTTTGGTTGTAAGTGCATGGCTCTTCCGCTTGTTTCCTGTAGAAGGAATTGTTGACTGGCCGATAATCTCCGGCATTTTCTTAGTCGTGTTCGTGGGAGGGACCATATCATTTGAAATATATTACCGGGCTATGGGGAAAAAGTACGACGGGCTGCTTGGGCAGTACCGGAAGCAGCAAGAGTTGGAAAAATAAGATAATACAAAATACCGAACCTACCCGGTTTTGATGATACCGATAAAAGCGATTTTCATGCCGGGTTGGCGGCAAAATTGCTGTAATGGGCGGATTGGAGGCTGTTATGTCAGGTACTTTCAGTAACACAGGTAAGCTAACACGTTTTATTCTACGGCGGGAACGGGTTAATATTGGCCTATGGTTAGCAGCATTAATGCTAACAGCCTGCATATCCGCCGTGCTTGAAGCCCAACCTAATGAGGAAATAATTCAAGCCTTAACAGCCCGGCAAAACCCCATTCGTATCGCAATACAGGGGCCGGTGTTTGGGCTGGAGTACTCACTAGCCGGGAATTTATTTGCGAGCCAGATGCTTCTGTTTAAGATTGTGGCCGTGGCCATTATGAATATTTTCATGGTAATACGCCATACACGGGGAGATGAAGAAAAGGGACGTTATGAAGTAATGCTGTCTTTACCCGTAGGTCGGCTGGCGATGCTGCATGCCACCATGATTACCGCTATTTTCATGAATATAGCTGTGGCAATTACTCAGGGCTTAACATTATGGGTACTGGGTGTAAGCGGCATTGACCTTGCCGGGGCTTTTACCTATGGGGCGGTACTTGGGGTGTCGGGTTTGTTTTTTGCGGCCCTTGCCGCCTTATGTGCGCAGTTAACCCATTCGGCCCGTGACGCGACAAACTATGTATTTATATTGTTACTTGCAGCTTATTTATTGAGGGCCGTTGGCGACACGACTAACGAATTTTTGGCTCTTATCTCCCCCATAGGGCTGATTATGCGGGCTGAAGCCTTTGCTCAAAATTACTTGTTACCGATTTTTTTCGTGCTTACTCTGGCCTTCCTTGTTGGCGGTTTAGCCTATTTGCTAAATGCACGGCGGGATATAGAGCAGGGCCTTCTACCGCAAAGAAAAGGGAAGGCCCATGCATCTGTCTTTTTAATCTCGCCTACCGGCCTTGCGTGGCGTTTGAACAGAAGCACCTTTATATCATGGGCTGCCGGTATGCTTATATTTGGCGTGGCTCTAGGCGGGCTGTTAGGGGAAGCAGAACTATTTGGAGAAAGCGAGGCTTTTCGTATGATGATGCCCCAGGCCTATGCTTTCCCCCCAACGGAACTTTTTACAATGCTGATTAATACCATACTGGCGCTGGTATGCATTGCACCGATAATCATACTGATATCCAAACTTAAGGTAGAAGAAACAGAGCAGCGGACCCAGCAAATTTTAAGCAGCGCTGTTTCCAGGGCTAAGCATTTAGCGGGATATGTGATTATTGCATTTATTGCCAGTGTGCTTATACCGTTTTTGACCACGCTGGGTTTATGGGTTGTTGGTTTTTTTATGATGGATAACCCGATTTCTTTTGGCACAATGCTTCTTGCGATTATGGTTTATGTCCCGGCATTGTGGGTTGTGCTTGGTTTTGCAGTATTTATTGTGGGGCGGTTTCCCAGGGCTATGATGTTGTGTTGGGCCTACTATGCATTCATATTTGTTGCCGGTTTTTTTGGAGACTTGCTTCGGCTGCCTGAATGGGCTATGAGATTGTCGCCAATTTATTTTATCCCGCGGCTGCCATTGGAAGAGGTGAATATTATCATTCTGTTGGTTATGACTTTCGTGGCAGGGGGATTGACCTTAATCGGGTTTGTATTTTATCGGCGGCGAGATATAGCAAATTAATGCAGCCTCCGCCTTCGCACTGCATAGAGAAAAACAGTACCGACTAGCCCCAGCAGCGCAAGGGGAATAATTGCGCCGGCTAAAAACACAATAATATTCTGTGCGGCATTTAATGTACCGTCGACCGAGTCGCCGAAGGCACCGCCAATGCGCTGGCCCAAGCTTGGTATAAGTTCAACTACCGGCTCCTCGCCAACATCTAAAACCGTAACGGATATTGTTGAATATGCTATCTGCCCAGCCATGTGATTTAACTGGGATAGGTACATTTCTATGCTTAAACGTGTGTTGCCAAGGCGCTGCTCCAGCGCAAGAAGTTCTTGTACGCTTTCGGCTTCTTCTATTAATGCCAGTATTCGCTCTTCTTCCAGGCGCCTTATTTCATAGCTGCCTGCTATGTCATAAAATTGGTCTGTTACATCTTGTGCCCATTGGTTGGAAACCCGCACATATGCCAGGCCTTCCACCTGCCTGAGCACCGTGTCAAAACTCTGTGCGGGTATGCGCAGTACAATGGTAAAACGCCGCCACCCCCGGGCCGTTAACATATCAGACTCTACAAAACCATTGGCTGCCGGGGCAAGCTGCCTTAGTTCCTCAACCACCTCATGGAAGTACTCTGTATCCAACTCCACGTTCGCGGTTTGTATGATATGCCGCTGGCCGGTTCCGGCTATGTCTTCCCATTCCAAATCCTCGTACCGGGGCATTGTCATATCATTAGCTGACGCCGGCTCCGCTACTGCCGACTCCGATGTAGATTGCCATACATTGCCGGACCTACGAACGCGCAGGCCTCCCCCGGTTAACGGCAACTCAAAGGCATCATCTAATGCATACATCGCCATTTCCGGGCGAGGTGGCATTGCCGGTGCCATATCACTACGGCTACTGCTACATGCCGCTATCCCCAATAATATCACCAGAATCATGAAGATAACTACTAATTTTTTCATTCTTCGCCCTCCTTAACATCTGTAACGGTCATAGAGGCAACTATATCCCTGTCTGCCACTACCGGCACCGGCGCCCCTACCCTCTTCCGCTTAAGCTTAACACACACCCAAACCACTACAAGTCCAAACGCCCCAAAAACAATAAGCGGTATAAACACCCGTACAAAAAACACCAGCAAATTGCCACCCACAACCCCCGTTGTACGCAGCGAACCCATAAAGCTGTTTACCACCCTAAAGCCAAACCCAGGCGGCACAATCTCCGGCCTTTCCCCCATGGTTTCAGACAGGTTAATATGAATTACTGGGTTTGCAGCCTGGGATATCAGCACGTTTCTTGTGCCGATTACACCGTTTAACTCAAGCATCACCTGGCTCAGCCTGGCATCTATTGCAATAAGCACATCTAAACTATCGCTGGCCGCCATCATAATAGAAAGACGCTCAATCTCCTGGGTTAACGCCGTAATCCGGGCATCGGTATCCAGTATCTGCGCCCCTAAAAAATAGGCATTTTCTGTCTCAAAATGCACCTCGCCCATATCGCGTAGTACGTACTGTACATGTCTGAAAGCCCAATAATCAACTCTGCGTACAAAAAAAGCGCCGCGCTGGGCACCCCTGTCATGAGGAGACTCATGCAAAATAACCGACGCCTCAAGGTTATACCCGTTAAGCCCCCGGATAATTTCCATGGCCGCATCTAAGCATTCAACCTCTATATCAATCGAGTGATGCTGCCTAAGCTGCCGGTCTTGTGCCAATACCGGTACGGAAACCAGCATAGCAAGTACCAAAATCAAAAAGCATACAGCAATTTTACGCATAATCATCCCTCCTTTATAACAATGAACGCATACCATGTCAGAATGTTCCGGCAATAAAAAAAGCCCCGGGAAAGCATTATACATTCCCGGGGCGCATAATTATACAAAAACAAAATTTATGCCTCAACTGCTAACGGATAAACAGATACTTGCTTTTTATCGCGGCCCTTACGTTCGTAGCGCACAGTGCCATCTACTAACGCAAAAAGATTATCGTTGTTACCGCGGCCTACGTTCCTGCCGGGGTGGATTTTGGTGCCGCGCTGTGTATATAAGATATTACCGGCCAGTACAAACTGCCCGTCGGCTCTTTTAGCGCCAAGGCTCTTTGCATTAGAGTCACGGCCGTTTTTTGTAGAGCCTACACCTTTTTTATGGGCGAAAAATTGCAAGTTTAAAGTTATCATGGTATCACATCTCTTTCATATTAATCTCGTCCGGGTATTGTTCGCGTACGCTTTTTAGGCCTAGCAACATCGCATTCAAAAGCAACCCTGCCCCACTGTCTCGGGGGCCTTTTAAAGCAAACTTGATATAGCCGCCATCTGCGTTATAATCGCAGTCAAATAGCTGGGATGTTAAAGCCTCTATACTGTTTATGGTATTTAAAACCAACATAGACACAGCGCCGCATACATAAGAATTACCATGGTTTTTGACCGTAAACGCCGTAATATTACCATCGTCGCTATGGGCCACCTCCGCTAAAATCATGCAGGGTTTATTGCATCAATTTTAACACGGGTAAATGGTTGACGATGGCCTTTTTTACGATGATAGCCTTTTTTTGCTTTGTACTTGTAAACAATAACCTTTTTGGCTTTCCCGTCCCCAAGCACAGATGCCGTTACTGTTGCGCCGTTTACCAGCGGCTTACCCAGAACCGTAGCGTCACCGTCAAGTATACCCAGTACCTTGTCAAAGGTATAGGCTGTACCTGCGTCTGCTCCAAGCTTTTCTACTGTGATAACGTCCCCGGCCTGGACCTTGAACTGCTTACCGCCAGTTTCAATGATTGCGTGCATACATACACCTCCTAAAATAGAAATTTATTTCTGCAAATACTTGCAGAAATGAATTTGCGGTTTTGCCACAGGCAAAAATTACCGCACAAATTGGAAGTACTCGCCGGGAGGAGGCAGGGCGCACCCTTTACTGTCGTTTCGTTTGAAACTGGGCTTTGTTTGTCGCCAATTCTGCGTAGAAACATTCGCAGAATCGGCTCGTCCTTAGCCCATTTCAAATCGAAACGACTTAACAGCCAGTCCCGAGCGGTTACAACATTTGTGATAATATCATAAATTATGGCGCTTGTGAAGCCCTAAATCAGCCTGCGCCTTCAATTGCGTGGTTTTCATCATATGCTATATCTGTGTAGATTTCATTATCTGAATCTAAATGCGGAAAAGTCTCACTAATCAGCCTTCCATGCACCGCAATACGATAATCCCTTCGGGCGTTTTCGCACGTAGAAAGGGTTATTATACGGTCATTTTCCGATACGGTTATACCGGCGTCAAAATGGGATCTCTCTGCAAACGCATTTATATAATGCTCCCAGCCGCCATATCTATGGTCGTAGTTAGAATATATATACGGGAAACTTATATGCGTAATATAAACGGAAAAAACCTCGAATACATAGTCCGCATAAATGGTACTAAGATATATATACCTGTTGTTAAAGAAAAAATCCTCCCGCAAGAAATTGCGAACGGCGTGAAACATGTGGTCACGTCCCATATTATGCCCAAAGAAAACTAAGTTCTGGTCCTCGCCATAAAGATCCGCAAATGTACATAGCCAAACCCATCCCGGGGCGGAACGGCGGCCCCATATATCATGATATAAGTAGAATACATTGTCTGTGGTTTGCGGCACAAGGTAGTTTATTGATGTATTGGGTACCCACAAACGGGCCATGATACCATCGTTACCAAACTGCTCACGATAATCTAAAAATTCCGGCCTCATCACCCGCGGCGGAGGTGTTGGCCCCGGGTCAGGGGTCGGCTCCGGTTCGTAAGGCTCCGGCTCTACATGCTCCACCACTTCTACGGTTGGTGTAGGCTCAGGGGTTGGCGGTGTGGGGACATAAGGCTCGTAAGGCGGTTCCTCTAACAAAGGATGGCTGCCCCCATGCCGAAACATAAAATCCCTATGAATATAATTGGCAATTACTCCAGCAGATATTAAAAGAACAACGGCAAGCGTAATATACAACAGCTTTGGTGTTTTAGGTTTGCTTGGCCTCACAGGCCTTTTGTATTGGTACATGCGCCTCACCTCTCTTGATATGTAACACGTAATTTAACCTATAGAATGCTATCATATAAACGCATATATGTGAAGGGTTTTAAGCTATGTAATGTATCTTTAATTATAGTCATACATAAAAGCGTTGAGCGCGGCGAAGCAATCCAAGGCTGCTGAAATCAGCAAGTTTACTGGATTGCTTCGTCACTATGCCCCTCAACGCTTTATGTTGACAGAGTGTGCATAATTTATTCACAAAATTGCGTTGGCTATAACCCATCTCAAATCACAACGCCTATACCGCCTGGGCAACCCCGCGAAACAGCCACCGCCGGAACATTCTGTCCATGATGTCATGAGGCGAAGCTTTGTCTATGTCTTCTGCCACTATAAGTTCGCTACGGCCTACCTCTTGGCCTTCGTGAGTGTAAATTACTTCTCCGGCCCTTTGCCCCGCGTCAACAGGCGCATTTAAGGAACCGTTAATTTTTACTTCACTGTCTATTACTATATGCTTGCCCTTAGGAACCAGTACATTAGTTTGTTCCTTTATTACAACCGGTGTGCTTTCGGTTTTACCTTTAAATATTTTTATCTCTCCCATGGCAGTTCCGCTGTCTTCCTTTGCTATTAAGGCGTAATTGGAATAGCCATAATCAAATAACTTCATTGCTGAATCGAAACGGGTTGTAGGGTCTGGGGCGGCTAAAACTACAGCTATCAAATGCATCCCCTCTTTTTCGGCGGTTGCTGAAATGCAGTATAGGGCCTCTGATGTGGAGCCTGTTTTTAAGCCCGTTGTGCCGGCATAGTTACGTATAAGCTTATTGGTATTGGTAAGGCCAAATTCTTCTTCGCCACGGGCGGTTCTGTGGATGATTTTGTCAAGCCTTGTGGTGGTATATTTAACAACATCCGGGTATTTAAGAATCAGTTCCCGAGACATAAGCGCAATATCAAAAGCCGTTGTAAGGTGGCCCGGTGCGTCAAGCCCGCAAGAGTTTACAAAGTTTGTATTCTCCATGCCAAGGGCCCGGGCCTTGTTATTCATTGCCGTTACAAAGGCTTCTTCGCTGCCGGCTATAAACTCAGCCATTGCTACTGCGGCATCGTTGGCAGAGGCTATTACTATGGCCTTTGTTAAATCCCGGACTGTCTGCTGCTCGTTAGTCTCAAGAAATATCTGTGCCCCCCCCATAGATGCGGCATGAGCGCTTACCGTTACAATATCGTCCCATTTGATTCGCTCTTGATCTATGGCCTCGTATATTAAAAGCATGGTCATGACCTTGGTAACGCTGGCCGGGGCCAATTTATCGTGGGCGTTATTTTCTATAAGAACCTTCCCGGTTTCCGCTTCCATTAGCAGGCTGGCTTTAGCATCAATAGTGATTGCCTGAGCCTCGAAGGCAGTGCCTAAACCTACGCATAATAATACAGCAAAGATTAACCCGCATATTTTAGATATGTTTCTAATCATAAAAAAAGTCCTCCTTAAACATCGTATTGATATTTAGGGTGGACTTTTTAGTAATTTTTATGCGTATTTTTAGAACCTTTCCGGCCTCTTGCGCTGCAAGAATATGGGTATATCGAATGGCACCTCGTTATCCATTTCGCGTATGGGTCGCAAATCGTCTTTGGGCTTAACATCTTCAGGCTGCTCCGCAGGCACTACGGCTATTTCCGGAGTTTCGCTTGTTTTTTTTGTGCGTTGCCTGGAAGCGGCTTTTATAGCTTGGTCTTGGTCGTCTAGGCCGGTAGCTATTACCGTTACTACTACTTCGTCTTTAAAATCGTCGTTAATTGTTGTACCAAATATTACATTTGCATTCTTGTCCATTGTTTCACGGATAAGTTCCGTTGCGGCAGTAACCTCTTTAAGGCCTAAACCAGAGTCTCCCGCATAGCTTATTATTACGGCCTTCGCGCCGTCAATAGTTGTTTCTAGTAGAGGGCTGTTGATGGCCATCTTGGCGGCTTCCGATGTTTTGTTTTTACCGGTGGCTCTGCCCACACCCATGTGGGCCACCCCTTGCTCGTACATTACAGTATGTACGTCGGCGAAGTCCAAGTTAATAAGACCGTCACCCAGTATCAGGTCGCTTATCCCGGTTACACCCTGCCTTAGTACATCGTCGGCTAACCGGAATGATTCTATTAAGGATACATCATCATCAACAATATCAAGCAACCGCTGATTGGGGATAACTACCAATGTGTCTACGTTATTTCTTAATTCCTCAATACCGGCTTGGGCGTTACGCATTCTGGGGGTGCCTTCGAACTCGAAGGGTTTTGTTACCACACCTACAGTCAAAATATTCATCTCGCGGGCAATACCGGCTATAACAGGTGCAGCACCTGTGCCCGTACCGCCGCCCATGCCGGCTGTTATAAACAGCATGTCCGCATGTTCGATGGCATTGGCCACCATTTCGCGAGATTCCTCTGCGGCCCTGCGGCCGGTTTCCGGTTTGCCGCCTGCACCAAGGCCCCGTGTCAACTTTTCGCCCAAACGAATGCGTATAGTTGCCTTTGATTTGGCTAATGCCATGTTATCTGTGTTGGCAGATATAAACTCAATATTAGATACATTGGCTTCTATCATGCGGTCTACGGCGTTATTCCCCCCGCCGCCTACTCCTATGACTTTAATTTTTGCTTTGGTGTCGTGGGTGGTGTCAATATCAATCAACCTAGTCCCCTCCTAAGTACAAATTTCCTATTTCAATGGTTTTCCCCAGAAATAATTCATATGCAATTCATAAATATGATAATAAACATTTTTTCTCATGAAATCAAGTGCTTTAAGTCAAGATTTCAAAAAAATACTCCCCTCTGGTTTCCCTTAAATCGACAAAGCCCCGCGCAAACTCTACATCCGGCATCTCTGTTAATATCCCGGCAATAACACGCACCCTTGATTCTGCATCGTTTTTTCCGCCTACATTAAACTCAATATAGCCTACTAAAATACGTGTATTGGCAGTATCAGACACGTCTATATACGTTACGCTGCTTATAAGGCCGTGGTGGTAAATATGCTGGGCATACTCTGTTGCAATTGCAAAGGCATCTGCATTGGGTACCTCCAACACTTCCCCTAATGCAAAACGAGTAAAATTAAGCCCCACAACTATAGGCCGCGTACCGGAAGTAAAGGAACGCACCTCCAGTACACGGCCCTGTTCGTCTATATAAAGGAAGCTTCCCGGAGTATGCTCTACATATGCCGCAAGGCGCCTTTCGCGAATTTGGACGTAAAGCCTGCCAGGCAAGCTTCTTCGAAAGTTTACATCTGCGACGTATAGGTTTTTTGTAACCCGGCTGCGGGCGGCACGGGTATTAAAAAACAACAGGCTAGTCGTTGGGCTTACCTCTAAACGCTCCATTATTTCGTTTTGAGTTATGATATTATCGCCGCTTATAATTATCTCGCCCATGTAAAAAAACGGTGAAAACAGAAAAACAACCGCCGAAAAGGCTATCACACAGATAATTATTAATGTAACGAATTTGCGGTTGTGCATGAATTTTCCCTTTCTACAACACTGCAGACCCCATGCCCCTTAACCACTTTATATAACGGTCTTTATGAAGGTTTGCTACCCAATCCTTATAAACCAGATAATGCCTTCCGTTAAACATGAATGTCTCTTTCCAATACTTTACCTTACCGTTAATGCTTCGTTGTTCCAGAAGATTGCTGCGGGACTCAATTTCTCTTAGTATCGGCGTTTTGATCCCGAATGTGCTTCTGGAGTATTCAGAGGTCATCATTTGGCTTGCCTCGTTTGCAGATATGGCATCCATATCAGATAGGGCTTGAAAGCGCCCTTTAATCCACTTACGGAAGGAACCTTCATCCATGACTATTTCAACTTCAGACACTTGGGGCTCTACCGACTGCATAGGTTCTGCCTGGGTAACTGGGATTGGGGCGGAAACTGTCTTATCCGGCTTGGGTATGTCTTTCCTTCGCCTGCCATTTTTTGGCGGCTGTTCGGTTTTGTTACGCTTCGTGCGCCTGGGAGTTTCCGGGGCAAGCTTTCGCTTCTTGCCTGCAACCGGCGATTCAGGCGTTATGGTGAAGATAAATGGCATGTCTGGGGGAAGGCCGAAAACAGAACCGTATCGGCTGCCATCTTCGGCAGTTACCAATACACCTTGTGTATCTTCGAGCATTATACCGTTTTTGATTTCCGCGTTTCTGCGTGTGATTTTATATACACTCTCGTCAACTGTGTACAGGCAATATGCGCTGCCTGTTAACATAAAACGCATAAACTCGGCAAATCGTGTAAACGAAAACTTTGTTACTTTAAAATCAGGAATATAATGGGTCACATAGTTTTTGAATACAGAAATTTCTAAATTCGGCAAGCCTTCTGTTTCTTCTACAAACAATGCCTCAATAAGCTTGCGAACAGTATGCAGGCAACCAGACGAATCGTTTATATCGCGCCATATTGGGATATCGGCACTTGCCAGTATTTCGGAGTATTTTGTTTTGGGAAACTTATCTGGAACCTTTATCGGTTGCGGAATCTCGACCAAAGGCACAATTTCATTAACACGGTTTTTTTTGCGGGAAGAAGTGGTGGCTACCAAAGATTTATCGGATTTTTCTAAGGAGATATAGTAATCGCATGAATATCGGAAAGTGTTGCTGGCGTTGCGGTCAAACCCACAACCTATTACGCGCTTGCCGTATTCGTGAAGTTTCTTAGACAGGAACGCGAAGATACCATCACCGGAAGCAATTACATAGTTTTCGATTTCCGGCCGCTTTGTTATAAGTTCAACCACATCTATGATTAAGCTTACATCTGCCGCGTTTTTGACTCTGTCGTTTTGGTTTGTGTTAAAGATTTGAATAGGCTCGATACCTACTTGCAGTACAGAATCCCTGAGCGCACGATTGGGTATCAATGCCCAGTCCGCGTACGCTTTTTGGATTGAGACGCCATGGACGCCTTCGGTTTCTAGTACTCGGCGATAAATTTCGTCTAAGTTAAGAACCGTCTTTGTTTTGCCGCTAAAAATACCTAGCAAATTTTCAATATCATAGAAAATTGCTGTGTTACACAACATAAGAACACCTCGTAGTAAGACTTTGCGAAACAAATATTAATGTTTAACTTTGAGTTCCACAAAATGTCTATTAATTTTGATTTATTATATCATGATATTCAGGATTTACAATGTTTTTTCAGCCCGCATACGATAATAAACTATTAGTTTCTCGCTCATATTTGCCTGTAAATATGCGGCTCCGGTACTGCTTAACGCAAATTGCCCACGTGCAATTTTTTTATACCAATTATAGAAATTTCTTTGCAATATTGTATATGCATCACTTTCGCATCCGTGGATTTTAATTAGATTTGCAGCAGATTGTGGGCCATTAGCGTCTAATATACATGCAATGCGGATACAGCGCTCCCGGTAGGCTGTGTTTATTTGGGATTTATTACTGCCGCCGGTTGTGTCAATTTGGCGGCCGGCTATTTCCCGATGTAGGCTTGCTGACCTGTTGGTGGTTTTGCTTGCGTTACCGGCAGGGAAAAGTATGATTTCTGCAAATTTTGCCGGGCTGTCCAGGGCTACGGTTATAAGGCCTATTTGAAGTTTTGTTAGCAAGCGCTTTAGCTGTATGTATTTACTGCCGCGGGCTATTCGCGGGCGGGGGATGGCTATAAATACCCAATCTGTAGCGGTCTTGCGCTCCATGGCTTGGTAGATAAGGGTTAGGTTTGGGGATAGCTTCATCTCAACTACCCATAGCAGGTCGTCTTTTACTGCCGCTATATCGCAATTTTTTACTTCGCCGCGGACTGTGAAGCCTTGTTCCGATAACAGGTTTTTTATTGGCTCGTATAGGTCCGTTTCTTTGTATGCAGGTTTCATTCTATCACCGTAAACTATTAGTATGGGCTGCCCGTAGTTGCCCGCAGGCGGCATCTACCTCCGCGCCTATGGTGCGCCTTATTGTGGCGGGAATATTGGAATCTTGCAAGACAGCGGCAAATGCGTTGGCTGCGCTTTTTGTTGCCGGGGAGAGGGTGGTGAGGCCGGTGGGGTTTACCGGAATAAGGTTTACGTGGCATAACATCCCTTTTAGCAAGTTTGCCAGTGTACGGGCTTGGATGGGGTTGTCGTTGATGCCTTGGGTTAAGGCGTACTCGAAGGTTATGCGGCGGCGGGTTATATTGGCATACTCCCGGCAGGCGGCCAGCAGTTCTTTTATTGGGTTGGCTGCTGCTACAGGCATTAGGGCTTGACGGGTAGCGTCGTCTGGGCCGTGCAGGGATATCGCTAGATTTATTTGTAATTTTTTCTTGGCAAGTTCGCGTATTTCCGGTATTAACCCACAGGTGGATAAGGTGATATGCCGCTGGCTTAGCCCATAGCCTTTTGGGTGGGTGATTAGTTCAATAAACCGTAATGTGGCATCGTAGTTGTCTAAAGGCTCCCCGCATCCCATTAGTACTATGTTGCGTATGCGGCCCATTTCAATATCGCCGTTTTGACCGGCAATGGACGGCAGGCTACCATGGGTTACTGCATCGGTTCTTGCGGCGTAGACCTGCCTGCACATTTCACCGGCGGAAAGATTGCGCAATAGCCCGCTATGGCCCGTAGCGCAAAATATGCAGCCCATTCTGCAGCCGGCTTGTGTAGATATGCATAGGGAATGCCCATGGGCATATTCCATCAGCACGGACTCGATATAAACGCACGCCGGTGCGGATTCTCCGCCTCCCACGGCCAGCAAGAATTTTATCGTGCCATCCTGGGCATATAGCGTCTTCTCTACGTTAACCGGTGTGATATAGCATCGGCTTTCCAATTTGTCACGTAAAGCCTTTGGCAGATTATTCATCCCTGCAAAAGAAAAAGCCTCACCGGAATTTGGAAAGCGCCGGTGAAGCCATTCGAAAACCTGAACGGCCCGGTATGCGGGCTGCCCTAGTTCTTTTACTAAAAGTTGCAGTTCTTCAATATTCATTGATAATATGTCCATAGGGAATCCCCCCAATTATTATGGTTTTCGATATTATCATTTTTTTGTAATAATGCAAAATAATACGAACCGGTTTTAATGATTTGGTCACAGGCGCATTTGGGTTTTGATACAAATGGTAAACCTTTTCCCAGTTTAGATGATACCATAACATGTCCACATTATGGAGCCTCATTTCAGTATTCCATTCCAACATTGACTAATTAAGCCATCTACATTATATTTCTGCCAATAGCGCAGTTTCGATATCGTTCCGGAATAATTTTTGACTATTCTGCGAACGCATCAACGATGAATTTGCGAAAATTATTCCGGAACGATATCGAAACTGCTATAAATCAAAAGAGGTGACACCATGAAATACCTAACCGTTAACCAAATCCGAGACAAATTCTTGGATTTTTTTATTGCAAAGGGTCATACATTTTTGCCAAGCTTCCCCCTTGTGCCAGAGGATGATAACAGCTTACTGCTTATT
>Ga0123355_10003003_pt1 | contig 24025 bp, 14 predicted proteins | sample TergutEmb28metaG_3_FD_89872 | JGI IMG/M metagenome (GOLD analysis project Ga0123355, IMG submission 89872) | Embiratermes neotenicus P1 segment gut microbial communities from Petit-Saut dam, French Guiana - Emb289 P1 | ecosystem: Host-associated > Arthropoda: Insects > Digestive system > Gut ... | reverse complement strand
AATGAATATGTAATCACGCTTGGAACTCCGAGTGGCGCGGGCTCAGGTTCAAATCCGAGTTATAGCAATGGCAGCGGGGGATATTCAGATGGTTTTGAGGATATGGGGACATCTTCTTCTGCACCTTCAGGTGACGATGGTTTTTGGAACTAAACATATATAGGAGGAACTATTATGGCATTGAGTAAACTACAAAAAGAGCACTTGGAGTCCCAACTATTGCTGAGCAAAGGTGGGGGTATCTACTATAACGAGGCTAGAGTAGACCCCAGTACTTCGGAGGCAACACTTTTTATTGGCCTTGGTGGAACAGGTGCTGATATGCTTATTCGTATAAAAAACGAAGTAAAGCGTCGTATGGTTTTGCCGTCCGCAAATGGCAAAATATTAAAAGATACTCCAAACAACATTGCTTTTTTGGCCATTGATACGGATAAACTCGCTATGGCTAAAACATGGGGTACAGCTACGTTTGATCAATTTGGCGGCGAATTTTGCTCAATTGCTGTAGATGATAAAGAGGCAATTGTTACAAAGTGGAAAGGCTTAGCCCAAGGGGGAAACGAAGAGGCTAAATGGTACGACCAAATAGATGCAGTAGCAGCACTACCGGGTGCCGGTGGTAAACGTCAAATTGGCCGCTTGCTGTTGTTTGAAAACATACGTGAGGTTTATAGTAAGTTAGAAAGTAAAATTAGGGGCATAGTTTCCAGCGGTATTACAGTTGTTAATGTAATTATTGTCACAGGTATCGGCGGCGGTACAGGCAGTGGTACCTTTATTGATATTGCATATCTATCCCGCAAAGTTATGGAAGGGCTTTCCGTGCGAGGGCGCAATATATTTGGCTATATTGTTTTGCCGGATGTAAACCTGCTTAATGGTGGTAACGAAGATGCACTAAAACGCAATGGTTTTGCCGCTTTAAAAGAGCTTGATTATTGGATGAGCACTGGGCAAGATGAACAGAATGACCAGTTTGTTCAAAATTACGGCAATGGTATTAATGCTCGCTCTGTTGCCTCTCCTCCTTTTAACTTCTGTCATCTTCTTTCTGCTCAGGATATGAAAGGGCGTCCATTGACTTACGATAAAGTTATTTCATCTATGGCAGAAAATATATTTGCATATATTGCAGCGGAAGCAAGTTCTACATCAGATGCAAGCGGTAACACGGCCATGAGCCAAATGTACGATAATATAAATGGTTACATATCAGATCTTACGCCAAATGTGCGTTATCCTGCATGTTACCGTTATCTTGCTGTAGGTAGTGCTAAGCTCGAAATTCCATATGAAGAAATTTCTACATTGCTTGCAATAAAGGTGTTTGAAAAGTTGCAAACCACATTTGCACTACGCCCCACCGAAGAATCTTTCAAGGCGGATATGAAGCAGTTGCGCCTTATTCCAACAGAGATTGTGCATAACAGCCTTACCAGGGATGTTCCTGCATCTCCATTGGATGGCGTGGCAAACTATAAGTATGCCCAAATTTGGAGTGATGGTAATACTGGCCCTAAAAATAATACTGCATACTTTGATGTGCACCAATGGCTTGCATCTGCTTTCCAAGTAAATGTTGTCAAAACCCAAGATGTTTGGGCTCACACACATGTAGGGTTCTTTAATACATTTGTAACTGAGGCTATGAAAAGACCTGACCGTGGGCCTATTTACCTAGCATCACTTATAAAATCCGATACTAAGTGGAGCATTATCCCTGTATTAACTAATTTGGCACAACAGTGCGATAACGTTGCTGCCACATGCCTCTCTAAATCTGCAAAAATTGAGAGTGATTTGCAGAGGGCGTACAACGAGGGACACTCCAAAATTTTGAACAAGAGCCGTTATGTAAATGAATATATAGCTGCACTTGGCGCATGGATGCAAAACGAGGTGGCAATGTTTGTATATCCAAAACGTGCTGAGGAATTCCGCAAACTACGTGACAGGTTGCAAAACTTCTACGACAAAGTGTTTTCTAAACTTGCAGATGTGTTGGACACACTGCCTGAAATTTTCCGGCTAAACTATGAATTCATGTATACAGCAGAAAAAGAAGCAGAGAAAGAAGGTCGCATAGATACTGACTCTCGACTTATTTGGCCTTTAAAATATATTAATAAAAGGGCTACAGAACTTAGAGATTTTGAAAAATTGCTTGACGAAAGTGTTATTCGTTTCTTAGATGATATGACGGTAAATCTTGGGCGCTGGACAGGTACAGAATTGGATAACCTAGAAGAAATAAGTTCTAGCACAGATATACCTGGTTTTATTTCTGACTTTATTAGTCAACAATTTGGCGGGCTGCTTAGCATAAATATGGAAACCGTAATGAAGAGCAAAGAAGGCGTAGACGATTTAGATCGTTATTTGCAAAAAGCACTACTAGATATGAAAGAGGCCGCTGTGCCAATGTTTAGTATGCGTAGCCAGCATAGCGAATCGGCCGCTGAGTTTGGCTTAACTTCCGTACCGGAAGATTGTATAAATATTCGTACTGCAGCAAATAACTACGTTAAAAACAGCAAATTACTTGTCAAAACAAGCAAAGAAAAGACACGCCTGTACTTTGTCAAGGTTGTTTCTGGTGTGCCTTTATTTGCTTATTCGCTTATCGAAGAGATGGAAGCAAAATATGAAAACGCAAGAAAAACAAAGCTTACTCGTGATGGCACACATATAGAAGGCAAGTATTGGGACAGAGACATTATGCCAACGCCTGTACCGGAAGCTACTTGGACACCAACCGTGTATGATAACCCTGATGTAAAGGCATATAACGATTCCATGCGACAGGCATTTGATTTTTGTTTGAAAAATAACGTTATACGCCCAGATAATGAAGAAGCACCTTCTGCCTATTACTTGTATATTGCTGACCCTGTGAAGGCAGACCTTACAAACATGGATTTAACAGGGCTAACATTACAAGAAAAACTGCAAGCGCTTAGGGATGAACGAGATAGCCTATGGAGTTCCGACAGAATTGAACTGCGTGCTATGGGTGTAGCAACTACACCTGATTTCTTAAAAGCTGTACGCGATAGCACACTACGTTTCCCCAAAATTTGCACCAAGATTAAAGAGCAAGCAGAAATTGTTGCCAGCTTTGCTCAGGCAGAAAAAGAGCTTGAAGATCCAATTAAATTTGCGGCGGCAAAAATGTGCGGCTTAATTTTAAAACAAGGCTTTAATATCATTCTGAAAAAGAGCACAGGTGCAGTAACTGGCGAAACGCTATACGACATTACACTAGAAAAACCTTTTGCCGAGCATGAGGTGTATTTAGGTTTTCGTAAAATCTTGGACGATAGTCTGCGCGATAATGTTGAAACAATGCGTACGGAAATGTTGCGCCGCATAACCACCGACGCAATAGAAAAAGCAGAGGTACTAGCCCGTGTAGACGAAATGGTGCATGTTTATACTAAGGAACTCACCGAGATAACTATTCGCATAGAAAGAACTGCTGTAGATAAACGCAAACTTCTAAATAACGTTAAAGATTTCTATTCCTCCGTTCTATTGTTTGCGACTAACTATCGTGATAGGTATTTGTAGGCATGAGAGCACAAGCAAAGCAATTGATAAGCAAAATATCCTCGGTACGGTCGTTTACTGACGATAGCTACCTTACCACAACACATTTTGTCTTTTTTCTTTTGATTGGTGTTTCTGAGGAAATGCAAGATATATTAGAGCAGCGCGCAAAAGAAATAATTGAGGATAAGCGTGCAATTGCTTTTATTTCTGTATCTTCTCCGCAGAATGTCGAAAGTGATGTTGAGCGAGCGTACGAAGAAGCAGCCAATAATGGTGCTCGAGTAGATGACCTTAACGAGTTGCATTTTTGTCCAGTGGTTGTATCTGAGGAAACAAATTTAGAAAGTTTTAATCAAGTTGTAGACGCTCTTGAAAAATACAGAAAAAATTATGACAAAGTCGCTTTGTGGAAACCTTTTGTTATCTTAAACCCGGTAGCAGATGGTGCCGCCGGCTGGCTTGTAGGTATCGAAACTAAAATAAATGAGTTAGCACAGCACAGCAGCGGCAGTTGTTGCCGTTGCTGTGTTATGACCCGCAGAGACGAGAGCGGTTTTGCCGTAGCAGACGAACGTTTGCTAGATACGATTTTATTCGTATCCCTTTTGCATGCAAATAGCACAACAAGGGAGGGGCTCGCCAGACGTATTGCATACCTGCCGGAGCATCCAGATGCATATTTTTATACTGCGCAAACGGCTTTTGTTTCTAACCCGGCTATAATTCGTACCTTGCATTGCATTCGCACACTTCTGGAATCCTTTGAAAACTCTGGAGCAGATAAAAGAGAAGTAGATCCATCATTTCTTAATTCTATTTTTGAGCCCTTGTATACCAAACTTCCAAGAGCGGGTGGGCAAGTAGAGTTAGATCCGCTGCTTGCGGTTATGCCCGGGAATGATGGTAGCGGGCTTAGTTTTGAGCAGCGCCTTAAAGAGTTTGCAAAGCAGCATTACATATCCAAAATAGAAACTGATAAAGATGAGATATTTGCACGGCTGCGCAAGGGTTTTTTAGGAGCATTTATAAACTCTCAAAATAGTATTGATTTTTTCCAAAACATAATAGAGAACGAAACCGAGAGAAAAAGTTGGGCACAAAGAGTAAGGCCTGCACAAATAGGTTTCCTTACTCCGTTAGCACCTAAAGCCGGCATGAAACGAGAAATACAAGACCTGTATGTTAATTTTGCGGATAAATTACGCATTAAATTGTCTACAGTTGGGTCAGATATTGTTGAAGAGTTTTTATCAAGCCTAGAATTTACCTCTTTGCCTGATTTATATTCCGAGGCCTGTAAGCAGATACGTACTGTTTCAACAGAGCTAAAAGAAGAAGTTGATAGGCGTAGCCGTACAGGGTCAGAAATACATTTGCAGTTAATGGACGATCCTGAAGAGAAACTTGCTGTAGCCGTTGCAAAAGACTTGCGTAGCAAGGGTGTTTTTGCACAATGCATGGCGGAAATAACCCTGGCTATAGAAAATAACGACGAAGCCGCCGCAGATTTTGCATTGGAAGACTTGCTAGATACTTTGTATTCGGCTGTGCGTAGTTTGGCCGGCGGTAGTAGTGCGAAGGAATACATGAATCTGCTAAGTCGCACCTGTGCCGACTATAATAGTGATGCCGTTAAGCATTGTATCCAAAAAATAAGTGCACAATTGAAATTCCCGCTTAGGTATTCTAACGACGTAGGCAAAACAAAAAGCACATATGTATGGGGTAACCAAGATAATAATTTTTACAGTGCGTGGGAGCGGCAGCAAAATATTACAAACACTAAAAACGAATTTTTGCCAATTAACTCAAAAGAGCGTTTTGTTATTTTGTCCGTTTCGCCGGCGTTTTCTAGCAAAGATATACGCGGCGTAAAAGATACGGAGTAATAAACATTATCTCTATAGGATAGAGGAGGTGTTCCGGTGCGACCAGTAGCACTTGTTAACCTAAAAGCAAGATATTTAGATGGGGAAGTTATCTTTTCTTGGACTGCTCCGCCTACAACTCCGGATACGGTTTATATCTTGCCTGTTATTAGTGTGGGCGAAACTCGCCGTATTAACCTTGCAGACGTAAAGGAGTGTAAGTTGCGTGATTACGTAACGGGTATACGCTTCAAATTTGATGCAAAAAGTTCTGATGACGTTACAAGATGCGAATTTCTTGTGTTTTTGTTGAATAGCGACACTGATATACCTGCACAAGAAAGACTTTTGAATAACTCGGATTTTTGTGTAAGTGTTACTGCTGGGGCGGGCACTATTTACTACGATATAAAGTCTAAAAATGTTGGCAGCGGTTTTGTGCGTCATGAAATTACCCTGAAATCCGATTGTCGCATTGCAGAGGGAATCTTAGGTTACACTTTTTCTTCCGACGGCGTTAAGTTTTGCATCCCTTTCCCTGGTGGTATTGGTATAGGTAAAAAAAAATACCCGCCGTTTTTTACTAAAAGCGACGGGGATGTGTATTTAGAAATTGTAAATGCTTCTAACTCAGATGTGCAAATGATTAAAAAGCCCCTTGGTGGCTTATTTGGCTAGGAGGAAAACAATATGTCTTATTATCCGATAAAGTGCCCTTACTGTCTAAAAGAAATGTCCAACGAAGATGTTTTTTTTAATATGAGAACAGGGATAATTATAAACGAAATCAAAATTCGTGAGGGTGTTTCTGCTGCACAAAGGAGTGTCGGCAACGCATCTACAGGAGCCGACTGGGATGGTGCAAATGCATTTGATAGTTCTATCCCCGCTTGGGAAAGAGATAGCGATAACGCATTTTCCGGTGGCGATTGGGCATCCAACAACAGTCAAGACGAGCCAAGCCAGCATAATAGCAGCGATAAGTTGCCTGTGGATGGTCTGTTTTCGCTTGTAGAGTTAGAGCACTTATTTGGCAAAGATAATGTGCGAGCCATATGTGATGCAAATGTGCGAGCACCAAGGGCATTTGCAAACAAGCCGGAGTATGAAGGCGATTTGTTAGATGGCGTGTCTATTACCACCCGAAGCGACGGATATGAAAGAGTAACCGAATATAGAAGACGCTTTTGTGGATGTGAGAAAGAGTTACAGGCAACGGCCGGTAAAAGAGCAAGTTATGTAATATTAATGCTGGGGCCAAGTAGCAGCGGTAAAACTATGTATCTAATTGCATTACATAAAGCACTGGATGAAGAAGGCAATTACTTTTTGCCACCCGAAGGTAGTGGGGGCAGGGGCATTGCAAAAGTTGTCACATCTGCAATTTCAAGCGGTGGAACAACTGATACCTCTTTAAGAAAAATGTCGGACGATTTGTTTGATGATGGGCAACTGCCAAACTCTACATTTGCGGCAGATAACGAACCTTTAGTTTTAGATGTTTCTGTAAATTTTAAGGGTGACAGAAGCAATCGTGCGCTACTGTTTTTGCGCGATTTGCCCGGTGAATGGCTTACAAACCCGGACAGAACAGAAGAACTATACAAACTTGCCGGCCAGTTTCCCAAATTTGACGCATTTATAATGATGATAGACCCCTTTACATTTAAAGAAAAAAGCGTATTTAGAAGTGATATGGCAACAGAAACTGTGGATAAAGAGCGTCAAAGGTTTATTAGAGACTTGGACGAGGTGCTTACAAGCAAGGTTTCTGCCTTTATTGGCGGTAGCGGTAGAATTGATAAACCAACTGCTGTAATAGTCACAAAGGGCGACCACTTTTTTAATCGTGATAATTTTCAAAAATTAGAAAACAAAGAAGTGTTGCGTTCTTTCCCTTCGTTCTCTTCTTATCAAAAAGAGAGTTTTGATAAAGTTTATTTCTCGGAAGTGGATAAAGATGTTAACCGCATATTATCTAATTTGTCTCCTAATATTACAAAGCTTTTGGAAAAAAACTTTAGCAATACTTTTGCCGGGCTTGTTTCGGCTTTATCTAAAGCCCCAATTGAAATTGAATATAAAAATGATGATGTTAAGCGAGGTTTTGTGAAAAACCCAAATATTATTAAACCATGGAGGGTTGCCGACCCGTTTATACGCTTGCTAATGCGCTTGCATATTGTACCCCCGTTTGATGAAGTGGATATCCGTACGCCGGATGGCGAAAGGCACGAAGAAGCGTTGGCGCGCAATACTCGTTATCTGGCTGCTGTTAATGCATGGGGGAGAACATATTGTGTCGGTTGGAGCGAAATAGCCGGCGAGGCTATTATTTTGCCGGGCGGCAAGCCTATTGCACCAGAGCCGCCACCTAAAAAATCCGGATGGTTTAGTAAGAAGGATACCTAAAGAAGGAGGCAAAAATGTCAGGTCATCATATATATACTCGTTCGTGGTACGAGCATGAGTCCAGTACAAGGAACCCAGGGACATTTACTGTAGAGCTTACAGATGGTTTGTTTGGGGCAAATGCCCACGATGTTATTTATCAACAACTTAATAAATCTATGTCAGGCAACCAGCCTTCGGTTTCCGGGTACAAGCAAGAGACATCTTTATTGCGTATATATCATCCAACTCCCGAAAGCACCATAACTTGCCGCACTTACTTTGTTAATGATGAAATAACCGGTAGGGGTGTTGTGCAATACAGTTATGGTTTGGTTTTCTCCAGAGACAGCAAAATGGCTTTTTTAAGGAGCCCCGCACATGCATTTAAACCAACATCATATGAGCCATATGAACAGTTTGTTAAGCGTGTAACAGAAGAAGGACGGTTAAAGTACAGCGACTCATACGACCCGCGCTCTGCCGACTACAGCAGCGAAATAAATACCCCACGCAAAACGTGGGAAAGTTATGGTTTTCATAAAGATTTATTTGAGTCTTTTTTTGCTGCGCTGGGCAATGCAATAACATCAAAAAGGGCAGAGCAAAAAGTTGCCGTTCTTTTGCCTGAAGGCAAAACTGGTGAAGAAATCATTCTAGCTGTATTGTCTATTTTACCTATTTGGTTTTCAGGGCAGTTTGGTGCCGTTTCCCGCTGGGGTGGTGCGTTTGATAACTCCGATTACAATACACTTATTGGTATACATCTGGCGTTTTATTCTGGCGACAGGCCATCTCACGATACTACAGCCACAATTATTGACCTAACGGGTGGCGGGCGCAGCAAGTTCCCTCATGCACCTACGGATGAGCAAAAATTCCTTGCCCAATGGTATTGGCAAAATATTGATAACTCGGAAGCACGTAAAAGCATGGAAAAACATATGACAGAAAGGTATGCAAACCTTTTATACAAGATGCCGTTCTCTATTTTTGCCCATTGTTTTTGGTTGTGGGATACTTTTTATGTAAATGAAAATAGCACGCCGGATTTTAAGCTTTCTGCCGATGCAATTGATAGCCTCTTTTGTGTGTTCGGCAAAAATGTGGATAAATTTTTCACAAATAAGCTTAAATTAGCCGGCATTTTTGATGCTTTTTATAATCAGCTGGATGCATTTATACCTGCAAATATTAAAGCATCTACGGTTAATGCTATCTGTGCACTTGCCGACGCAGATTATAGAGTTGGTGATGGCATTAAGCTTAGGGATTTTGTTAAACCGCTGGCAGATCGCTTGTTCCAATTTGATGATTTTGGGCGTATGGAACCCATATTTAAATATTACACAAAAATACTGCGAGAAAATAATCCTAAAAACTGTGTATCGGGTGCAATTGAAGTATTTAGCAAACTTTTACATGCGCGAGTTGCGAAATATAGTGATGGAGCAACCTCTGTGCTTTCTACTTACGCAAACGCTTGCGTGGAAAAAACATTTAAAGGCGAAGCGGATTTGTTTAGCGAATACCAATTGGTAGCAGCGGTTTTAAAAAATGCGGGCAGGACTGTTAATACAGATTTGTCTGTCTATAGCAATTTCCCCAAAAATATTAAAACCCCAAGAATATATTTTGAGTTTGAAAAATTTAGCAGAGAAAATATAGATAATTCTTCCCCACCTGGCGCAAAGCTTTTGGACAATATGTATGCAATGCTGTTGAACTCTATGGATGGCGGCGCAATGATAAAAACGCTCCTTGAGTTGTACTGGCAAGCCGCACGTAACAGTGACTACGAGAAATATATTGATTATTTGCTGGAGAATAGCAAGCTAAAGTTATATCTGCATCATTATGTCGGAGCCGAAGAAATTAATGATGTGATGCTTGAAAAAATGAAAAATGCTCTTGATGTTCGAGACTTTGCCGACGGTGAAAAAAAGGCAGAAGAAATACTATCTTGGTTTGATAAACTACACAACGAATGTGGATTCCAAGACTTTGATGCACCAGTGTATTTGTATGTGGCAGACAAGTTGCAAGAGCTGGGCAACAATGAAACCTTAATTAAAACTATGGACACGCCTATTTTGCGGCGCATTGCGGCGGCATCTGATGTATTAGGAGCCAACGATAGCGCAAGCCTACTAAGGGCAATCATCTCTTTTGATGAAAAAATTAAAAATGGTGTTAAGTCGCTACAATTGCAAAGAGAAACAAGCGAGTACAGGGACTATTTTTATTCTCGTATGATTTATCTTTCCAGCAAAATGGAAGATGTACCGGTTGAATGGGCTCTTTCGCGCGCATTAATTGATGCCGACCGTGATTATTATGCCCGAAATTCTGACCGTTTAGGGGACGCTTTCTTGGAGTATAAAACGCCACAAAGCAACCGTAGCATTGCTAAAGATAATTTGATAAACCTGTACGAGGCCGTGCGATTAACCGATGATTATGATTATAAGGGGCATATGCCAAACGTGAATGCTTACGAAGCATTGGAGAACAAAGTGCTTGGAATTGTTGCCGGACTTATAGCATATGGCAAATTTAATGAAGTTTTTGAAACAGGGGGTTATTTCCGCACGATAGATTTTTCTGCCCAGGAAAACAACCTAAGAAAATTGGGACGCAAAATTGCTCAAGCAATTAAAGAAAACTACGACGGCAAACCCCCAATAGATGAGCTCCGTAAGTTTGACATGAGCCAAAAGGAGCCGAAAAAAGTTGAAGCTAATGAAGTATATTCGCCTGCTGACTCTATTATCATGATTGGTATTGTGGCCACTTTGTTTGTTGGACTTTTATCTCTTTTGGGCCTGTTGCTTTCGGACCTGGGGGTAATTACAACGATTTATCATACATTCCAAACCGAACTCTCTCTTATTGTTATTGTTTTTACCGGGCTATTTGCGTTGCTTGGCATGTTGTCGTTGTTATTTTCTTTTATAACTTGGCGTAAGTAGGCTTATCTTAAATAGACGAGGAGAATTAAGATGAAAAAATTTTGGATACTTTCCGTTGCACTTCTGTTGGCCTTGGTTTTTGCCATGCCTGTTAGTGCAGATGACGATGGCACAGAAGGAGACGACCCTATAGCGGCGACAGGAGAACTGGAAACTTTGGCAGATAGATTCCATTGCTCCAATTTTTTGGCGGCTATTTTGGACGAGCTTGGTGTTGAAGTAGAAGACTTGACAGCAGAACTACTAGCCGACTTGCCGAGCCTTAATGTTAGCGACAGAGATATTACATGCTTAGTAGGTGTGGAATTGTTGGTAAATCTCACGGAGTTGGTGGTTGACGATAACCCCCTTGTTGTTGTAGACCTTTCGGAAAATATTAATATTGTTTTGTTTTCTGCGGAAGATACATTCCTGGAACGGGGCGGTATTGTAGGATTGTCACGAAACGCGGAGTTGCGCTTAGGCGAAATTAGAGCCGGCGACCCGACTGAATATGGTTGCCCGATTTGCGCAGCAGAGCTGGCCGAAGAGCCTTATCCGGAAGAACCTGAAGAATATGAGCCTGAAGAAGAGCAGGAGTTTGACCCAATTCCGGATATAGCAGATTTTTTTGCTCAAAGAGAACAACAGCCAAGTGAACCGAATACCACTTTTACAGTGCTGGTTTATGCGCTGATAGGAATGGTTTTTGTTTCCTTTGTGCTTAGTATTATTTTGTTGGTTAGGCAGTTGCGCCGTTAATTTATAGGGAGGTTTCTCATGACTAAGAAATCTACACTTAATATTCTGTTGCTGTTATTTAGTTTAGTTGCCGCTGTTGTTGTGTTTTTTGCAGGGGAAGGGTTATTGCGCCTTTTGTCGAGCATGCCGTTTATTCTCCAATGCGCAATTTACCTTGCGTTTGTTATGGTTATCTTATTTGCCGCCATTTTTCTGTCTGAAAAAATTTCTACAGGGTATTACATACCCCGAGGGCGTATCAGTTTTTCCAGTACATGCGCTAAGGCGGCGCCTTGGTTTATTGCGGCGGCTTTTGCTGTAGGACTCATTACACAGCTGATATATGGTGTAATTGTTACTACTGGTACACGTGATACTCCAAACTTTAGAGGTACTTTGGTGGTTAGCGATATTTCCGGCTCTATGTCATGGAACGACCCGCAATATATATCAGTAGACGCTATGGTGGAATATATCGAGGCCGTGCCGCTTGGTGAGTATTTTGGGTTAATTATTTATAATCATGTGTCGATTACTTTAAGAGAGTATTCCATTTTAGAAACTGATGAAGAGCGATATGAACTTATTGAAGAGGTGCGGCAGATCCACTATAACGGCGGGACTAATACCTATGCAGCATTAATGGACGCGTTTGCACAAATACGCAATATACCCGAGGATGATTGGCCCGGTTTGATTTTACTTTTATCTGACGGCGATGCTCCGATGAATTGGAACTCTCTTGCATATGCCTCTCGTGGTGATAGAAGTAACCATAGGAACGCTATCCCTGTAAGTGCTATTTTCTTTGGTGACCCAAACCATTCAGGTGCAGATAAAATGCTTAGGGTTGCCGAAACAACAGGCGGTGCGTTTTCTCTTTTAGAACTTAGTGCTGTAGATGACGGGTTTGAAGATTTATTCTCGCGCGCTAGGGCAGATTTTGAGCATAGGCGGCCGCATTTGCTAATGGAATATTTTGGCCCGGGCAGTAACAGTGTTTTGCGGATTATTTCTCAAATACTTCTTTTGGCTGTGTGGGGTATATTTATAGGGGTTGCTGTTGTTGTATTTTTAAATAATATGCGCTTAAAAACAGCATTTCTTCTGCCTAGGGTAATTGTTTCTTTGCTTGCGGCAGTGGCATTTGCGTTTGTGGTTAACATAACCAACCCTTATTTGGATTTTGGATTTGTTGCAAGAGGTATTTTTGCGCTAGCTATATGCCTTTTATACTTGCCTACATATAGTTGGGGCGAAAATATTAGGGAGGGGCATAACCCTGCGGCTTCTATTGGAGGCGTAGTAAGGTGATAGGCTTTCTTTCGCGAAAAAAAATCTTCATTGACTGTGCTTACGGCTCTAAAATAGGTACCCGCAAGGTTAATGAAGATTCTGTTTTAGTTTTAAATGACGATGACCGTCACTTGTTTGTGGTGGCGGATGGCCTTGGTGGGCACGGCATGGGGGATGTTGCATCTGATGTGCTTGTGTCCTCTTTTAATAAGTCTTTTTGCGAATGGAGTGGCGGAAAAAACGTGCACTTTTTACGCGATGCCTTTGACAAAGCGCAGGAGGCAGTGTTGCTGGCGCAAAAAAGCTGTGCTGTAAGAGGGCAAATGAAAACTACGGCAGTGGTTCTTTCTATTAGCGGTAACAGGTGCGCTTGGGGACATGTTGGAGATTCTAGGTTGTATCGCTTTAGAAAACAGCGTTTTATTGAGCGAACATTGGACCATAGCGTGACGCAAATGCTTGCGTTAGCCAAAGAAATAAAAGAAGAAGACATCGCAACTCACCCGGATCGTTCGATATTGTTGTGCGCTGTGGGTGATAAATGGACTAAGCCGCGGTACGAAATTTCTAAGGAAGTTACTATTACGGCCGGAGATGCATTCTTTCTTTGCTCGGATGGTGTATGGGAAAATGCTGTGGTAATCCGTGATATAACGCAACCTGCTAAGTTATGGCTGGGCAGTGTGATGCAAGCTATAGAGGCTGCACCGGCAGATAAAGATATTGATAACTACACTGCAATTGCAGTGAATATAGCGAGGAGTGTTTAACATATGAGATGCGATAATTGCTTTTATAGTTATGGCAGTGGAGACAATTGTCCGGAGTGTGGTTATGCAAAAGGTAATCCGCCGGGAGAGCTTTATTATTTATACCCCGGCACAGTGCTTAATGGGAGATATGTAATAGGCAAGGCAATTGGTGCCGGTGGCTTCGGTCTTGTGTATAGCGCATGGGATAACGAGGAAAATCGCTTGGTTGCTATTAAGGAGTATTACCCCAGTGGGTTTGTAACACGTATTCCCGGGCAGGGGCAGATAAGGCTTATTGCTAAAAGCCGTGCCGCGGAGTTTGAATCAGGAAAGCGGAGATTTAACGTTGAATGTGAGATAACGGTTCTTTTGGATAAGAAGTTCCTGAGTAGCCCCTGGTTTATGCATGGTGTTTCTTATTTTGATTGTTTTGGGACTACTTATCTTGTAATGGAGCACTTAAATGGCAGAAGTGTAACGGCGGAAGTTATGAAAGATGACCCTAAAATGGAAAAAGGTGCGCCTCTTCCGATAGAACAGGGAATGCCTATTATGCATGCAATGCTTTCTGCTGTGCAGGATATGCATAGCGTTGGCGTTATCCACCGTGATATTAGTCCGGACAATATTATAGTTGGCGGCGAACGAGCAACGTTGTTCGACTTTGGTGCTGCAAAACGTGGTAGAGCCAAAGAAAATTCTGTCCGTGTAATGAAACCCGGGTTTTCTCCGCCGGAGCAATATGAGCCGGACGACCGCACGGGTACTTTCACAGATATGTATGCTTTAGGTGCCACCTTTTATTTTATGCTTACCGGTGTAAAGCCTGAAGAGTCTACAAACAGAAAAACGGCATCGTATCTTGCTGAGCCAAAAGAATTAAACAAGGATATTCCGACTCATGTTTCTGACGCGATATTACGTGCTATGGCTGTGGATCCTAGGCTACGCTTTAAAACTATTGATGAATTTAGAACGGCAATAACCGGAGAGCAAAAATGTTTGCGCCCGGAGGCCGAGGTAAAACGTAGGGCCGTAAAACGTTTTACTACAATTTCGGCTACATTTATTATCATGTGCCTGCTGGGGGTAGGTTCCTATTTTTATGCAGACAGCGTAATGGGCACTTTAAACAATGCATCTATTGAAGTTTGGTATGTACTCTCTGGCGATATTATGGAGGACGCCAGGCGCCAATCTGCATTAGCGCAAGTTTTTGACGACTTCCAATATGTTCATCCAAATATAGAAATTACGTTGCGTGGTGTACCCAGAGAGGATATGGCGAACGAGGTTATGGTTGCAATGTCTGAAGGTGTACCAATATTGTTTGAATCCGGTTTTATGAATATTGAAGATTTAGCAGGCACTGTGGATTTAAATGCGGCAGCGCGTCGTGTGCGTTCAGATGTGCATTTCCTTGATAGTTACGCTCAATACTTCCCACAACGTAACCAATTGCCTACAGGGTTTAGTGTTGCCGCAATCTACATTAACACTGCAATTTCTAGTTTTGATGAGGCTCATGTAGGAGATTTATCTGCCTTGCTTGCATCTATGCCGACGACACAAAGCCGCATTGCTGTTTATCCACCATTGCAAAATAATTTTGTTAGGATTTTTGGACAAGTAGCACATTCCACCGTTAATGATTTCTTTGAACATAATGCTGGTGCATTTTTTGCAGATACCACTATGCATAGCATAGTGCAAAGAGATATGGCGGGGCTTTACCGTTTGGCTGGTTTGGACGCACAAAATATCCCGGCAGAATTTGGCGGTATTTTTAGCGTAAGCGAAAGTGGGCGAAACGAACAAGCGGCAAAAATACGCCTGCTGGAATTTATGCTAAACGATTTATCTCAAGATGTGCTGCACATAGAGCATAGGAGTGGATTATTGCCTTTAAATACCACAACGCTCGAGAGTTTTGAAAATGAGTTTTCTGATTTTAGCGGCTTTTTCGAGTTTATCGACCGTTACTTATTTGACTAGAGCCTAAGGAGGGTTACAGCATGAAAATTTGTGACAATTGCAAAAGACAACTTAGTATGGATGCGCAAAGATGTGAGGCTTGCGGGAGTAGCGAATCCACCATGTTCACCAATGTAAATCCGGATTCTCTTGCGCTAACAAAGGGAACTGTTTTGCGTGACAAATTTGAAGTAGGGGATGTTATAGGTTATGGCGGCTTTGGCGTAACATACAAGGGAATAAATGTAGCCACCGGTAGCCAAGTTGCGATACGAGAATATATGCCTGTAGAATTTTGCACCCGTGTACCCGGCTATTCAAATATGTCGGTATATAGCGATGCAAAAAAGGGCAAACAGTTTGACGATGGGCGTATTAAATTCCTTGAAGAGGGCGAAAGAATAGCCGCTCTAAGAAGTGAAGACGGCTTTTTGGAAATTTATGATGTTTTTGAAGACAATAAAACAGCATATCTAATTACGGAGTATTTGCCGGGTGAAACTTTAGCCGCCAGCATAGGCTCTGACGGTGGTACTAAACACAATTCTTCCGTAGCTATTGAGCTTATGCTGCCGCTTGTTAAGTCACTAAAAAACCTTCACGACACAGGACTGTATCATTTGGGTATTACACCGGACAATATTTTTATCACAGACGGCAAGTTAAAGCTTATAGATTTTTCTGCATATAGACATGTAACAACTTCCCATAGCCGCAGCCTTTCTGTAGTTGCCAGCCCAGGTTACTCATCTATGGAGCTGTACAGGAGCAGTGGCGATTTGGGTGCGCATACAGATGTATACGGATTGGGTGCGGTGTTGTACCGTTTGTTAACCGGTGTTACACCGCCGGATGTAACCGAGCGTTATATGCGCTTAGAGCATGGCAAGGCCGACCCGTTAAAATCTATACGCAAATACAATAAAAGTGTGACAGTTGCGCAAGAAAACGCAATTTTAAATGCTATGAATGTAAATATCAAAGACCGCTCGCCTGATGTGGCTACTTTTGCCGCGGAATTAAAAAGTTCTACTACTAAGCGACGGAAGCAAAAGGTAACAATTCTCGACATTGGCAGTTGGCCTTTGTGGGCAAAGGGTATAGCAAGCGCAGGTGTTTTTGCGCTTATTGCCGTGGCAATATTTCTTATTACATACCAGCCACCGCAGGTAACGCGCGCAGGAGACCTTGTGCGTGTGCCAGATGTTATTAACCAAACAATTGAACGTGCAGAACGGCTTATTGAAGACAGAGAGCTTTTGCATATGATAACAGGGCGAGAGCCATCTGCACTTATTCCGCTGGGCATGGTACTTTCTCAAAGTGTTTCTGCCGGTACATTTGTACCATTTAACACAATGATAGACCTTGTTATAAGCGGCGGAGAGACTATGGCGCGCGTGCCGTTTGTTATAGGCTTGTCTGCGGACGAGGCTGAGTCCGATTTAATTGAAGCCGGGTTTGAAGTAAGGCGTGTGTACGAATTTAGCCGCTTTATTGTAGAAGATGCAGTTGTGCGCACCAGTTTAGGCGATGAAGCACTAGCTCATGCTGGAATAACGGTAATGATTTTTATCTCCAGTGGACCGGACCCGGAGTCGGATTTACCATTTTATTCCGATGTGCCAAATGTAGAAGGGTTATTATTTGAAGAGGCCATGCAAATGGCCAATGCGGCTGGGTTTGCGGTTGAAGTTATTCAGCGGAGATACAGTGGCGAACCGCGGTATACAGTTATATCCCAAACATTGCCTCATCCTTCTCGTATGATGACTGATAATGTTATGGGGCTGATTGTTTCTTTGGGCGAAAGAATGTCTCTTGTGCATGATGTGCGGTTTATACCGCGCGCAGAGGCTGAGGATTTGCTGCGGAGAGAGGGACTGTCGGTTACTATTGTTACACAAGTTAGCGATGAGGTAGTGCGTGGTAACGTTATTTCTCAAAGTGTTGACCCGGGGCTTGCGATATTTGGTACCGCGGTAACACTTGTAGTGTCTGAAGGCAGTGCGCCTTTTATGTTGCCTAGTGTCACCGGGCAAAGTGAATCTGCCGCTAGGGAAGTACTTTCGGCTGCTGGTTTGATGATAGATATACTGCACGAGCACGGTACACCTGTAGGTAATGTTTTAAGACAGTCGCCTGCAAGCGGTAGTGTGGTTACGCGTGGCGACCGTGTACAGATTGTTGTGGCAACGCAGGAACCGCCTATCCCTGTGCCGTCTGTTTCCGGTATGGAGCGCGAGACTGAGCAAACTGCTTTAATAGATGCTGGTTTCCGTGTGCGTGTTCTTGAAGAATGGCATGACACCGTGGCTGCCGGACGTGTATTTGCATTTTCACCAACAGGCTCTTTGGCCAGAAATACTGAGATTACAATTATCGTAAGTTTAGGGCGCGAGCCTATAAATGTGCCGACAAACCTTACAGGCATGGATATTTCCAATGCGCAAATGACAATTATGAATATAGGGCTTGTGCCTGCTGTTGTGCGTACGTATCACGATACTGTGGCTGTAGACCGTGTAATCTCTCAATCACCTGCAAGTGGTACTTTATTTAGGGGCGATACTGTAACTATCACAGCTTCTAATGGGCCAGAGCCAGTTGCTGTACCTAACCTCGTTGGGCAAACAGTTGCTGCCGCAACTAACTTGCTTGCACCTCATAACTTTAGTTTGGAGCAAGTTGGGGAAGAATTTAGCACCACTACTCCACCTGTGCCACAGGGCAGCATCATGCGTCAGTCTCCACAGGCAGGGCATGTTGTGCCTAGGGGCAGTGCCATAGATGTAATAATTAGCCTTGGCGCAAGGCCAAACTTCACTGTAAGTTACCACGCAAATGGTGGCACGGGCACTATGCAAAGCCATACTGTGCCGCACGGTATGCACCACTTTGCGGAGCCTAGTTTGTTTGTACGTCAAAATTATGTATTTTCGCATTGGGCTACACAGCCTAATGGCAGCGGCGAAACATTCCTTGCAGGGGAACGAATTGCCAATATACAGGAAGATATTCGTTTGTACGCTGTGTGGACACCGGGGCGACAAATTACAATTAGCTACCACGCAAATGGTGGCACAGGCACAATGAGCGATATTCGGATACTGGAAAATACAGCTCATGTGGCTATGTCTAATGGGTTTACACACCCGCAAAATTATTCGTTCCTTGGTTGGGGGCTATTGCCTAGCGGGTCTGTCGTTTATAACCCAGGTAACGCACTTTCTAACACAAATAATGATGTGCGCCTGTATGCAATTTGGCAAGTTCCTCATGTGCCGGTTACTCGCATAGAGTTTAACATCACGCCTACCGACCCTATTGCCGGACAAAACATACAGTTATCGGCAGAGGTGGCCCCTGCTAATGCTACAAACAGAGATGTGGTTTGGAGTATAGTAAGCGCAGGAGGTACAGGAGCTACACCTAGTGGCAACACCATATCCGGTACCAACGCACCAGGCGTAATACAAGTGCGCGCTACGATAGTTGCCGGTGTACAAGCCGTGCCATCTATAGACTTTTCTACCGACTTTAGTATTTCTGTAGGGGCAGCACAAGAACCGCCGCAGATAACCAGCGCGAACAATACTAGAGTAAATTATGGGCAAGGCGGTACGTTCCAGGTGGCTGCTACCGGAAACCCGCAGAACTTCACATTTGCGTTGAATAATGCGCCTGCCGGTGTAACTATAGACAGTAATAGCGGACTTATGACCATAACCACAGCTGTTGCGCCAGGTTCACATACATTTGGCATCACCGTTTCCAACGGTGTAAACCCCAATGCTACTATGCCAGGGTTTACACTTATTGTGGATGGCGCTGCCCCTGTGATAACCAGTGCCGGTAGCTTTGAGATGCAGGCTGGTACAGCTGGTACATTCCAGGTAACTGCAACCGGTGCACCCGCTCCGCAATTTGGTTTGAATGGCGCGCCAACCGGTGTGACTATAGATTTGGTAAGTGGTGCTATAACTATTGCGGCCACTGTACCGCATGGTACACATAACTTTAGCATTACCGCCCAAAACGGTACTAATCCTAATGCAAGTCAACAGTTTACTCTAACGCTGACACAGCAATTAATTGCACCCGGAAATATAAGCCCGACCAGTGCTGCTGTAAATTTTGGAGCAGCAAGTGGTGTGCGGGTTACTGCAACGGGTGTGCCGGAGCCGACATTTGCATTAAGCGGGCAGCCTTCCGGCGTATCTATTAATGCAACTACCGGAGAAATATCTATTGGTGCGGGTTTGACTGTTGGTGCACATAACTTTACTGTTACTGCAACAAATTCTGCCGGGTCGGCAAGTGAGACCTTTACAATAACAGTTAGCGGTGCTGCACCGACGGTTAGCGGGCCGAGTAGCCACGCTATGCAAGCCGGGCAGCAGGAAACAATTAGCTTTAATGTTGCGGGCAACCCGGCACCTACTGTAACACTTGCCGGTGCTCCTAGCGGTATTTCTATAAATGATAGTGGTGCAATGACCATTGCGGCAAATGTATCGCCCGGCGTTTATACTATTACTATAACTGCCACAAGCACGGCAGGTAGCGATACTCATACCCTTAACCTTACTATTAATCAAGCAACAGAGCGGCCGGTTATAACTAGCGCTGCATCTACAAGTGTAAATGCAGGACAAGGCGACACATTCCAAGTGACGGCAACCGGCGTGCCGGCGGTTAACGCCTTTAGCCTAGAGGGAGCTCCTGCCGGTGTTACAATTAATAATGCTGGGATTATTAATATTGCTGCAAGTGTTGCGGCTAGCCCCGGGCATATATTTAATATTATTGCATCTAATGGAGTGGAAAGTAGCTTGCCTCAACAATTTACGCTTGTAGTTGTGGAACAGCAGCAAGCGCCTGTGGTTTCCGGACCTGGCAACCACTCTATGCAAGAAGGGCAAGCGGATACTGTGCAATTTAATGCTACAGGTGTACCGGCGATAACCGGGTTTAGCTTAATTGGCGCGCCAGGCGGTGTTATTATAAATAGTAGTGGCGTAATGAATATTGCCGCAAATACACCAGCAGGAACGCATAATATTACAGTGCAGGCTACCAACGCTGCCGGAACGGGTGAGCATTGGTTTACACTTGTAATTATTGCAGCACCGCCTGCTCACGTACCTGTAATAGCAATTTCTAACCTTACATTAAGGCCAGGTGAGGGTAATGACACTACTAACCTAAATATTAATGTGGGCGACCAGTTTGAGCTTGTGGTTACGGTTACACCAAATAATGCAACCAATAGGACGGTTGTATGGGCAGTGCTTAATAATCATGAAAACACCACAGGTAGCGCAACTCTAAGTGGAGGTAATATATTAACCGCAGTTGAAGCTGGTACAGTGATCATACGTGCGACAGTACGTGATGGTGTAGCAGATGGGGAAGACTTTTATCGTGAATTTACTATAACGATACGGGAATAATAAAAAACCGAGAGTTGGCAGACTCTCGGTTTTTTGCATGGTATGAAAATGTTTTTTAATTTTGCCACCACCACCGTTTTGTTTGAGTAGCACTGCTTGCGGTGGTGCTTTGGGGTTTTGGTTGAGATTTATGTGATTCTGGCAATATGATTGTCGGTTTGTTTTTTAGAGGCTGTGATTCAGCTTTTGCGTCCGCTTTTGCTTGTAGTTTATATTTCCTAGGAGATACTGTATCGCTTTTACGCGACATTAAGTGATTCGCTGCCGCTATCACAGATAAACTTAAAGTTAAAGTTGCGCTTAGTATCTCAATAAGGTTGTTAATAATCCATCGACCCGGGGAAACAAATATCGGGGCTCCTAAATATTGGCTGTTCCTATTTATATGCCCGGAAAAATTAATGCCTATGTTACTGTTGTTGATATTTACAGAGCCTCTTAGTGGGTAATTATATTTTACGGCATATATAGATCCACTACGTAAATAACGTGTGCTGTCTCCTTCAAATACGATATATCTAATGTATCTAGTGCTGTCATCACTGTATGCGCGAAAAGATTCAAAAAGCAGTGGTTCAATTTGCATATCAGGTGAGTCCAAGAGGCGTACTTCTGTAAAGCTAGCTATGACAAAATCAAAAGAATTAACCGGTAAAGGATTTTCTATAAGCATAGGAATTGGGTTGTCATCGACATACATAGCAAAACTGCCTTCAATACGTACCGCAAAAAGGTCATCGGTAGCTATACTATACTGTACAGTAAGAAGGCTAGGAGAAATATCAAAAAATCTGCCATAAGTATCAGACAAGGTGAGAGAAAGCGTATCCGACATATTTTTTATAATGGTTTTGCCATTTGCAAAGCTGGCATCAAATATGCCTGGCTCTTCTTGTGTGTTGGTGTGTAACCCCATAGATACATGAGTATAATTTACCGGTGTAATTGTTATATAGCCACTTAAAGGCCGAATTTCGATAGTAAGTCATGGCCAGCCTTCATTCGCGGTGGTTTCGCCCGATATTGATTGCGTTGACTCATTTGAATCAGAGCGTCTGTATCCACGTAAAAATGAGGTTTGGTCGCCGAGGAGTTGTATTTGTGAAATATTAGTAATAGCCAGTTCTGCACTATCTGCATTATTTATATTTAAGGACGATACATAGGCACTGTATCTGAGGTATGCCGAGCTGTAAGTCGATATAGTAGATATTCTTGATAAAAGCAACCAAGAGAGAAATACTGTCAAAACAAATAATGCAAGCGTGACAGGCCATAGAGAGATAACGGAGTTCAGTTTTTTGCAGATCGTTTTTTTGTTTGCTGGAGCATTCATATTTAACAGCCACCCTTCATTGTGTATGTGACAATAATGATGTGCGTATATTATCAAAAAGTGTCGTGTCGCGCAACATTTTGTATTGTGTGAATGCATTCTGTCAGATTTTTATTGCTCTGGATTTTGCAACAAAAAAGCCGTCGTGTTAAAAAACACGACGGCTTTTTTATAGATGGTCTCTCAGGGACTTGAACCCGGGACCCACCGGTTATGAGCCGGTTGCTCTGACCGACTGAGCTAAGAGACCGTGAAAGGCTTGAAAATACTGCATTCCGCACACTAGAGCTACCGATTTTCACATCGTCGGAGCTACCGATTAGCGTTTTTACAAGCCTTGATATGTTATATTATTTTTAATCCATTGTCAAGGACAAACTAAATAGCCAAATTGACATTTTATACATTGTGAATATTAAATTGTTAGACCTATACTGCGTGCAAAACAGGCGTTTCAGTTTCAACAAAAACACTTACAATATCGCTAAAAGCTATATGCTCGACTTCTACACTTCTATTCGTGCGAATTATCTCCCCAACATACATTTTACCTTGTTCTAAAACTTCGACAATTCTTGCTGTTTCACCAGTACGCAATTTTACCTTGTCATATTCTTTAATCATTGCATCTACCTCCTAAGCATCAATATGTACTGTTAGCAACCGCACTTCTCCCAATTGCTCATCTTCCATCCAAGCTGTTAAAACCTTTGCGAATTTCCCATTTGCTCCTTTTAAAATCATAACAACTTCATAAAGGTCTCCATATCCTTTGTTCCCTTTATATTTAGCTGGAAATTTTGAAATATTATCATGAATATCTTTTATTAGTTTATCCACGTTGTTCAGATTATAACCTAAAGCCTTTTCAAAGGCTATGGTTTTGTCTTTGTCAGCTTTTTCGTTCAGAGCATATTTAGTAAATTTCTCAACAGGAATATTTATTCTGGCTGCTTGGGATATAAATTTCAATTGAACATCACCTATTGATTATTATATCACATTTTGTATAAAATTGCAATATATTTTATACGATTAGGGCAATAATTTCGACGCGAGACAGAAAAACATCTATCATCAAATTTTATTTTTGATATTCCTTGCTATGCAAATTTGTAACCTTTCGCCTAGGTGCGTCACCCCTTGCGCCATCACTCCCAGCCATGCCGCGAACAATAAGCCGTTGTATAGGCACGCTGTACTTTTTCATGGCAGCCAATTGCTCATTCCAATCCTTAAATCTTTCATTTGGGGCGCAATCTATGTAATTGGGATGCATTTTCTCAATCTCACTTTTGAACATCTGACCCGCATCGTCATTATCAACGCACAAAACAGCTTTCAAATTGTCACCAAACACTTCCGGAGTGTGTTTTAAAATATTCGCTTTCAACCCTGCCATTGAAACTAAGATGCATTTATCCAAACTCTTGTTTTCGTAGTTCCTCTTGTACTCAATAAAACTTATCAAATCGATTGCACTTTCAAAAAATAGCGCATAACTATATGTTCCATCGCTGGAAAACCGAATATTAAAACCATATCCATATTTGCTACCCTCCATAACTCCCTTGAACCGTTTCTTGGTAACTCCTTGCAATTCAGCACCTATGCAAATATTGCTCTCATCATACATAGGGAACACGATATTGTTCGTTTGCCTTTCTTGGAACAATAACTTGTTTTGGATAAGAAAATCTATGTT
>Ga0123355_10003002_pt1 | contig 24026 bp, 13 predicted proteins | sample TergutEmb28metaG_3_FD_89872 | JGI IMG/M metagenome (GOLD analysis project Ga0123355, IMG submission 89872) | Embiratermes neotenicus P1 segment gut microbial communities from Petit-Saut dam, French Guiana - Emb289 P1 | ecosystem: Host-associated > Arthropoda: Insects > Digestive system > Gut ... | reverse complement strand
TCCCCACCCCCCCCCTCCCCCCCCCCCCCCCCCCCCCCACTTCCCGAAGACTCATCTTAATATTATCCTCTCATCTACGTCTGAGTCCCCCAATGGCCTCTTTCCCTCAGGTTGAACTCTGTGCACACCTCTCCCTTCCCCCATACGCGCCACATGCCCCGCCCATCTCATTCTTCTCGATTTTACCACCCGCACAATATTGGGTAAGGAGTAAAGATCCCTAAGCTCCTCCTTATGTAATTTTCTCCATTCCACTGTTACCTCATCCCTCTTAGGCCCAAATAGTCTCCTCAATGTCCTGTTCTCAAACACCCTCAGCCTACGTTCCTCCCTCAATGTCAGCGACCAATTTTCACACCCATACAGGACAACGGGCAGAATTATAGTTCTATATATCTCGATCTTTAAATTTTTGGACAGCAACCTGGATGATAGATGATTCTGCACCGAATAATAGCAAGCATTCCCTAACTTCAGTATGCACTTAATTTCTTCCTGAATAGAATTTTGACTTGTTAACGTTGTTCCCAAATATTTGAACTCTTCCACTCTCTCAATGGAACTATTATCAGTTTTCATACTGTGAAGTGGTCTGACAAATACAATTTTGAAATATGAATTTTAGATTACTTAATCCTCAAATACTAACACATTATATATAATATATATATATATACACACACACATATGCAGTATGTAGTATGTGTGTGAATATGTCTAAATGAAACCTCTAGCAGCGTTCGACTAGGCAGATATTTGATATTTCCTATTAAGAATGATTTGAAACAAAGCGATATTTTAATACCACTGCTTTTAACTTGGTTTTAGATTACCATTAGGACAGTTCAGATAACCAGGATGGCTTGAAATTAAATGGCAAACATCAGCTTTTGGTTTGTGCTGATGATGTTAATATATTGGGCGGAAGCGTTCATACTATGAAGAAGAACACAGAGGCTTTAGTATTTGCTAGTAAGGAGATCAGACCGGAGGTAAATACTGATAAAACTAAGTACATGGTCATGTCTCGAGATCATAATGCAGGAAAAGTCACAATATAAAGATTGACAATAGTTCTTTGAAATGGTGGGAGATTTCTAGTATTAGGGAACAAACTAAAGAATCAAAATTCCATTTGAGACGAAATTAAGTGCAGCGTGAAATCAGGGAATACTGACTGTCATTCGGTGCAAAACCTTTTGCTGTCCAAAAATATAAATTTTAAGATATACAGAACTGTAATTTTGCTTGCAGTTTTGTATGGGTGTACAACGTGGTCGCTCACAATGAGGAAGGAACGTAGGCTGAGGGTGTTTGAGAATAGGGTGCTGAGGAGGATATCAATTGGACTTAAGAGGGAGGAGGTAACAGGGAAAGGGAGAAGACTACTTGATGAGGAGATTAATGATCCGTACTCCTCAACAAGTATTATTCGGGTGATCAAATCAAGAAGAATGAGATTGGTAGGGTACGTAGCACGTATAGGGGAGAGGAGAGGTGTATATAGGGCTTTGGGGGGTGAGGAGAAGAGGCCACTTGGAAGAATCAGGCGTAGATGAAAGGATAATATTCAAATAGATACTCAGAAAGTGGGATGGTGGTGTGGACTGGATTGCTGTGGTCAGAGTAGGGATGGGTGGCGGGCTCTTGTGAATGCGGTAATGAACCTTCGGATTCCATACAATGGAGGGAATTTCTTGCCTAGCTGAGAAACTCTTAGCTTCTTGAGAACGAGTCTGCTCCATGGAATTAGTTGTTAGTTAGTGTTTATGTGTGTGTACGCACGCTTGTGCTGTGCGTGTGTAGTAAAATCAGTATTGGTGGTGCGAATGAACAAGAAACCAAACTCTTTTCACTGACGTTTGTAACCAGATCACATCTAGATTAATTAATTTTTTGCTTCGTAAATGTGAACTTATAAGCATATGTACTGCGCTACTGCAATTTCAGAGACTTAAGACTCGGTACTGTGTTAAAACTTTTAAATAGGCAAGTATTCGAAGGTTGCATCGTGCACTCCATTTGTTTTTTTAATTTTTTGATGCTGTTATTACAAGAGGCTGGCACTTGCACCGCCTTCCTTGATTCATGTCCGGAAATATATGTATTAAATGCGTTGGATTACTCACGTTTTATGTTTTATGAGTTTATTTAAAGAACGTTTCTAAAATACGGAAAAATGGCTCTTTGTGCATAGTGACTAGGCTGTGGGGTTGACGACGGAGGCCATTGCAAAGGCAAGGCATTTTTACTTCTCGAAATCTACCAAACCGGCCATGAAGTGCACCTAATTTTCTGTTATGGCTATGTACACTGCTTTCCCTGGGAATAAAGCAGTCGGAGCATGAATCTCAACAGCTATCTCCATCTCGTGACGTCAATTCCACACGCCAATATGTCTCTGTGAAGCGCATAGGGACAACTTGACAAGCTGTGCAGCATTAAATAGGAATCTACCTACTATGAATCAGGAGTCCTGACCATCCGTCACTGGCGTTCTAGGTAACATTACCCATAGCAGTGCTTTACCTATTGTACTTTCTCAACAAATACAGTTTCTGACAACACTTCAGTGATCACAGGAAGTCAAGGACAATGCTATAAACACCTCATGCAACAAATACGCAAATATGTATAGAACTCTCTTGTAATGAGATTAGTTCTTACACCACTACCTACATTGCCCAAATATTAGATCTTTAAGCTTCTACTCTCCGAATTATCAACTTCTAAGATGACACAAAGATCATTTCAAAGAAAACGTAATTGCGAGATTCGGGGTTCTCAATGAGATGTTAAAGAAAATTCTGGCGTTCTGAGACGTACGCTGCGCCGACTTGTAGTGGTGCAAAAACTTTGTAGTGGCGTAGTGCTGCGAATGTTGGTCATTATTTGCGGGTGGAAACGGCCTAACAACCCACAATACTTGAATTTTCAAGGCGTCGTTATTCGGAACGCTTTCGTCGTTGTGTGTTACGCACATTAGCAAAACTCTGTAACGAAGTACTAGTGCCAGAACTGGTACAGGTAAACAGAATCAGCCAGACAGAGTTAGTGACATGGCGTATCTTTCGTCAATAGTTACGAATTTCAACATCAGTAGTGTTTTGTCGTTTCTGTATAGAGTAGCATCCTATATTTTAGCGTTCTTTAGTTTTTGACTACATTTTTTAATACGTGAGCGATATTGGGGTCTCACAGCGGTGTGGCTGAAGATTCAGTTCTCCTGCGCTGTAACTGGTTCTGTGGTTCCAGAAGTTTCGAAGAACAACTCTTCTTACACTACTTGACACTGCAGATGAAGGCACTACTATACTTAGAAAAGTCGAGAGCACCACGCATGGTGACACAGCTTCGCGCCTCAGAAAACAAAGTCCTACTTATTATAAGTTTCAATTACACATATGATGGCCTGAGTGTTCTGTAAGCTGGGAATAGACCTGTTGATGTGAAGACTCTTCGGTTTAGCCCTACAAGTCATTGGAAATGCAGTGTAAACTGAAAAACCTGCCATTAGAAAGCTGTCTTTCTAGAGCTTGATTTTGGGCTGAGTAAGTTCACTCACAAATATCTACACGTGATCTACACAGAGAAGATTGAAGAGGAACAAGCACCCAACCTTCTAAATAAATTACCTAACACGTGTCTCCAGGCTGCTGTCTGTACTTTTACAGAATAATAATAGTAACAAAAGTAATAAAATTGAATTATTAGATCAAAAGATCCCATAAGTGAAAAGGACATTGAAATAGCTGCTTGCATAAGCAATTTACATGTATTACAAACAGCTCAAAGACTATCATACCTAGCATTCGTACTTATGCCACTAATATTAAAGAAATACTAAAAATGGCAGAGGAGACAGTTGCAAGAGAAGTCTGAATTTCACACCACGTCCTATTATCCGAAAACAAAACTTTATCCTTGCAAATCGATTTGCAAATACGTTAAATGAGGTACCGTATAAGTTAATTATGTATTGAAGTAGTATTAAACGCATTTAGCACCGGAAATTGAACTCACTGGCACTTGTTCCTGTGATTAGCTGGAATTCTGAACTGAGTGCAGAGATAAAAATGCTGAAAGAAGCTTGCATTCATTCCAGTAGCGAGCTTCACGGCCAGATCGATCGCACGCATTCCAATTTCCCCTCGCAGATCTAATTAAATCTACCTAAATACTCTATTGGCAGAATGTATGAGCGTCTACTATATTAAAACGAAATTTCGTGTAATATGGAATTATGGAGTTATTTTGTTCTGTCAAGTGTTATGTACTGAACAGACAGTCCTTATAACACAGACGTTCAAGCATACAGAGGGATATTCTATTTGTATGGCGTGCGTGTGAATATTCCTATATTACAGTGCAGTGTTTTACATGGTTGCAAAACTTGGTCTCACGCGTTTAGGAAAGAGCACGGACTGATAATATTACAGTACAGGACACTGAGAATAATATTTAGATCTAAGAAGGAAGGAGAAGCAGGACGCTGGAGAAAATTTCGTACTGAGGCGCTTTGTGATATGTACTCCGCATCAAGTTTCTTTACGATGACCTAATCGAGGCCTGTGACATTGGAAATTCATGTAGCACGGACCGGCTAGAAAACACACGGAAGGATTTCAAGGGGAAGCCACGAGGAAACGTGTCCATATGGAAGTTTTAAGTTTAAGCGAAAAGATAATACTAAAATAAATTTGCAAGTAATAAGGTCGAAAGGTGTGAATGAAGTATATCTGGTTCGTCCTGAATCCTTTGGCGGGTCCTGTGAACACGGTAGTAGTACTTTGAGTCCACAGAACATATAGAACTTGCTTATAAGTTGAGAGATTTTTGTCTTCTCTAGCTGGACTCCGCTCCTTTGAGGTGGACACATATCATCACTATCTCACATACAAATAATATCATAAGTAGGTAAGTTTCTCTTCTTGGATTAGAAGGACCCCCATTGACGGCTCGTTACTCTTCTCTTACTTTCCTAAGGTCTGTCAATAATAATATACCTCTGTTACAGCTAACGTGGTACCGCGGTAGCTCAGTGGTTAAGGTGCTGTGCTACAAATCGGAAGGTCGTTGGTTCGATTCCAGCTGGTGTCATAGGATTTTTCATTGACATAAAATCCTTCCAATCGCACTATGGTCTTGGGGTCGACGCAGCTTCTAACAGAAATGAGTGTCAGGAGTATATCCTGGGGTTAAAGGCGGCCGGTGTGTGAGGCTGACAACCTACCACTATCCTGTGCTGTTGTCACGAAATCTGAGAAGCTTAACTTCCTGGAACCCTCTGCGCCACTCGTAACGGCCTGTAACGGGACTGCTTTACCTTACAGCTAATTACCTCATTCTGTCCGTTTTTTAGTAATTTCTTGGTAACTTCACCAGTGGTAAGTGGAAACTGCCCTTGCATCGTACTGAGGAGATAACGGCTTCAAATCTTCTCTGAAAACACATTCTACCGCTTGTCTAAATTACAAATTAAAATATTTCCAACTTAAGTAAACTTAACCCTAGAAATCTTTGGCTAAAAGAACAGCTGCGACAGACCGAAGCATTCTGCACTGCGGAAGCTGGGTAGATTACTAAAGAGTTACAGACTTTGCGAACGATCCTAGCACCTTGATCATTATGACTGCGTCAGCCTGAAGATGAAGGCTCTACGACCTGGGACGTATTTACCACTCGACAAAGAGTAACATCCCGGAAGACTTCAATCTTCAGCAACAACGCTATGAGAATCTCAAATCCCGCCCTCAACCGCTACGTTCAGGCTTCAATAACTTTCTTCTCTAGCACGGTTTGTATTGCGCTAAGGAGAAATCTTTGCGAGTTTGTTCTTTATTCTGCACATATTCTTAGTTGTCTGCTCCTACATTAGCCGAAGAAGTATTTATTATCTTACACCAGTTTCCTTTTTAACTTTATTTATTTTTTTGTACCATTTTAGCCTTACAATTACATTAGACCCACTTATAACATATATAAATCACGCAAAGAACAAACGCGAATCGCGTGGGCAGTTTCAAGACTACAGTTAAAGAGCTGAGGAAGCAGGTTATAGCACGGGAAGGCCCAATCCACTGCAGAACACAAGAGAGTAAAATTCTGGTTTGTACACTGCATTTTTATTGTGCCTTACATGTGGTTTTTCAGATGACAAAGGTCGTCGCAACGTGCATTTATTTGATACGTGCCTATTGCAGCAAAGCAGCTCAACTTCTAATACTGCATACAGCAGTACGTTATGTTTCTTTATTATTAACCACACCAATAAACTTTTAAGTAAAGTTATGTATCCTTGTTAGACACTCCGCATCAACTTCTGTAGGACGGGGTCGCTTAAGAATTCGGCAAGTTCGATTTGGGCTTCGTGTAAAGTAGGTTATTATGGATCCGTACAATTGAAATTAGAAACATTGTAAAATTCCTCTTTCAGAACGAAAATAATGAAGAAACGAGAAATTTATTCCGCATCTTCGAAGATAAAATGTGGTGGCAGATATGTACGATTTCCCCATTATTAGTTATTTTCTTTTAAAATCTGTGCAAATAAACGTGAGTTTTTCTACAAGGATTCATCAATTGAAAGGAAATCTAAAAATAATTTTTAGGTTTTATACTGTTGTTGTAGCTTCGTGAGTTGCTGCTCTCTTTGCACGTCTTTCAGATCGCCGAATGGCATCAGCCGAAAAACTGTGGGATGCTCCGGTGTGACAACTTGCTCAAACAGCGCCACATTACGAAAATGAAATAGGCAGCTGTCACCACAGCATCTGAATAACACGAGATCTAAAATGTGTTTAGTTATGAGGATATTAACATATTTGCCGATGCGTGAAACTTGATTTTAATGTTGCATGTAACAGGTTATTGTCCAGTTCGTGCGATAATTTACCTGATAAAATATTCCTTTTTGTAAATATTGGACCTTGTTTATGTGAGTAAACCAATATCGGACATTCACAGTTCCGCACAAGCGGCTGCTGGATTCCGCACATGAATAAGCTTTAATCGAATTACTTTAATAATAATAATAATAATAATAATAATAATAATAATAAAGGGGCGACTGGGACTAATTCAAAGTCATTCAGAAAATGCGTGAGCAACATACCAGGAAAACATGAAGACAAGGAACTACAGAAAACAGTCATATTGGGCGCTGCACACTCTTCGGAAAGTACTAACGTAAAAATACAATACATTCAACACTGGAACTAACGATATAAGCACCATGAATAGTAACAACAGAATAGCTGCAACACTGTATTCCCTAGGGACATAGTTTGTCTCAGGAATATAAGTGTAAATACCCTGTATAAAGGAGATGTTAATAATAATAATAATAATAATAATAATAATATATTAGATAATTTTACTGAGTAAATCAAACTTCCTAACAAATTTTGCCCTATAGTTCGCTCACGAAGCTTTTATGTCAATTGTGGTATTAATTCAGGTAAGATATTTGTAATTAATTTGATTATATTTTCACCTGTTTGTGCGTCTTCTTCCTCCGTCAAGTGATGGCGCTGTATCTGTGTATTTGTGTATTATTACTTTCGAGTGTTCACTTAGTAACCGGCCCGCCACTGCCAAGCCTGCATCTCAATAGATTGAACTGAATGGAACGGTAAGCCTACTGTCTATATATTCAGGAAAAAAATTCTCTCTTTTGAACCTCTTTTTATAATTATAAAATTATTAATGATGTTTTAGGTGTATTTCTTGATATATCTTTTGTGTTTTCGTTATCTGCTTGTTGTTTGTGCATTTTGCTTACGTCTCTCTTATTGTCCTTATGTCTCTTATGCCAGAACATTAATAATAAAGAATTTATTATTTATTTATATATTTATTCACAAGCACCGGCATAACTTTAAATATCGCATTCTAATGTTACTCAACAGAGACATCTGATGGATTTGTGTCCCGGAATACGCCACACAAAAGGATTGTCTTTTTAATACAGCCTGCATTCCCAAAACTTTATGAATTATCAGTGGTATCGCGTGTTGAAAACAGCTGGAAACAGTAAATTCTATAACAGATAGGAAGAGAAAATTCGTTCTCTGAAAAGCAATTGTCACGCCTTTTTTTAAGGGAATTATATGTCTCTTGCAGATTCGCACTGTCATTTGCTACCTAACAATCTGGTTCAGAGGTTTCCTAGTATAATTTTACAGTAACTCCTCTAGTCAAGCAGTTCGTTTTTTCAAGAATCCAGAGATTCAGTGCCGCACACACAAAATTCCCTCTTCTGGACCCTGTATTGAACCAGCTGTTTCATTATTGTCTCTTAGCATTAAAGTAACTGCCCATGACGACAAACCAGCCACGCTTGTGACTTTATTCGGAAGGTGCCCTGTTCTAGTCCCGACAGGAACGCCAAATACCCTGAATGACGTTCTTCAAGGATTTCCACACTTCCTCCTAAGCAGGTGACCAGTCTTACTTCGGATTAGGTCACGACCGCTTTCTTACATATGTTCCAAATTCATTAGTTACTGTCATCAACTAACGCTTCTATACAAGAATACAAAGGAGAAATTACTCAGACGTTGTAGTCTGTCGTATTCTTAGTACTCTTGCGATGCTATCCCGATGATGATTGCAAAGGGGATCGAAACAAGTTGCTAATTAATAATATATCATGAAGCGTATATTATTCATAGGCATTTGTTGATTTCTTCCCATAAATTAAAAAAGACACGTTGGGTTCGTGACAACATCGCTTGTTAAATTACAACGAAATTAATGAATAAGAGCTCACGCTCTTTACAGGCATAAAATTCATCTGCCGCCTGACTGAACAGCGCGGTGTACCGTCATCACTTCTTTGTGAGAGACACTGGGTTAGCAATTTCACAGGAACAATAGCTTTCCAAATAGGGATTTTGTTATTTTTCGTCGCTTTAATTTTGGTGTCTTATACAGGCCACAATTGTTTCCTATCAGACCTATCCCAAACAGCATTAACAGTCACCTCTTTATTGCACGGAAGCAGTTACAAAACCAAAGAGATATATCAATTTTATTTTCACTTCGCTATTAAAAGGTTCAAGAGTGTTTTCAAACACCTAGAACGACTTCAGCGAAATAACGCATATTATGCGAAAAACAGGAAGTTCTTTGCAGATCGTGGTATCCTTGGTTGCTAAACTTTACTCTCATTATCAGTCGTTTTTATTTCCTGTACAGTGGACCTAAACACTCGTCGGGACATAAAAAGAACTGGGCACCCACTGACCACGAAATCTAAATTTCCTGGAAACGTCTTCCAAGCCAAGCCAATTAAGAAAAGAGTAAGGACGCTTACAGTGACGCAATTTAATGTCCTGCCGTACAGTGTGTTTGCTATTTAATTTCTCTAAATAGAGATCGTGAATACGAAGTTCCTTTATTCAAGCACCGACCAAGAATTTTGAAGTAGTTTTATGGTTACGCCTGATGATGTTTCACCTCGTATTATAAAACGTAACAGAGAAATCTTCAAATTCAACTTCGGAAAAATTTGCTGCCTTGTAAGCATAAGGCGTAGGCGCAGTTATGTACACTGCACGGTGTGTAAACTGCACGGTGTGTACACTGCACTTTGTGTAAACTGCAAGTTACGTACAATGCAAGTTAGGTACACTGCAAGTTATGTACACTGCAAGTTAGGTACATTGCAATTTGTGTACACGGCAAGTTATGTACACTGCAAGTTATGTACACTGCAAGTTATGTACACTGCAAGTTAGGTACATTGCAAGTTAGGTACATTGCAATTTGTGTACACTGCAAGTTATGTACACAGCAAGTTATGTACACTGCAAGTTATGTACACTGCAAGTTAGGTATATTGCAAGTTAGGTACATTGCAATTTGTGTACACTGCAAGTTATGTACACTGCAAGTTATGTACACTGCAAGTTATGTACACTGCAAGTTATGTATACTGCAAGTTACGTACACTGCAAGTTATGTACACAGCAAGATATGTACACTGCAAGTTATGTACACTGCAAGTTAGGTACATTGCAATTTGTGTACACTGCAAGTTATGTACACTGCAAGTTATGTACACTGCAAGATATGTACACTGCAATTTATGTACACTACAAGTTAGGTACACTGCAAGTTATGTACACTGCAAGTTAAGTACATTGCAAGTTATGTACACTGCAAGTTATGTACACTGCAAGTTATGTACACTGTAAGTTGTGTACACTGCAAGTTATGTACACTGCAAGTTGTGTATACTGCAAGTTATGTACACTGCAAGTTTGGTACACTGCAAGTTGTCTACACTGCAAGTTATGTACACTGCAAATTAGGTACATTGCAAGTTAGGTACATTGCAATTTGTGTACACTGCAAGTTATGTACACTGCAAGTTATGTACACTGCAAGTTATGTACACTGCAAGTTAGGTACACTGCAAGTTATGCACATTGCAAGTTATGTACACTGCAAGCTATGTACACTGCAAGTTATATACATTGAAAGTTATGTACACTGCAAGTTATGTACACTGCAAGTTGTGTGCAATGCAAGTTATGTACACTGCAAGTTGTGTACACTGCAAGTTAGGTACACTGCAAGTTGTGTACACTGTAAGTTATGTACACTGCAAGTTATGTACACTGCAAGTTATGTACACTGCAAGTTAGGTACATTGCAAGTTGTGTACACTGCAAGTTATGTACACTGCAAGTTAGGTACACTGCAAGTTATGTACATTGCAAGATATGTACACTGCAAGTTATGTACACTGCAAGTTATATACGTTGCAAGTTATGTACACTGCAAGTTATGTACACTGCAAGTTGTGTACAATGCAAGTTATGTACACTGCAAGTTGTGTACACGGCAAGTTGTGTACACTGCAAGTTATGTACACTGCAACTTATGTACACTGCAAGTTATGGACATTGCGAGTTAGGTACATTGCAAGTTAGGTACATTGCAATTTGTGTACACTGCAACTTATGTACACTGCAAGTTATGTAAACTGCAAGTTAGGTACATTGCAATTTGTGTACACTGCAAGTTATGTACACTGCAAGTTAGGTACATTGCAATTTGTGTACACTGCAAGTTATGTACACTGCAAGTTATGTACACTGATAGTTAGGTACACTGCAAGTTAGGTACATTGCAATTTGTGTACACTGCAAGTTATGTACACTGCAAGTTAGGTACATTGAATTTGTGTACACTGCAAGTTATGTACACTGCAAGGTAGGTACACTGCAAGTTATGTACACTGCAAGTTATGTACACTGCAAGTTATGTACACTTCAAGTTATGTACAATGCAAGTTAGGTTCATTGCAAGTTAGTTACATTGAAATTTGTGTACAATGCAATTTATGTACACTGCAAGTTATGTTCACTGCAAGTTATGTACACTGCAATTTATGTACACTGAAAGTTATGTACACTGCTAGTTATGTACACTGCAAGTTAGGTACACTCTAAGTTACGTACATTGCAATTTGTGTACACTGCAGGTTATGTACACTGCAAGTTATGTACACTGCAAGTTATGTACACTGCAAGTTATGTACACTGCAAGTTGGGTACATTGCAAGTTAGGTACATTGCAATTTGTGTACACTGCAAGTTATGTACACTGCAAGTTATGTAAACTGCAAGTTATGTACACTGCAAGTTACGTACACTGCAAGTTATGTACACTGCAAGTTAGGTACATTTCAATTTACGTACATTGCAATTTGTGTACACTGCAACTTATGTACATTGCAAGTTAGGTACATTGCAAGTTAGGTACATTGCAATTTGTGTACACTGCAAGTTATGTACACTGCAAGTTTTGTACACTGCAAATTATGTACACTGCAAGTTAGGTACATTGCAAGTTAGGTACATTGCAATTTGTGTACTCTGTAAGTTATGTACACTGGAAGTTATGTACACTGCAAATTATGTACACTGCAAATTATGTACACTGCAAGTTAGGTACATAGCAAGTTAGGCACATTGCAATTTGTGTACACTGCAAGTTATGTACACTGGAAGTTATGTACACTGCAAGTTATATACACTGCAAGTTAGGTACATTGCAATTTGTGTACACTTCAAGTAATGTACACTGCAAGTTAGGTACATTGCAAGTTAGGTACATTGCAATTTGTGTACACTGCAAGCTATGTACACTGCAAGTTATGTACACTGCAAGTTATGTACACTGCAAGTTATGTACACTGCAAGTTATGTACACTGAAAGTTATGTAAACTGCAAGTTAGGTACGTTGCAAGTTAGGTACATTGCAATTTGTGTACCCTGCAATTTATGTACACTGCGAGTTATGTACACTGCAAGTTAGGTACAATGCAATTTGTGTACTCTGCTAGTTATGTACACTGCAAGTTATGGACACTGCAAGTTATGTACACTGCAAATTATGTACACTGCAAGTTACGTACATTGCAAGTTAGGTATATTGCAAATTGTGTTCACTGCAATTATGTACACTGCAAGTTATGTACACTGCAAGTTATGTACATTGCAAGTTACGTATACTGCAAGTTAGGTGCATTGCAATTTGTGTACACTGCAAGTTATGTACACTGCAAATTATGTACACTGCAAGTTATGTACACTGCAAGTTAGGTACATTGCAATTTGTGTACACTGCAAGTTATGTATACTGCAAGTTAGGTACATTGCAATTTGTGTACACTGCAAGTTATGTACACTGCAAGTTAGGTACATTCCAATTTGTGTACACTGCAAGTTATGTACACTGCAAGTTGTGTAAACTGCAAGTTATGTACCCTGAAATTTAGGTACATTTCAATTTATGTGCACTGCAAGTTATGTACACTGCAAGTTAGGTTCATTGCAATTTGTGTACACTGCAAGTTATGTACACTGCAAGATATGTACACTGAAAGTTACGTACATTGCTATTTGTGTACACTGCAAGTTATGTACACTGCAAGTTATGTACACTGCAAGTTATGTTCAATGCAAGTTAGGTACTTTGCAATTTGTGTACACTGCAATTTATGTACACTGCAATTATGTACACTGCAAATTATGTACACTGCAAGTTATATACACTGCAAGTTATGTACACTGCAAGTTATGTACACTGCAAATTAAGTACACTGCACGTTATGTACACTGCAAGTTATGTACACTGCAAGTTATGTACACTGCAAATAATGTACACTGCAAGTTATGTACTCTGCAAGTTATTCACACTGCAATTTATGTACACTGCAAGTTATGTACACTGCAAGTTATGTACACTGCAAGTTATGTACACTGCAAGTTATGTACACTACAAGTTATGTACACTGCAATTTATGTACACTGCAATTTATGTACACTGCAACTTATGTATATTGCAAGTTATGTACACTGCAAGTTATGTACACTGCAACTTATGTACACTCCAAATTATGTACACTGCAAGTTAGGTACACTGCAAATTATGTACACTGCAATTTATGTACACTGCAATTTATGTACACTGCAAGTTATGTACACTGCAAATTATGTACACTGCAAATTATGTACACTGCAAGTTATGTACACTGCAAGTTATGTACACTGCAAGTTATGTACACTGCAAGTTATGTACACTGCAAGTTATGTACACTGCAAGTTATGTACACTGCAAATTATGTACACTGCAAATTATGTACACTGCAAGTTATGTACACTGCAAGTTATGTCCACTGCAAATTATGTACACTGCAACTTATGTACACTGCAAGTTATGTACACTGCACGTTATGTACACTACAAATTATGTACACTGCAAGTTATGTACACTGCAAGTTATGTACACTGCAAGTTTGTACACTGCAAGTTATATACACTGCAAGTTATGTACACTGCAAGTTATGTACACTGCAAGTTATGTACACTTCAAGTTATGTACACTGCAATTTATGTACACTGCAAGTTATGTACATTGCAAGTTATGTACACTGCAAGCTATGTGCACTGCAAAGTATATACACTGCAAGTTATGTACACTGCAAATTATGTACACTGCAAGTTATGTACACTGCAAGTTATGTACACTGCAAGTTATGTACACTGCAAGTTATGTACACTGCAATTTATGTACACTGCAAGTTATGTACACTGCAACTTATGTACACTGCAAATTATGTACACTGCAAGTTATGTACACTGCAATTTATGTACACTGCAAGTTATGTACACTGCAATTTATGTACACTGCAAGTTATGTACACTGCAGATTATGTACACTGCAAGTTATGTACACTGCAAGTTATGTACACTGCAAGTTATGTACACTGCAAATTATGTACACTGCAAGTTATGTGCACTGCAAATTATGTACACTTCAAGTTATGTACACTGCAAGTTATGTACACTGCAAGTTATGTACACTGCAAGTTATGTACACTGCAAGTTATGTACACTGCAAATTATGTACACTGCAAGTTATGTACACTGCAAGTTATGTACACTGCAAGTTATTTACACTGCAATTTATGTACACTGCAATTTATGTACACTGCAAGTTATGTACACTGCAAATTATGTACACTGCAATTTATGTACACTGCAAGTTATGTACACTGCAAGTTATGTACACTGCAAGTTATGTACACTGCAAGTTATGTACACCGGAATTTATGTACACTGCAAATTATGTACACTGCAAGTTATGTACACTGCAAGTTATGTACACTGCAAGTTATGTACACTGCAAGTTATGTACACTGCAAGTTATGTACACTGCAACTTATGTACACCGCAATTTCTCAAGTACTCGCCGTGTTAGGACTTTTGTGCAGCAGCTAATTTGTTAATACTTCTAGTTTTCGTCTAATTGTCGAGATAGTGGCGTGCTCTTTATTGCTACAGCTCTGATTGGTCACGAATTTAACCTCATGCAGGAAAGAGGGATATCCTACATTCAACTGAGTTTTAACTTGTACCTGATTTGTACTGAGCTTTAAGACATTTGTAAATATTATGTGCGAAGTACAATCTACAACAAGGCCGTTTCCGATGCATGGAAATGTAATTGATTTCCAGCAGAACGGAGTCAATGCTTTCCTAGTTTTGTAACCTACCATGCTGTTCGCCTTGGGTAATAAATCGTTTAAACTTAGCCCTTCTTAAACTATTTGATGACTAAAGTTTATGTGTACGTTATGTAAAGTTTCAATGTTTGGTTCACAGAAAATACAGTTTACTTTCGGTAGGAAGACCAACCGGCGACTGCTGTATCTTGCAATAATTATTGGCGACAGTTATGAATGTTTCACAACTACGCCGTGTCAACAAAAAGCAAAGATTTAAGCATTACTTGAAGAATAAGAGACCAACTTGATGTCACTAGTTATTAAGTTTTATTTCATTTTTTCTATGCTCAACATATTTCGGACATTAATACATCCATCATCGGGAGCTTGCGACTTTTCTATTGTATCACCACATTGGTTGTGTATTCCTCAACTATCCAACGATGCACGGTCCAATATACATAAGACTCAAGCATTAGATTTGGGGAAATATATAGTTACAACTAAGGCACAATTATGTTAATAAAACAAGAATATGGTGGGTAAAAAAATGGAAAAGAAAAACGTATTCGGAGATTTTTAACAGAAAAATCTGCTTGTTCAAAAGTACTACAACTAAATGATAAAGACCAGTACCGTCAGTAAGAAAACAAACCAAACCTTAGACTTCCACTCCCACAGAAGCGTCTACCCTCTTTATTATTCAGTATGCCTAATAATGTGGATGGGGGAGGGAGATGAGAAGCTTGTTGAGGAGGTTGGGATTTTTATATGCGGTGGTAACAGCGTGTAGCTCGAGGAGATTGTGGGTGGTGGAGAAGGGTTGAAACCACAGCTACAGTAGTGGGTGGAGAGAAATGAGTAAAGCAGAGAGGAAAGGGTATAAAAGGGCTGATTTACACCTTTCAATATTTCTCATCCAACAAAAGGTTTTGGAGAAAGAAAGGGAAGGAGGGAAAATTGAACGATACTTTTTTATATTAAACGATCTAACTAGAAGAATGCGAAGTGGGAAAGAAAAGGATCAGACTCTGAGGGAAGTTTACTTTACAAGGTATAAAATATACTGGTATACTTATTATAGTGATTAGCTTGTTCTGAGGAAAAATGTTTGCAAACAGTATTTAAAATTTGTGATTGTGCGGCTGAACTTACAGGTTTCTACGTAGGTTAGTGAAGTGCTGTCTTATGGCCCGGTAAAAAGATTTCGTAAGCCTCCAGTGGCAGATTTATAAGATGGAATTTTATATATGTATTGCTGCTTGTAAGGAGGAAATACGTTATTGGAGATGTACTACATTCACTGCTGTATTACACTACATGTGCACATGAACATGAGCCAATAAAATACTAAACTATTTGCATAAGTATAATACAATGCCAGGACAAGGGAAATTATGTAAAGAAACTGATAATAAATTCAGTGATTTTTACAGCATATATAACAATACATGAAACATAGATTTCTTGTCTTCTTGTGTGTAATAAGTTCCTATACTTACAGTAGTAAATAAGCAGAATTGACAAATAAATTTGTAGGCAGATGACAGGAACGAATCCCGGGGAAGATATAAATTAAAACAAAACAGGTCAAAAAACGACTAAGAAAATGATGGCGCAGGAAGTTGTAAACGGGTTGAAAGCCACACAAAAACAAATCTGAGGGGAGGCACTATTGCTAAAGCCCATGCTCTCTTCCATTCCTTCAGTAGACGGCAATGGATGAAGTACTTTCAAACAGGAATAAGTACACTAATGTCCCAGAACCAAATGTACAAACACAGGGTCTTATATGAAAAAAAAAAAACACAGTTTTCCCCAAAAGTTAGAGACGCGAGGCCTTATCGATCTTGTAGAAATGTATGATAATCAGACGGTTAACTTAAGAAGTTACTTCCCACTGTAGAACATAGGCCGTGTCCATTACAAAGACAAATCAAATATAGCTGTGTGGGGAAGTAATCGATGTTGGTTGTGGGAGTCAAACGAAACACGTCCATGCACTGTGTGTCGTACTGCACAGTTGTCACTACGCTTTGTGAGGCGCAAATCCGACAGTAACGAACGAAACACGTGAAGCTACAGTCAAAACTTGTCGTAGTTGGTACAGCGACTCGCTACGGACTAGACGGTCCGGGTATCGACTCCTGTTGGGTGAAGTTTACCTTGCCGTCCAGACCAGCCCCCTGGCCCTCCCAGCCTCCTGTAATGGGTACCAGGTCTTTACAAGGGAGTAGAGCGGCCGAAGCGTGGTGCTGACCACCTATATTATTCTAGTGTCGGGTTGTAAATGAGATGGAGCTATATCTCCTCCTCCCCAGGGTGTCAGCATTGATTACGTTATGGGTTGACTTTTACCTTTACTGTCAGAACTGATAAAAGTAATAGAATACACATACGTGTCTTAAAGAATTCCCGAAGAAGAAATTAATTCGACGAATTTTCCCCACCAACAAGAAACATGGTGGGATAAAAGATAATACACAGAAAAGATTTCAGTTTACCGTATCAAGAGTATATTGAATGCGAATGCTCTGATTATACCCGCAAACTATATGACTGTATGCTGAAACAGAGAGAATCTTCGTGTTGCTTCATTTCAGAAAATTAAGACGCTGAGTCGTAGAAATTTTGTAAACGTCAGTGTTGCAGTGTCGACCTACAAAACACTGGACCCGTTGACACACTCTTCTGGCAGCCCACGTCAGACCCAAAAGTTTAGCGGGAATTCCACATCCAAAGGTAAATATAAAGAGTCTGCTTGTAAAATACACATTGATAATATACACGAGGTACAATGCCTGTATATGAAAACTCTAAGGTATACATGAATAGAAGGCAGTGACAGAAAAGAAGATACCAAGTAACAGACCCCGATGACATATTAGTTAATACGTGAACATAAGAAGCATGCATGGTGTACACAACCGTGAGAAATCAAACAAAACGAAAGAATACAATGAACCATAACTCTAGAATGAATAACTTTCACTCCAATAAAATACGAAAGATTGTCCAAACAACAAGGCCATTCAATTCAATTCGGTGTTCAAATGCGTGCTTATTTAACAGACAGTTACAAAAAGCAAAAGTAACAGCGCAAGAAAAAAAAACAAACAATTACAAATAATAAATATGTTGTTATTTGTAATTGGCTAAACACATACTAAATTACGCCATTCCGTAATAAAGTTTACAAAGCTTCACCCAAAATATCTCACCTTTTAAAAATTTCTACATTGTTTCTGCTGTGATTTAACATCATCCATAAAACCGTTTTGCTAAATCTGTGACAGACACAGGCCCTGCTGTCACAATTCTTTGTAACTAGTTAACCTAACCATGCAGAGCCAGATTCAAAAATACTAATGACTACAGAATAGTGACAATCCCTACAAGTAATTAGTGACCGTCCTTATGCTGTCAATACACATACTGAAGAAATGCGTACAATAAAATATGCGAGAGTTTCGTTATCTTCTTCATGCGTCGCACAAAACCTGCCACCTCCAAGTTCTTGGGATTAAAATTCCTATCGGCCTGCTTCTGAATGACGGCTACCTCGTTATGTATAGCTAGCTACAAAACTTAATAAATTAATTGTGTAATTGAACTTTATAAAACTCCGCAATTTCCTCTCAGAACTTGGGAGGAACACATAAGAATTTTACAATCATTAATCTTGTGAAGAATGTTCAAATGAATTTTAAAATCACTGCTGCATAATGTGTTAAAATTCTCAGGAAATCCACGTCCATGGAGATTTCATATATCATACAGGCTGTGCAATTAAAATGAACAGTGTCGCTGCGAGATTTGAGTTCCGACAGCGGACCGAATTCTTCTGGGATGTTATGACGTGTCGGCTGCTATAGGGTTATACAAGTTTTGAAGGTTCCGGATTATGTTACTGTATCTACCTATTTGAGGACTGCTTGGCCCTAAAGATGAAGACACTAACTATTTCGAAACACCATACCTATTTACCAGCTGACAAGGCGAAGCACTCCAGAAGACTTGAATCTCCAAGAATTCACTCTGCGTGATTCAGGATAAAGAATCCTATTTCACTGTAAAACAAACTGACTAAAATACGCATATTGGCTAAAATTCACACACTCATATGCAAACCACTTAAGAAACTACATGTTCTAAAAATCTAAAAAAGAAAATATGTTAATCAGTTCTTAATGCCTTGGGAAATGCTTTCAATATGGAGGGAAGGCGTAACAATGTTCGATGGCTGGTTAACACTGTCGGTGGTCGGAACCGGTGACGAAAAGGGAGAAATAACTCTTGTTTTTGCCAGTGAATTCCAGTGTTCTCAAACCATCTAGTCAATACATGGGGTTAGGGTATACAATGAAATTCCTCTGTAGCTTCTCAGGCAATGCTGAATGCTAACATGTGACAGGAGCAGTTTTATCTGCTACATGCAGACGACAGACAGGAGTCGAATCAACTGCAGCTGGTAGAGATGAAACTAAACAGGGTAGTGAATCATTTTCCCTATGTTGCAGGAAGAAAAGTTCCAACTGATACATTCAGTGCATGTGATATTTTCGAATCGTATGATATTTACCAATTGATTCAGTGAAAAAAAGGGACGGGACGCGATTGTATCACATAATTTATCGGTTCCATTAGCAATATTGCTAAATCAGCTACATTGATAGTCGTGTTGTAAATTTTTTCCTCACAATCTGAACGAATTGTAATTTGTACAACTTACTGAATGATTCATGAATTACTTAATTGACTGGAATGTAACTCACATTGGCTGTTAGCAACTGTGTATTTACTAAACTAATGAGAGCAGAACCTAAAACCTTTCATTATAAAGAATTCAGTGGTATTCCCTCCAAACGGGAGTAAATGTTATATTTATTTCGAACAGGTACTCTGAATGGATAGGGACACTTTTCGTTTAGCATACGTTATGCTTACACAACAATGAGTCGGTTTCTTAAGTTAGTCAATGGGATTATATTCATATGAGCCGTACAAGTACTAAGTTTCGACAGGACCAACGACAGGAAAATTAGACTTTGGTAAATATTTCCTCCATTCTTAATGTAACTTAATTGTCTCCGTGAATATTTGGCCATGTTCTCACCTCTAACGAACTGCATCGCACAGCTGTGAGACTGCTAGTGCGAAACTAGCGGTGTTCCTTTGCGGGTCTTCACATCCATGGTTGCAAAAGCCGTCCGGCACCCGTAAGTCATGTGTTATATGTAAAGATATCGAAGTGTTCATGCTGGCGGTCAAAAGTCATAAAATATTCCTCTTGTTTATTTATTCTTTAACAGTTTAAAATATTTGTTTCCCCCTGTATAATATATCTACTTCCTCTTCTTCTGACATTACAGTTCCTGGTAGATCTTGTTCTCCTCTCTTTATCATGCTACAAAGACTACTCACTCAATCGCCGATTCACAAATTTTATTGATATTCGATACTGTATACGCCGTTGAACAATGTACTTTCGGTCATAATGAAGCCTTGTTTACATGAGCCTATTGAAGGGCTTTTCCACGTATCCCGTTTTTTCACATACTATAAAATATGATATGTGAGGCTTTTACAAGAATTGTTGAACAATTCCAATACACAGGTAAATCGATTAATAATAGCATGGCTTAGTTTGTAATAGGATGTAAATGGACTTTTCTACGCATTCTATAAACCATTCCGTAGGCGTGTTGAATTTCGATATGAGAGACTTCAACGAATTTTGACGGCATATTCCTATTTTGAGAGGCGTTTATTTATGAAGAGTTGTTTGCTTACGGCCATAAATGAAATTTTCCATGACGCCTTCAAATCTTCCTCATATTTGATGAAATTCGATGTGGGAGAATGCGACTAATTGAATTAATTATTTCCAATATTAAGAAAGTTTAATTAAATACAAAGAAAGTCGTCGGTGAGCCCGTGTCACGTGACGGAGTGCATCATTTCTAACGCTGGCAAGGAATAGGCCCCGTCCTTAAGAGCAAAGCAAAACAGCTAATTAATTATCCGTTCGACAAACCAATTTACTGCATGCCGAATGAGCCACTTTAATCCAGCTTAAACCCCTACAAATGATAAATTCTCCAGCTTAATTATGCCGGAGACAACAATATTGATGTACCTTCTTGACGTGAGAACTCGGTCGCTAATTAACAGGTTTAGAGTCGATGGTTACTCTTGTAAACACAAATCTTATTTAAACCGAACTTAAACTTGCAATACTTAGGGTTATCGCGTCGTATACTATGAAGACATATAGCTTCGCACTGAAGTACCTTATTAGCCGCGCATTCGGTAGTGACACTGTCGTCACCAGGCTTTATGGTCATAAAGGCATCGCCTGGGCAGACAACAAGGGGCCCGCGGTCAAAATGTGAAACTCCTTAATCTTTGAAGGAGTATTTTTACGTACCTAATAAACACACTGTTGTAGCAGGCCAGCAGAAACTAAGGGCCTGCCCGCCGGTTAATGCATGTAACTGTCCGCTGTCAGGTGTCACTGAACTGAAATTAATATCAATACTGAATTGTCCAAATTTCTGAGTATCCAACAAGTTACGCATCCATGCTGCTATCAAGAAAACTCTAGGCGGCCAACACGCACGTACATCTACATGTCTTTCTTCCCTACCAAGCTTAGTTTTTCTTTCTTTTATATTTGGTTTAAAGTTAAGACTTTCATCAACTGTGAGGTGCTCAAAGTGATGAACAGACATGACTTAGAGCAACCCATAAGAAATAAAACGAGGAAAGAAAAAAATTTCATTTCAAATAAATTTAATGTCTTGAAAAAAATAAAGAAATGAAAACATCTGAAAGTTCTACAAAATCCCGCTGCGCGATATAAGTGTGAACTCGTAGGTGAACACTCGACACAGGCCACAGCAAAATAAATGTAACATATCTGCGAAACCTTTCGGTTTCTCAACTATATGTAATAAGAAGTTTGTTTCAATGAGCCCTGTTAACCCGTCAAGTCTGTACATATAACACTGAAACCTTCTGTACAAAATCTCTAATATTTCCATCAGTCACCCAGGATGCGAGTAATGACGACAACATTCCCACTCCTCATGACTGTCACATCTAATCACTTATGACGTTATCCCAGCTGTCAAAATAATAACAATTTCCAGTTTATTTTTCCTACTTGCTATTTCATCAGGTTTATAATTTATTCAGCACTGTTAGTGTTTCAGTGCCCAGAATGAACTCACACACACCACACAACCACATGGGAGTCTTTCGTTCCTCCGTGAACTCATGTGAGGCAGTGAGGTCGAAAGAAAAAAGATTGCAATTCGCAAGCCCAGGCAGTGGGCCGCGATTTTCCACTTTGTGTGTATGTTGGCTTCGGGAATGTGTTCGTATGTGAATGCGGAGCGTTGTGTTTTTGTCGCCGTCCTGAAAACGATCGATCTCAGAGCTACAGGCTGTGCGCGAGCCAGCCAGCCAGCCCACCCTCTTGGTTTCCGACAGACACAATGTCTGTGTAATCGCGAGGAGACACGTAGGCTACCGTCGAATGGACAATATAGAAGTGAGTTATGGAACAGAAGTGCTTACGTACGTCTTAAGGATATTATTTGTATGAAACAATTCAGTGCGTTCACCAGCACTTTCACGTCACTCTTATATCGAATGTTAAGTGAAGTACAGTACTTATGTAGAAGATGAATACAAAAGAATTTCCAAAGAAATACGATAATTTTTATTTTCACCGCCCTGAAGATGTCATACACAGGATACTGTCGACTATTTTAGAGTTTTTCGGTACCGAAAACTGCCGTACCTAGAAATTATCAGACACCACTAACTGAGCGTTACGGTGAGAAATTAACGACTGTTTCTTCCTGTAATAAAGCTTTCTCAAATGCTAAGATAATACAGCTTACCGTCAAATAAAGAAATATATATATATATATATATATATATATGAAGGTAAAAAAGTAAAATGATTCCCTTACAGGCCCGGTGTGACCCAGAGGGTGGGTACAGGTATAGGTCTACTCTCCCATGACCGTGGCACTAGAAAGGGGTGAGTGGTCAGCAGAATGCCTCGGCCGTAATTTACCCCCGGGAAAAACCCGGTACCCATTTTACGGGAGACTGGTTGGGCCCCAGGGCTGGTCTGGAGGACGGAAATTCACGTCCCCATCGTGATTTGATCCCGGACCGTCCAGCCCGTAGTCAGTCACTGTACCGACTGAGCTACCCGGCTCACACACACACACACACAAACACACACACACACACACACACATATATATATATATATGTATAAACATATGACCTGTGATAAATGAACACACAAACGTCAGTATTTTAATCATTCAAGTTTTGCCATTATTCATCTTGCATTACAAAACTTGCTGAAATGTCTTGTACAGGCACTGGCTAAACACTATCCGTCCTCATGCATGTTTTGTGTTGTACTTTATTCTCTCGAATGAAGGATCAAATGAGTCTAAACATGCAGGGGGAAGTGACGTGCAATAATACAGCACGATAAATGACTCCAAGATCAATTTGGTCTTTTATATGTCGTTCCTCCGAAGGTTTGGTATCTACCTATCGGGACCCAGGGTGTCAAAAAGTTAAAAGACGGTGTTTTCGGGTAAAAATAATATGATCATTATTATTCAGACCCAAGTTTATTCGGCATTTAACATAAAGCGTCATGACACTAGTAATATCAATGATCATCTCTTTTTGAGACTCCGATGTGAATGGTAGCATTTAAAGAAAGTGTAGCGCGATTCGTGACACTTGACTGATTTGCTCATACACAATAGATATAGTAAAGTTAGAACCCACAATGGTAGTCTAGGAAGACACATGATCAGATACGTTTAGGAAATCTTATGTTTATTGGACCGTGCATCATTGTGATAGTTGAAGAATAAAAGACCAACTTGATGTCACTTGCTATTTTATTTCACTTCTTATGTGCTCAACATGTTTCGGACATTAATATAT
>Ga0123355_10003001_pt1 | contig 24026 bp, 20 predicted proteins | sample TergutEmb28metaG_3_FD_89872 | JGI IMG/M metagenome (GOLD analysis project Ga0123355, IMG submission 89872) | Embiratermes neotenicus P1 segment gut microbial communities from Petit-Saut dam, French Guiana - Emb289 P1 | ecosystem: Host-associated > Arthropoda: Insects > Digestive system > Gut ... | reverse complement strand
TATAAGAGGAGAATTTTTAGATACATTTGGATTTACTCCAAACATGTTAACGGCTGAAGATATGCGCATGATAACTCTTGGCATTTCCAACAGTATAGATGACAATCTGTTCTTTGGGCTTGCGCAATGGATTACAAGGCCAAACAACCATAACGATAACTATTTCTACCTAAAAGCGAAAACTACAACTACTACCCTCTTTATAGCACATTTTGGTGCTGTAGCCGGTGTTAGTGCAGTAAATGCAGTAAACGCGCTTAGAGTTGCCGGGGCGTCCGGCAAGTTTGCATTAATGACAGCCCCAACCGGTGGCGGAGCTGCTGCCGGTGGAGTTGTAGCAGTAGGCGCACTTGTTACCGCTGCCGGATCTGCTGCTGTTTCCGTTAGCGCAGTACTGATGATGGATCGGTCTGTAGATCTGCTAGGACGGGATTTTAGCCATCTTAATACTATAAGGCCACCTGAGCATATAGATTTTGCTGAGGAAATTGTTCGAGAAACTAGGGATGCTATTGCTAATAATCCTGATCCTAGCAAATCTCCACAGATAACGAGCAGATTCAGATTGACCCAGAACGAAGCATTAGATCTTGGAGATAGGATTATGGGGTCTGGATTTACTGAAGTAGGTCCAGCGAATAGCCCCCTTCATGGGTGTTTCAAAAGAGAGTTGGAAATGAGATTCATCAATTTCGACTGGATGCTTCATCGTTAACAGGTAATCATAGACCCTATGTCTCGCATGTGCATTTTCAGATTTTAGACTTGGCCGGGAACGAACTAGTAAATAATCACATAATTGTAATACCGTAAGGAGGCGAGATAAATGGCTAAAGCTAAATTGGATATTTTAGGCCGAATCCTAAGTGGCTCATATACTGACTGGTATATCTTAATAGAAGATGTTGCTGAGGGTGATCCCAAAATGGCTGGAGCTGATCATTATTATGTTTTTCTAGTGAAATATAATGCACCTGAATCTGATCTAGTTGATGTTCCAGATGCTTGGCTTGGATACGACAGTTATTATACGAGTTGGGAGCAAGTAGAGCTTAATGTTGCAAGGATGGAGATAGAATGGTTAGAGGGCGAAGAAATATTTTTTGGCCATCGTTATTACTATAAAAACAACCCAAGGTCTTGATTGTATATCATAAGGGAGATGACATAGATGCCAAAGTTAGACACTCTTGGAATAATCAAAGATTATTCCAGCAGATATAATAATTGGTATGTTCTAATTGAAAGTGACCGAGACGATCTTCAAGAAACAGCAGATTGCGGGTATTATATTTTTACTGTGAAATACAATATAGCTCACACCGAATTAAAATTAAAATTACCTGCTTCTGAACTTGCTGATATTGGGTACGACAGTTGGTGTGAAGATTGGAAGCATGTAGAAATTAATTTAAAAGGTTATGAAATCGAATGGCTGGAAGGCGAAGAAATATTTTTTGGTCATCGGTATTATGACAAAAACAACCCAAGCTCTTGATTTAATCACATGAGTAGCAAAACCCCACTAATAAAGCCTTTGGTCTATATTGGTGGGGTTTGTTAACTTCTCCACAGGCGGGACTTTCCGCTTTGATGCTGTTTGGACACTTCAATCTAATGAATATAGCATAATTAAGGAGAACAGTTGTGAAAGAAACATTGTTGGTATATGCCTTTTTGTTTGATTCCGCCTTTATTGTTGATTCAGAATATAGAGAATTTCTTGATGAATTTTTCCTGAAAGATTCTAGTGATGCTTTGTTATTAGAACTAGAATGGTATATTTCCGATTTGCAAATATCAAAAAAAATAATTTTTGATTATTTTAGAGGACGTGAGATTGATTATAGCATATTTGGAAAATTCTTAATGGAAAAACTCAAGAAAAAATACATCCTTGGTGATATGACCCTTGAGAATTTTAATTTGAATTTGGTGAAAATTTGGAGTAAACTTCCTCAAGAAATAATATGTAAAGAACCATTTTGGGCTATGTCCTATGCCGGCGAACCTCTTTCATGGGGAGATGCCCAAGGAACACGAAATCTCTATGAAAAAATGTTTAACTTTTATTGTGCTAAGTCTAAAATGGAGGAATAGTATTGTCAAACAATAATTTTGAAAAACATAAGTATTAAAATTTTTAAAACTATTGAATAAGTGTATCGGCCAACAGAATAAATATAATAACATTCTGTTGACTGAACGCTTTATACGAACGAGGCTGATACCACACCATGTCCAAATTAAGTGATCTAGTTCCTAAAAATAAATTTGATACCAGCACAATTAATAGTCTAATGATGTTGTCTGAATCGAAATTGGCACAAATACTACCTGATCTTATCTTATGGATAGCAGATTTTAATTGGCCAATAGCGGCAGAATTAATTCCTATTTTAGCAAAATATCCATCAAGTATCATTCCAGTGATCAAAGAAACTCTCGAAGTACAACAAAATGACACTATACTTAAATATTGGGTTATTTCTAAATTAATACCAAATCTTTCATCTGTTTATCAACTAATGCTTATTGATGACATAAAACGGATCATACTAAATCCGTCCAACTCTGAAACAGATGAAGAAGTGGTTGAACAAGCAATTTTTTTACTTGAAAACATAGAAATGTTGAATTAAAACTATCTACAAATTAGACAAACTATGAGATACTTATACCAGACTAATGAAAGGATACAAAATATGAAATTTGCTATTTCTTACAGTGGCGGCAAAGAAAGTGCATTGGCCGCCTATAGAGCTATCAAAGATGGACACGAACTTGCCTTGCTGATAACCACATACAACGATGATGACGGTCATTCACATTTTCATAATTTATCCGAGGAACTGCTAAAAAGGGTATCAGAATCTTTGGGCGTTCCTCTAATGTTGGTAAAGACCAATACAGCAGAGTATGCTGATAATTTTGAATCCGCCTTGCTACAAGCAAAAAAAATGGGAATTCAAGCTTGTGTTTTCGGAGATATTGATTTTGAAGATAATCGAAAATGGTGGGATGAGAAATGTAAAAAAGCAGGACTTGTGCCACTCTTTCCTTTATGGGGGCAGGGACGGAAAGAGACAGTATATGAATTTATTGATAGTGGTTTTGTAGCCACCATCGCCACAATAAATAGTGAATGCCTATCCGGTGATTTTTTAGGACAAAAACTTACTAAGGAACTGGCAGAACGTATTGTCGCTACAGGTGCAGATATCTGCGGCGAAAATGGAGAATACCATACATTTGTCTCAGATGGGCCAATTTTTAGAACACCTGTTGATTTTTAATTTCTCCGCACAAGTAAAAAATAAAAAAATTTCTTCTCTATTTCCGAGATTTAAGCTTAAAATAGATTTGTAAATGTAGAAATTTTATATTAGGAGTCAATTATGATAAAAGAAATTTCAACTAGAAAAAGCACCAGAAAATACAACAGCACACCAGTCGAGGACGAAAAAATAATACAATTGATAGAGAGTGCTCGTTTGGCTCCATCCGGAAGCAACACACAACCGTGGAATTTTATCATAGTAAGGTCAGAGGACACAAAGGCTAAGATAGCAGAAATAAATAATAATCAAAAATGGATGAAGGGCGCACCTGTTTTTGTTGTATGTGTGGCAGACATTCGATGTCGCATTAAAGAAAACAGGGATATTTATTTAGATGAAAACACCGGCTTACCGGAACTAAAGCAAATTATACGAGATACTGCAATAGCCGTAGAGCATATCCTTTTGGAGACAGAGAGCATTGGCCTGGCCGGTTGTTGGACAGCATGGTTTTCTCAAGATAGCATTAGACCTATAATGAATATTCCTGATGATAAATATGTTGTTGGTGTTATTACGATAGGCTATTCAGATGCAAGCGGAAACGGAAATCCTACGTCAAGGAGATCATTAGAGAGTATGCTGCGATACGAAAAATGGTAACGGTATATACCCACATTTACAGACAGGAGCGGAACACCACCGCCCCTGCTTGTTTTACCTGCTCAAAGAAAAGAATTTGTAAACACGCCCAACTTTTGCTACACTCCTGCACTTGCTAAGAAGCGAGTAGGGTTTGGGAAATAGTGTTAAACATCATATCTACTACCAACCTGCCGGTTACAAACTGCAAAGGATGGCCTTGTTGCCTGACAGCATAAAAGTTAGCATCTATAGCAAAAAATTCTACAACTATACTTTCACCGTTTAGCAAATGATACGTTATTAGAATATCAGGAGCACCCGGCTCTTCTATTAACTCAATCTCTTGGTCGTAAGTAATGCCAATTACAATTTGATAAAAATTCCTAAATGCGCGGTCATCAACTTCTTGCCCGTCAACTATCGGGGCAATTTGCGCACGAGAAGCTTCATCTTCATAATTGTTAATAATCATTTCATGATGTCTGCCGCGTGTATCCGATTGTATGACAATTCTATCAACTTCTGCAATGTTCATCAAAGCAACAAAGCGATCTATAAAATTGAATGGATTTAGCCCCAGTAAGCCTTCAATAAACCGCCGCTCTGCCAAAAATACAGAAGAGTGCTCTATGTTATCCGCTAATCTTCCCGAGCCATACATCATATACACATGTGTGTCATCATGATTATTGCCAAACATAAGATGAAAAGCACCGCCGCCGGCATCTTCCATTATAAATTGTAAAAGGGGATCATCTAAACCAAAGCGGCCTAAATCTTGCGGAAACATCTCTATTAGTTCCCCCGGGTTAAAACCTTCAAAATCTTCATATGCATGATAACTAAAAGCAACAAAGTGCATATCGCGTCCGGGATATGGCGTTGTCATTGTAAGGCCGGTTGCACCAAATTGCTGTAACGAAGCTTGTAATTCTGCCTCACTTCCGATCCAAGCAAATTCTAATAAAGGCCGCCCGCGTTCTTGTACAGCCAAATAAGTTAATTGCATTGTGTCTACAAAGGGAAGCTCTCTTGCAATTAAATCTGATATTTGCTGAGAAAGGCGATTGCCGATTACAGCAGTAATTAAATACAAAGCCGGATCTCCATCTACCATTACATAAAAATTTCTATGATCCGGCGTTAGCGAACCTAAGCGTATTACTTCTTGACTTCCATCCCTAAAATAGCCGGTAATAACCGTTTGGCCAATGCTGAATTCTTCCGGATTATCCACTACTTCCAGTACTGTATCTGCGGCATTTAGCAAAAAAATATCTCTCATCATAGAGCGAACCTGTGACTGGTCAAGCTCTATATCACGATTATTTACATATATCCATGTCACCTGTCCGATGGCATCTTCTTCTGCTTCAATGGTAAAAGAATTTGCATTTGCAAAAGTTACTCGCTCTAAGTCGTTTTCTGTTCTATCTACCAGCCGTAATGGTTGAGCAACTGCCGTAGCAGGTTCAACCGCGGCTATTTCTTCTTGATTTTGCTCTGCCCCAAGAACAAAGTAAACCGCTGCAAGCCCTCCTATCAGCACAAGAGCAATTCCCAATGTAATAAGTTGTTTGGTAGCTTTACTCATGCATTGCGCCTCCTTAACCATACGACAAGCCCGGTAATACCAAATGCCAACGGCAACACTATAACAGAAAATATTGTTATCATCATGACATAACCCTCCGGGATCAGCAAAGGCATTGTTTGAGGCAAGGGCCGGGTTGGTATAAATATTTGGTTAGGTTCTTCTCGTAGCCAATTTAGGCTATTAATCAAAAAGTTCCAGTTGGTTCCGCCTATTGCAGAGTTATGCACTTCTCCCATAATACTGTCGCCGGCAATCACTACCATGCGAGTAGATAAAGGTTGTCCTCCCGGTAAAAAAAGTGAATCTTCCACTGAAACAGCAATGTTAAACGGCCCGCTTACGTCACTTTGTATACGCGAAACAGTAGCTACAGTAGTATCTACTCTTCCGTATGCCAGGTTAGAAGTTTGAATCAAAGGCTCAATGCGGGTGTTGGCTCTGCGCAAATCCAATATATCTATACCGGTTGAATTTTCAATAAAAGGAATAAAATTGCGTGTTATAAGGTCGTCGGTAACTTCGCCGGAAACGAACTCAGGAAGAAGCCATAGCGGATTATTCATGTGGAAATGATTGGTGCTTCCCTCAATAATAATATAATCACCAACTCTAATACCAAAAGCGGCTAAAACTTCATCCATCATTGGGAATCGTACTGTCCTGTATCCCAATGCAAAAATAGCACGACCGTCATTTTGGAGATATTCCCGTACACGCTCTGCTTGATCCGGCGACCAGTCGCGTTCACCAAAGGTGATAAAAAGCAAGCTTGCATCATCAGGAACTTCTTGGGTAAGAAGGTTGACTTCTCGCACTTCGTAGCCTGCCATTTCCATTTCATGTATTAAAGCAGGAGGCAAAACAGGTTCATTATTACCTACTACCCGATAAATAATGGGCGTTTCTGCGGCTACAACAAAATTGATTGCATTTGTAACTTGAGGCTCAACATTAAAACTTACTACCCTGTTCTGCCAAGTGTTCATATCAAATTGTGTTGTTACCAAATCAGTAGCATGGATAACACGATGACGGTCAGGCCCTACTACTATAATGCTTCCTATTGCAATAGATTCATCCGGACGGGCAAAACTTTCAACAAATTGGGGATGAAGTAAAGGATCACGATTGATTACAGTGATGCGGTTAGAATGCGATGCGTAATCTTCCAAAAGCTGTTGAAAAAGGAACTGCTCTTGCCCTGTAGGGAACAATGAATAAATGGTAACATCCGCGTCCAAATCTCTTATAATATTAATAGAGCCTTGAGACAAAGAAAAAAGCTGCTCTTGAGTAAGGTCATAACTAATATTAAGGCGATCCACTACTAAATTAACTAAAATAAACAGACCAATAACTACAACAATCATTACTGTAGAAAAAGAACCATAACGGAAGCGTTTATCCTTAAAAGATTGCAAAATTTTATCCATTATCTCCACCTCCTTTTTTCAATCACATTAACAGTCAAATAAATAAACACCAATGCAAAGGAAATATAAAAAACAATATCTGCTAAGTTTAAAATTCCCATAGTCAAGGTATCAAAACGTGAAAATATAGAAAGCCACCTAAAAGACCTTCCGATAATTCCATCAAACATTAGATTATTAGCAAAAAATAAAGCAATAGCAATGCCGGCACTAACAATTGCAAATATTCCGGCAGCAAAGATATTTTTTGTACTATGATAAAATATCCCTGCCACAATTAAAATCAATATCCCTATAAAGATAAGGGAAGATGTGGCATCGGCAGGCATTCCTCCTGCAAGGGCATCCAAGATAAACATTACAAAAATGATGCCAAATGTGCTTACCGCAGCTATAATTTGGTTTTCTGTCATTACAGAAATAAATACGCCAATGGCTATAAGCATAAGCCCAATTAAGATGTATCCTACATAAGCACCAACTATCTGACTAACAGGCAATTCTCCAAAATTGGATATAATCAAAGGAAATATCATAGTAACGACCATGGCCATTAAAAAAAGAAGGCCGGCCGCTAAATATTTACCAAGCACTATCTGCCATACAGCAAGCGGACTAGTGTATAAAAGTTGATCTGTTTTATTTTTTACTTCGTCGGCAAAGAGGCGCATTGTCAAGGCCGGAACCATCACAAAAAATAATATTGTAGTACTATTTAAAACCTGATGAAAATGCGGAGATCGAAATATTACATTCATAGCCACAAAGAAAATGCCTGTTAAAAGCACAGTAAGGGCTAAAAATATATACCCTGTCATTTGGGTAAAATAAGTGCGCAGTTCCTTCATTATAATAGCGGTCACGATACTTGCTCCTCTCCTGTAGTTTGTGTTGCTTGCAACTCTTCTGTTTGAGGCTCTGCCACTTGCTCTTGCCCTGTGATTTGCAAGAAAATTTCTTCTAATGATAAATCAAGAGATTTCATCATTAATAAGGGCATACTATTTGCAGACATACAAGAAAATATAGCTTCTCTTATATCTATATTTTCGTCACCGGAAAGTTCAAAATCTATAGTACCCAGCTCACGGCTTGCTATTGCTTTAACTTCTTTAATGATCGAATAGTCTGCCAATGCAGATAAAATTTTATCTTTATCTCCTTTTACCCGCACCAACATTTTATGGCCTTGTGCTAAACCGGCGGCCAATCTTTCAGGGGTATCGCTTGCCATAATATGACCCTTATTGATAATCATAACCCTATCACATACTGCACTTACTTCTTGCATAATATGGGAAGAAAGTATCAATGTATGCTTTTTTCCAAGCTTACGAAATACTTCGCGCATCTCTATAATTTGCTTGGGATCCAATCCCACTGTAGGCTCGTCCATAATAATCACCTTGGGATTGCCCAGCATTGCTTGAGCCATTCCTACACGTTGGCGATAGCCCTTAGAGAGATTTTTAATAAGCCGCTTGGACATATCTTCTATATGAACGGCTTCCTTCACATACGCTACCATTTGCTTACGCTCTGAAGATTTTACTTTTTTTATAGATGCTACAAAGTTTAGATATTCGTCTACTCTCATGTCGCCATAAAGTGGCGGCGTTTCCGGCAAATATCCAATTTGAGCTTTAGCTTTTTCCGGCTCTGCTACAATATCTATGCCCCCAATATGAACTTCGCCTTCGGTACTTGCTATATAACCGGTCATAATATTCATTGTGGTAGATTTACCGGCTCCGTTAGGCCCAAGAAATCCTAAAACTTCGCCTTCTTCTACAGTAAAGCTAATATTATCCAAAGCCAAGTGCTGTCCGTATCTCTTGGTTAGATTTTTCACTTTAATCATAACTAAAGCGTTCCTTTCTTACTTATACATATAAGTTATAGATTTTAATGTTGAAGCTATACTGAAATTTGTATGAATAATGTGGTAAAAAATGGTTACACTAGATCAAACTGCTATATCATACCAAAAAGATTGTAATAATGCCATATGAAGTTTCTATGAACAAACTGTAAACAAGATAAAAAAGCTTGTATTTAATACTTTCTTAATATTTGGGCAGTGTTTTGTAAAACTTCCCTTGAATATTTCCAATGACTGTGTTATAGTAATTTTGCCTTAAATATTTTGACGGAAGCGAGGTATTACTCAATGCTGCAATTGCCAAGCCCTAAAAAATTAAGGAAAAGGGCCCGCGCAGATAAGAGGTTTCTTAACCCTCAATCCCATGTGCAAAAAAAATATTTTTCACTTATGCTAGTTCCTTCCTATTCATCAGGAAAGACACGCAGTATTCGTATTCCATATATGGTCTTTTATGTTATCTTTTTTACTGTAGTAGCAATTTTATCAGTAATTTTAATCTTTTATCTGCAAGCACAACTTTTCCGACAAACGGCAGAACTGACGATGGTTTCTCTTGAAGAAATTCGTGAGGCGTATTACAACTTGCAAGAATTAAGTGAAGAGGAACGGCGTCGCCTCACCGAGGACAGTGTTAACCTAAGATCTGCCCTCACCAGAGAGCGAATTACTGCCCAGGAAGAACAACAGCAACAACGCTTGACTTATTTAGAGACCTTAGAAGCCATTCAAGCCTATGTAGCAGGTTTGGAAGATCAGCTTGAACGGTTTGAAATTTACAGGCAAGAAATATTAAATCAGTTGAGTGCAAGCTCGCATATTCCACCTGTGCGTAATATGCTTAATGAGATGTATCAATCACAAATACACCTACTAACAACATTACAAGATTTATCAAATTATTCTGCTGCCAGAAGAGAGAGAGCAGAAGGGCATGACAATATGATGTTTTTGTCTTACACTGCTGATTTTACCTCAACTACTGCAATGGATGCGGCAGAAGATCTTTTTAGTTATATTGCACTGATTGAACTTACTATAGAAACCAAGGCAGAACTTTATTCACAATTAGAACGACAAGTACGGCGAATAACTCCTTACATTCGTAACTACCCCACGTTAAGACCCGTTAACGGGCGTATGTCTTCCGGTTTTGGATGGAGGCGTAACCCCATGGGTGGCAGCGGTAGTGAAATGCATAATGGAGTAGATATATCCGCCCCAAGTGGTACCCCCATAAGAGCTACAGGGGGCGGACAGGTTGTTTTTGCCGGCTGGGACAGCGGCGGTTATGGTAACAAAGTAATTATTGATCATGGTATGGGAATACGAACGTTATATGCACATAATTCCTCCAATTTAGTACGGCAAGGCCAGTTGGTAAGCCGCGGAGAAACTATTGCAAGGGTAGGATCTACAGGGCGCAGTACAGGCCCTCATGTTCATTATGAAGTGATTGTAAATGGTGCTCCGGTTAATCCTACTAATTTCTTTTTGGAGTAGCTTTTCTTTTTTAGCAGAAATAAGGGGAGTCATGTAATGGCAAAGGAAAAAAAAGATTATGTAAAACCCGCAAATACCTTTCTTGATAAAGGTGTAACTATACGCGCACAAAAACTTTCCGGTTCAGAAACTGTACGTATAGATGGTACTTTTATAGGTGATATTGATTTAGATGGGCACCTGCAAGTAGGTGAGTCCGGGTATATTCAAGGTAATATGCAAGTTTCTTATGCATTGATTGCCGGCGAAGTATTTGGTAACATTTTGTGCCGTGCTACGGTACATTTATCTTCAAGTGCAAGAGTACATGGGGACATTACTACTGGGCGCGTCATTATGGATGAAGGTTCAGTGTTTCATGGATCTTGCAAAACACGAGACGACGAGCCGGAGATTGTGGTGATTTAATAATGCCTATAAAAATTCCGGATTTATTGCCTGCAAGAGAAATTTTAAGGCAAGAAAATATTTTTGTGATGGACGAAACCAGAGCATTTCATCAAGATATACGCCCTCTTGAGATAGCAATAGTTAATTTAATGCCTTTAAAGCAAGTTACGGAGGTGCAGCTTTTGCGCCTCCTAGGTAACACACCCCTTCAAGTAAATATCACATTTTTGCATATGGCCAGCCATGTGTCTAAAAATACATCTACAGATCACTTATCAGCTTTTTATCATGTTTTTGATGATATACAAAACAAGCGTTTTGACGGAATGATTATAACAGGTGCTCCGATAGAAACTATGCCTTTTGAAGAAGTAGTTTATTGGAATGAACTTACAGAAATTATGTTGTGGTCTTTAACCAATGTTACAAGCACACTGCACATTTGCTGGGGCGCACAAGCAGGGTTATATTACCATTACGATATATCAAAATACCCATTGCCTAAAAAAATGTTTGGTGTGTTTTCACATGCTAAAACTAATACCAAGGATATACTACGGGGATTTGATGATGTATTTTATGCACCACAATCCCGCCATACAGAAATTAGACGTGAAGATATTAAAAATCATAATGATTTAATTATATTGTCAGAATCCGATTTAGCCGGAATATATATGGTCTCAAGCCTTGATGGTCGGCGGCATATTTTTGTGATGGGTCATTCTGAATATGATCCTCTAACTTTAAAAGCTGAATATGAACGTGATCTGGCTCGTGGAGATATAATAGATATACCATATAAATACTTTCCTAACGACGATGTTACCAAATCACCTGTAGTTAACTGGAGATCTCATGCTAACCTGCTTTTCAGCAATTGGCTTAACTATTGTGTGTATCAAGAAACACCCTACAGCCTATAGGGGGATTTGTTAGCGATGAAAACAAAACTTATATTGTTTTTGATAACTATGTTTATTATGTCAGCTTGTGCTGACTCTACTTCTTCAGCATTAAGAAGTCATTCTTTTGACTCGTATAGAGATGTACCGGGAGTTACGCAAGAAGAAATAGATGCCATAGCCAATTTAAGAGCTAGAGTGAACGCTCAAGACCAACCATACTTTACTTATGCCATGTTGCATAGTGAAGAAGCGTTTTTGGGAACTGATGGTGAAGTTTGGGGATTTGCCGGCCTGTTAAGTGAATGGCTTACTGAGTTTTTTGATATTCGTTTTGAGCCTGCTATTCTTGACTGGGGCGAGACATTAATACAAAAACTTGAAGATGGCTCTATTGATTTTACAGGTCAATTTTCCCGTTCACCGCGGGGCATTCATTTATACATGACAGACCCCATTGTTATGCGATCACTGGATTATGTTACATTGGCAGATGCCCCGGAACTTAATGAACTTGGGCACCTGCCTCGCTTCATTTTAAACGAAAGAGGTACAAACAGAGCATTATTAGAAGAGAGTGGGCGTTTTGAAGGCTTTGTACCAATACCCAGAGGTAATATTGAAGAGGTTGCTTCTCTTTTAATAAGTGGTGAAGCGGATGCTTTTTTTGGTGGTGAAATTGAATATATAGCTTTAAATTTTCCGGAAATCGAGCTTAGAACGCTTTATCCTCCCATTTTTAGAGGTTCAACCTTTGCCGCATATAATTCAGAATTATCTCCCATTATTTCTGTAATGCAACGCTTTTTAGAAAATGGAGGTATGAGAACTTTAGGTACCTTATATGCCCGGGGAATGCGAGAATTAAACCGAAACTATTTCTTGAGAAGCCTTGAGCCGGAAGAGCAAGAATTTTTAGATCAAAACCATATGATAAGAGTAGGAGTAGATCACTCTAGCTATCCCATAAGCTTTTTTAATATATTTGATAACGAGTTTCAGGGGATTTCACTTGATATATTGGATTATATAAGCTATATAACCGGGTTAACATTTGAAATTAATGAAACGCACTATCCCAATTTGTCAGAGCTGCTTGACGATTTAGTATCAAATGAACTTGATATAGTAACAGGTGCTATGTGTCCAAGGATTACAGAAGATCGTAATTTGTTGTATTCTCACCCGGTGTTTTTTGAAAGATTTATTTTGTTGTCCAGTCTGGATTTTTACAATATCGATTTTAATGAAGTATGGTACGCACATGTGGGAATTGTAGGCGACTGTATTTACAAAGAATCATTTGAAATATATTTTCCCGGGCATCCAAATGTGGAAGAGTACTTAAATTTAGATGAACTTTTAGACGCTTTGCAACGGGGTCAAATTGAACTTGCTTTTGTTAGTGAATCAACATTTTTACATTTAACCCACTTTTTGGGAATTCCAAATTTTTGGGCAAATATTGAATTCACTAAAGGTTATGATATCTCTATGGTTTTACAAGATGAACTACTGTTGTCTATTATCAATAAAGCTTTAGATGTGACAGATGTTGATGCTATATCAAGTCAATGGACAAACCGAACCTTCGACTACTCTTCAAGAGTAATACAAGCACAATTGCCTTGGTTGATTGGTGCAGGGGTGTTGTTTGTATGTGTTATTGTCCTTATGTCGATACTATTTATACAACGGCACAGCGAAGGCATTCAGCTAAAAGAATTAGTGGCAGAGCAAACTTCTGCACTGGAATTAGAAAGTGCAATGCTAAGTACAGTTTTTAATTCAATACCGGATGTTTTATTTTGCAAGGATCTGGATTATAGATATGTACGTGTTAATAAGTGTTTTGAAGAATTATTTGGGCTTGATAAAGCTATTATTTTGGGTAAAAATGATAGAGAAGCCCTAAATTTGCCTGAACACATAGCAGAAATTTGGCATTCGTGGGATCAGGAAACACTTAGCCAACGCAGCCCAAACCGCTTTGAAGAGCCGGTTGTAGATAAAGATGGTAATATCCACACATTTGAAACTGTTAAAACGCCTCTTATCCATAATGGAGAGGTTATAGGTTTGATAGGGTTGTCAAGAGACATTACCAAGCGTAAAGAAACAGAGGATGCAATAAAAAGTGCATCTAAAGCAAAAACAGCTTTTATTGCTAATATGAGTCATGAAATTCGTACACCTATGAATAGTATTATAGGTTTCTCAGAGCTGGCTTTGGATGATGCTGCCCCAAGAACTAAAATTTACCTAAATAGGATTATTGAAAATGCAAACTGGTTATTGCAAATTGTTAATGATATGTTGGATATTTCTAAAATAGAGTCAGGCAAAATGGAACTTGAGCATATTCCATTTGATTTAAATGATCTTTTTGAACAGTGTCAAAGAATGGTGATGCCCAGAGCAATAGAAAAAGGCATAAAACTCTTCTTTTATGCAGAGCCTCAAACCGAAAACAAGCTACTGATAGGGGATCCTATTCGCTTACGGCAAATTTTTGTTAATTTGCTATCTAATGCTGTTAAATTTACCAATGTTGGTATGGTAAGAGTTTCAGCATTTTGTAAAGAAACTGCTAATAAGAGTACAACTTTAAATTTTGAAATACACGATAGTGGTATAGGTATGACAAAGGAACAGTTAGATCGAATTTTTGAGCCTTTTATGCAGGCAGATACCAGTATAACCAGAAAATATGGGGGGACAGGGTTAGGGCTTCCTATTACCAGAAGCATCCTTGAAATGATGGGCAGTGAGTTAGTAGTATCCAGTGTTAAAGGGGTAGGTAGTAAATTTAGTTTTGAAATCACTTTTGAAACAATGGAAGGTGTTAGAAATATCAGTGCTAAAACACCACTGCAAGGCTTTACACAACCTAAATTTGAAGGTGAAATTTTAGTTTGTGAAGATAATGAAATGAATCAGCTGGTAATTAGTGAACATTTGGCAAGAATAGGGCTTAAAACTTATATTGCAAAAAATGGTCTTATTGGAGTAACTATGGTTAAAGATCGCATAGATAAAAATGAGAAGCCTTTTGATTTAATATTAATGGATATTCATATGCCTATAATGGACGGACTAGACGCTGCTGATAAAATTATTTCACTGGAAACAGCTACACCAATAATAGCCATGACTGCCAACATTATGACTAATGATATGGAAACATATCAAGAAAGAGGTATGATAGACTGCATAGGAAAGCCTTTTACATCACAGGAGCTTTGGTCTTGTTTGTTAAAATACCTTGAACCTGTTAATGGATGATAGTTTCCAAAAAAGGAGGTACAGTTATGGATAAAGAGAATAGCATTTTGGTAGTAGATGATGAAATACTTAACATAACAGCACTAACTCATATATTAAGCCCACTTTATACAATTTATGTTGCCAAAAATGGTATAAGTGCCATTAATTTAGCAAAAGAGAGATTGCCGGATGTTATTTTATCAGATGTATTAATGCCGGGCATGTCAGGTTTTGAAGTTATTGCAGAATTGAAAAGTAATGAGCTGACTGAAAATATACCGGTAATTTTTATAACAGGCTTAACACAGTCAGTTGAAGAAGAAAAAGGCTTGGAGCTTGGAGCCGCAGACTATATCCACAAACCTTTTAACCCAACCATTGTAAAATTGCGAGTACAAAACCAAATGCAAATTGTTAACCAAATGAGAATGATACAACATCTTAGTATAACTGATGCACTTACTAATACTTCTAATAGGCGTCATTTTAATTCTCGTATATCTCAGGAATGGCAGCGGTCTATGCGTGAAAGTACTCCGCTTAGTTTATTACTGTTGGATATAGATGATTTTAAGAAAATCAATGACACTTATGGACATTTGGTTGGAGATTCGGTTTTGCAAAATGTTGCGGAAACTATAAAAAGATGTTTGCTAAGGCCCATGGATTTAATTGCCAGGTGGGGCGGAGAAGAATTTGCTGTTCTTTTACCAAATACTACATTAGATGGGGCAACATCCGTAGCCGAAAAAATACGTTCAGCAATTGAAACAAAACAATACTCCTCCGGAGAATTGCTAAATATCCATACAACAATAAGTATTGGCGTAAGTACAATAACCACTGTAGTCCCATTATTTGACATCACAGTTTATGATTTTATATCAGAAGCAGATAAAGCTTTATACCGTGCAAAAGAACTTGGAAAAAATAGGGTGTGCTGTGCTCCACGTTTAATCATGTAAACATTTCCTCTGAACATTTCCTCTAATGATTTCCAAGGAAATTGTCGATAGAGATTTGAGGACTTGTAAGGCAAAATTAAACCCAATACCGGAAAGGGGATATTTAAATGCAAATTAATAATAATGTTAACAACACAAACGCTCAGCTTATACAACATAATAACAATGCAAACGCAAATGCAACACCTGCTGCCACATCAGGCAACCAAAACTCCAACTCTATTATCCCACAAGATGTTGTAGAGATTTCAGGCCAGGCACCTACTCAAGCTCAGCAAAACCAACAAAGAACTTTTAACGCTGATCTTGGCCGTATGCGCGAAATTTGGATTGAGCATGACAGGCATGTAGAGTCCTTCCGCAGATTGATCGAAACTTTACTTAACAGGCAAAGCGAAAATGCTCAAAATGCAGGTAGTGCTTGGGATTTAAATGATCCTAATGCAATGGTAGAAATTGATGACGAAACTCGTTCAGCTGCACAAGCTGCTATTGGCGAGGGTGGCCCTTTTAGCGTAGAGGCAGTAGCTACCAGGCTTTTAGATTTTGCTGTAGCTATATCCGGTGGAGATCCAAGTAGAATTGATGTGCTTAGAAGAGCCGTAGAGCAAGGCTTTGAAGGTGCTGCACGTCAATGGGGCGGAGAACTTCCTGAGATTAGCCAAAGAACCTTTGAAACTGTTATGGCTGGTTTTGACGAGTGGGCAGCAAATGGAAATGCCGCAGACATCACTTTACTAAGCAGGTCATAAGAGTCCTTATTAGCAATTAAATGTAAAACCTCATAAAATGGAAAGATAAAAGGAGGTGAAAAGCGATGAATATTAATAGCATCGCTTCTTCTCAGCTACAAACCAGTATGATCAGAATAGCCTCGGGGCAGCGTATAAACTCTGCAAGAGATGATGCTGCCGGTTTAGCTATTTCTGAGTCCCTTGGTTCCCAGATACGTGGTCTGGATCAAGGAACGAATAATGTACTTGATATGCAAAATTTGGTTAATACTGCTGAAGGTGGACTTGATACAATCAGCAATAATTTGCAACGTATTCGCGAATTGGGTGTACAAGCAAATAATGGTATATTAACTGAAAGAAATCGTGAGATTATTCAAACAGAGATTGATCAGTTAATGGCGGAAATTGACCATACAACTCAAAGAGTAGAGTTTAACTCTATGCGTTTGTTGGATGGTGGTTTTAACGCAGAAGATAATCGTTATCTTCATACCGCCGGGGATGCCGGAGGACGTGGGCCTACAGTTGTCCTTGGTAACATGAGTGCAAGTATGCTTCTTGGCCCGGAGGCTGTTGATGTTGTAAACGAGCCTATGGATCTAAGCCGTATAGACAATGCTCTTTCCAGAGTAAATGCACAAAGATCTTACCTGGGGGCTATGTCCAATAGATTTGATGCTACTGTTGCAACCAACCAAATTACTAACCTTAACTTGGCAGCCGGAAGAAGCCGTATCCGTGATGCGGATGTTGCTTTGGAAGCAATGAGAATGCGTCAAGAAGAAACATTGCAAGAAGCCAGGTTGGCAGCACAACAACGCCGTCAAGAAGATGAAGGAATTAATATCATGTCCTTACTTGGATAGATTTAGTGAAATGGCTTTAACCATTGTCAAGTAATTTCTGAAAGCTTCTTTATTGAAAATGTTAAAAGCCCCCGTTCTACACGGCGTAAACCGTGTAAAATGGGGGCTTTTGTAATTTGTTTGTTGAACGTTCTACAGCTTGAAATACGTCACTAACTGTTGGAGCATTTCAGCTTGCGAGTTTAACTCTTGCGAAGCCGCCGCCGTTTCCTCTGAAACAGCCGAATTACTTTGTGTTACTTTGGATATTTTGGCAATCCCTTCACTGATTTGCATAATAGCTTCTGCCTGCTCTTTTGATGACATAGAAATGCTACCTATTATCTCCGCAACCTCGGTTGAGCCAACAACAATTTCATCAAGTGATTTTGATGTAGATTCTGCAATGCTTGCCCCTGTTTCAACACGGCCAATAGAATCCTGTATGAGTTCTGTTGTTTCGTTGGCGGCATCTTGGCTACGCCCTGCAAGAGTGCGTACCTCGTCAGCGACAACCGCAAACCCCTTCCCGTGTTCGCCGGCCCTTGCCGCTTCCACGGATGCGTTAAGCGCAAGCAAATTAGTTTGGAAAGCAATGTCTTGAATGGTCTTGATAATTTTGGATATATTATTGGATGATTCTTTAATCTGCATCATTGCGCCTACCGTTTGCTTCATTGCTTCGTTACCATCTTTTGCATTGGAAGTAGATTTATTGGATAAATCGTTTGCTTCCTGCGCGTTATCGGCATTGCGTTGTGTTTGCCGATTTATTGCATCAATGGTGGCGTTTAACTCATCTACGGAACCGGCTTGTTCCTGTGCGCCGTTTGCCAATTCCGCCGCGCTGTTGGAAATTAGTTTTGCACCCGCCAATACCTGTTCGGAAGCGGTTACTACCTCGGACATGGTTTTGTTGAGAGTAACATTAATATTATTTACAGAGCGTTTAATTAAGTCAAACGAGCCGACATAATCACGCTTAATGTGATTACGCAAATCACCTTCTGCCATTTTAGCCAATACATTATCAAGTTCGTTAATGTAAGAGGATATGCCGGATACGCACACTTCAAAGGCAAGCAGTATGTTCTTATAAACCCCTTTGTAGTTTGCTGAATCTGCGATAAATCCTGCCGCATTGGTTTTTTTATCAATATCTTCCAGATTGAAGTTGCCGGATTTCATCTCCTCCACGCCGATTGCAATGGCGCGGAGTGGCTCATCCACGGCTTTAGCAATGCGATTAAGTCCGGCCATAATCTCACGCCAATCACCCTTATATTTGGCTTCGTCAGTCCTGAAATTCAAATCTCCCTTGACTGCGGCGGCTTCAATCATGGCTTTTACTTCAGTAGTGACACCTGTTAAGTTTGTAATAACAGCATGAGTTGCTGTTGGCAATGCTTTCCAATCACCGTCCATTCCTTCTTCGTGAACATCTACGTTGAAATTGCCGATACTGATTTGGTCAAGCGTGTGTGTTGTACTTTCAATAACTGATGTCACTTGGGCATAGGTGTTGTTAGTTTTTTGGATTACTTCCTTGAATGCATTTTGGTATTTGCTTGTATCGATTTGATATTTGCTATCTCCTTGCACCATATAATTTTTTTGGGCAACATTTAAATCATCTACCATGCTTTTAATGATATCAATAAGACTGCAAACATCTTGTGTCAGCATACCAATCTCATCTTTGGGTAGGTTTGCCCTGTCTGTATTAACGTTTATGTTCAGCTTACCTTCTGAAACATTTGCGACAATATCTACAAGCTGTTTTATTGGCAAGGTCAATTTCTTAGTAATCACGAACATGATGACGAAAGCAATCACAAGCCCGATTAACGATAAGGCAATCACTATAAAAGTTGTCTGTGTGATTTCTTTGTGTATGTGTTCCAGCGGAAGCCCCATGAACATTGAGCCAAAAATATTGCCCGCGGGGTCAATAAGCGGCATATAGAACGATGCATACTCCCTGCCGAAAATTATTGTAGTGTCAAAAATTTCTTCTTGATTTTCTAACCGACGGACAATATCATTATCAATTGTTGTGCCTATGGCTATGTTGCCGTTTTGGTCTCGCAAAGTGGTTGCAACACGTTCATTGCCAACTTGCACGGAAATTTCAGCATTAAACCTTTGTGATAATCTCTCAACAGATTCTTGTGATGCCAAGTCGAAGCCTACAAAAGCAATGCCGATAACCTGCCTATTGTGCTGAATGGGAACAGCAGCACGTATAGGCATAAGATAACCCGTAAGAGGAGTGTAAGCGACAGAAACAATTCCATCTAATGCCGCTGCTAACGCCGGTGTTATAAGTGGGTCGCCATATCGGTGGCGTTCAAAGCTTCTTGCAAGTATTATCGGTTCGTCATCAGCTACGCTCATTGTGGATATGCCATATCGGGGCAATAAGACATCCATTACGCGAAGCACGGCTTGCGTATCTTTTGCCAGTACGGCTTCTGCAAGCTGTGGGTCAGCGGCGACGTGCATACCACGCTCAATGGCTTCCATGCGAAGTTCGTCAGGTATACCTCTAAGCCCATTGGCAGCACCTTCCAGTTGATATTCAATTAAATACTCTGCCATATTCCTAAATTGAAAAATTGCAACAGCGAGAGATGCGAAAAGAATTAACACAATTAGAATGGTAGTTGGTATAAGTATCTTGCTGCGAAATTTTAGATTTTTTATTGTATTCATGCTTGAATCCTCCTATATTTTATGCTGAATTTTTCCATAGGAAAGCACAAAAAACGGTTGTCCTCTGCATTTGAAATGCAAAGGACAACCGCTCATTATATCGTGGTGGGTGTTTAACTTTGGGGAACAACAAAAAGGCAGACTGTCTAGCGTTTGCTTACTAAAAATTGTTACACAATTCAGCATTTCTGTCAACACCTTCGCAAATTTTTCCCTCGTTTTTTTAGAATAACTGCTTTCTTCATTGTAACATAACCCGCAGAACGAATTCAAGACCAGATTTTTTTTGAATTTCCCCATTTTTTCGCTACCACACGACATCATTCGCCCGCGTCAACTGTGCATAGTATTCAGATGAGTGTTGTTGGCATGAATGTTGTCAACGCTTTTCCAAGACAATTACAATGCACGATATTATCATTGGTCTTGTTATCAATATTTTAGAATTTGGACTTTGTATTGATACTCTTGTTTCACATTTTTAGCACATGACCAAGCCGGAAATTAAGATAGGGGGGTAGACAAACCACTTTTGAACAAAAAAAACGGACTTCCAAAAACTACAGGAAGCCCGTATTTTCAACATTTCTGTCCTTGACAGGACTTGAACCTGCACGTCATGGACACTGGAACCTAAATCCAGCGCGTCTGCCAATTCCGCCACAAGGACTTACAGCGTTAGTAAGTATACCATAAAAATAGTAGGTACGTCAAAGCAATTTCACGACATTCTAAATTGAGTGAAATGTAACGCCGGAGAGTATTTTTTTAAACATTCTTATACTCATTCAATAGTTCCATGCATAAATCAGCATTCTTTTCTGCTAAAATTTGAGCTTTTTGACCCGCTTCTCTAATTTGTGCAGAAACATTTTCCTTATCTTCTATTATCTTGTTGGCAAAGTCCATCAACATTTCTGCTTCTATTTCTTCTACAGTGGTATAAAAATGCTGATCTACTGTCTCCATTAGCCATTCAACCTTTGGATCATAAGCTAAACCAATAACAGGCACTCCCAAATTAATTGCATAAATCAATGTATGAAGCCGCATAGCTACAGTAAAGGCAGATAAGCCAACTATTCCACGCACACTGTCCATACTGCGAGGATTTTCCAAAAAAGCAGCAGAATGCTTCATTAATGATATAGTTTTCTTAGAAATCTCTGTATCATCAGAAGGTCGCATGGGCATAAATAACACGGCATAATTATATTTTTCAACAATATAATCAGCAAAGCGAGCAACATGCTGTTCAAATCCGGGGGGATTGTGCCGCCATGATCTTATCGCAATACAGATAAAAGGCAAAGTTGGATCCGCTTCAATCCCTAGTGCTTTAAGTTCTGCTTTGGCGGAATCAAAGTCCGGCGTAGGAAGGCTAAAGGCAGGGTCAGCGGTTACAATAATTTTGGGCTTTTGCACCTGCAAATCTGCAAGTAATGTCCCGGAAGTCTCTTCACGCAAAGTGATTAATTCCACTTCGTTTAATTCTCGCCTCATTCTCTCAATGTTATTAGCATTTCTAATTGGCCCTATGCCGTTAGCATAAAGCATATTTTTTACTCCAAGCCGTCTGGCAGTTTTAATTATCCATAAATAGTAAATTAAAGAATGTGTGCTGGTCAAATCTTGGATAACACTGCCGCCACCGGTTAATAATAAACGAGTCCGCTTTAAAAGTCGCCAAATAGCAATAAAGTTAAAACGATATATAGCATTTACACCATACTGTGCTCGTGTTTCTTTTGGCCTCTTAGATAACACAGTTATAGACAAATCAGCTTGTCTATTCTTTAAATCTCTTACAATAGATTTAAGAAGCAGATCGTCACCGCTGTTGTTATAGCCATAATATCCCGATATCATTATATCTGTTTTGCGTATACGCACCGGGCTTGGAGATGCTAATACTTCATGGTAAAGGGATATAGCGTCATCTGCCATACGGTCTACAGAATAGTTAGCCAGTACAAATTCTCGGCCAAATTTCCCCATATTTTCACGTTCTTGAGGAGACTTGTCCAAAATAGTTATTAAATCCGTTGTAAGCTTTTCTACAGTAGCCTCGCCACATCCTCTATAGCAGAAGTTTGTAGCTATTGATATAGGCAAGTTCTCTTCATTAATAAGCCCCATGTATCCTTCGTTGCCTGATGCAACTACAGGTTTGCTTACAGCCATGGCTTCCAAAACGGCTCTGCTTGCACCTACAAAAATATCTGTCATGGCCAACCATCTATGAATATCCACTTGTGGGCCGGTCATTTTTATTACGTCTTTATTTAACCGGGCATTCATAGCCTCGGCTTTAAGCTGTATATTATCGTAATCGTTCCCGCTTCCTACTAAGTATATAGCCACATTTGGGTATAGTTTAATCAAAATAGGTGCAGCTTCTATCAGCAAATGAGCGGCCAAAGAACGATCTTTATCTAATCGACTAATAGACATTATGCGGGGAGATTCTCCGGAAAAATCTCCATCCACCATAGTTGCAGAGGGGGAAAATTTATCGGTGTCCACACCATTTATTGTTACATAAATATCGTCTTTTGGCACACGATAATGACGGACAAGGTAATCTTTTATATCCTCACTAACAGCCAAACTTTTTTCTCCCCAGTTGGATAATAAATTGTACGGAAATTTAGTTGTAAAAACCCAATGTGCCGTAGTTACAAATCTAAAATTAAGTTTGCGTTGCAAAAATCCGCATAAAAATGCGGGGATACGAGCGTGAGCATGAACCAATCGAATATCATTCTCTATAATAATTTTTTTCAATGTCCGATAGGCTCCAATTATATTAAACGGACGTTTATTGTGCAGCGGAACTTTGTAATGGACTACGCCACAAGCAACCAGCTCCGGTTCATATGCCCCACCATTGGATGCTACATATACTTTCATGCCTTTCTTTTGTAGAGATTTGCATAGCTCAAGTACGTGAGTTTCTGCCCCGCCTATTTCCATAGACATGATGGCTACCAAAATTTTTATATCCATTTTTGCATTCATGATCTTATCTTCTTCCCTATGGTTAAATTTTCATTTTCATACTATACTATATAGCAGTTTAATTTATATGGCAACGTGACAAATTTATTGTTTATGAAATGGAGAAGAGTATGACAAATTTGCTAAACAAACTTAAAGAAGTGAATAAACTACAAATCTACCCTATCCACGAAGCCGCCTTTTTGCCCTACGGTAATGTTTTATCAGGCTATGATTTCAAGGAATTGTGTTCTGTAGCAGAAAAAGAAACAGAACTTCCCGTTAATAGCACTATCTACGAGCCGGGATGTCCTGCTATGGAAAGTTTGCAAATTGCAAACGAAATAAAGTCTCGCCTTTTTGGCGGCATGGATATTCAAATAGGCTATTGTAATGGACAAAACAGTCATTTGGATGCTTTAGAATATCACAAAGGCAGTGAAGCAATTATAGCAGTAAGCCCAATGGTTCTTCTTTTGGCTACTATGACAGACATGCAAGATTTTTCTGCTTTCGATAGTGAAAAAGTAAAAGCTTTTTACATGGAAGCGGGCGAGGCAGTAGAACTATATGGAACAACTTTGCATTATGCACCTTGCAAAGCATCCGCCGAAGGCTTTAGAACTATTATAATCCTTCCCAAAGGCACTAATTTTCCCTTAGATGACACAAAGTCACCTGCAAAAGGAGAGGATCAACTTCTCCGAATGACAAATAAATGGTTGATTGCACACCCAAACAGTAGTGCCGCCAAAGAAGGAGCTTTTGCAGGTATTTCAGGTGAAAATATTGAAGTTAAAATTACTTAAAAATATTGGCAAAGCACTGTAAATTCAGTGTTTGTATGCGCATTATTTACGG
>Ga0123355_10003000_pt1 | contig 24026 bp, 20 predicted proteins | sample TergutEmb28metaG_3_FD_89872 | JGI IMG/M metagenome (GOLD analysis project Ga0123355, IMG submission 89872) | Embiratermes neotenicus P1 segment gut microbial communities from Petit-Saut dam, French Guiana - Emb289 P1 | ecosystem: Host-associated > Arthropoda: Insects > Digestive system > Gut ... | reverse complement strand
TTATGTTTATAAGTTTTTGATATTACAAATGATTCATAATCCAATTATCAGTTGTGTGCAATGAATTTGATATAACTGTTGAATCCTTTGTGTGAAATACTTCTAACACTTTATTGTGCATTTGATGTTTTTATGGCTTACATCACTTCCTATTGTCACTTTGATTAAATTCTGGATCCATTATATATATATAGCATGTGTGTGTGTGTGTGTGTTTTTATGTGTGTATGTATGTATGTATGTATGTATGTATGAATGTATGTATGTATGTATGTGTGTGTGTGTGTGTGTGTGTGCGCATGCATGCATACATACATATATGTGTGTATGTATGCATGCATGTATGTATGTATGTATCTATGTATGTGTGTGCACATGTGTGTGTATGTGTGTATGTGTGATTGTATGTGTGTGTGTGTGTGTGTGTATGTGCATGTGTGTGTGCATGCATGCATACATACATATATGTGTGTATGTATGCATGCATGTATGTATGTATCTATGTATGTGTGTGCACATGTGTATGTATGTGTGTATGTGTGATTGTATGTGTGTGTGTGTATGTGCGTGTGTGTGTGCATGCATGCATACATACATATATGTGTGTATGTATGCATGCATTTATGTATGTATCTATGTATGTGTGTGCACATGTGTATGTATGTGTGTATGTGTGATTGTATGTGTGTGTGTGTGTTTATATGTTGATGGGTGGATGGAAGTAACCAATATGCCTGAGATATTTGCTGTTCCTTGATAATTTGGTCTTCAGTTCTGTCATGTGATGATTATGCAGAAAATCTGGACAAAGGTTTTGAGTACAGTTGCTGTCTTCATATCTGAATAAAATGTGAGGGATATATTGACATTTTTGTTATGTGGCCATCATAACCTGCTGTTCTAATGTTGGTAACTGTATGTTTGCAGATTGCTGGCTTCAATGGTTTAAGTGATGCATTTAAGCGCCTTGACTTCCGAAGTGCTGTGCATGATGTGCGTCGATTTAACTACATCTGTAAACTTCTAGACCTCCTTATTACACAAAAGCTGACAATGCTGTCAGGATGTGCACAGAAAGTGCTGTTCAATATGCTGGAGGAGGTTGCTTACCAAGGTGCTTTTTCATGTACTGTAAGGTCTGTGTGCCATATTGCAGGGCTATTCACATTGTACCTTGCAGGTGTTTTGCACTGTACTACAGGTGTAAATGAATGTAAATCATATAAATAATATCCAGACCAAATCACTTCTGAATTGAGTGTGTGCAGGTCATTAACACTGTACTAGTAATCACTTGACTTGGATAGGACCCCACTGTAAATGTGACATTTCTTTCACAGTATCAGCTAGTCAGCAGAACATCCACATGTTGAACAAACTATTGCACCAGCTGCGAGCCATGGTTGACTGTGCCTGCTGGGGTCGACCATTAGGAAGTACCTTGCTCTGGGAGCAACATCTGCGCACTATCAATCGCATCCTGTCTATTGCAAATCACATACAGATTAGAGAGGTAAGAGGAACATCCACTTTTACAAAAAGTTCAAATCATCAAACAGAATATTTTAATTTAACAGAGTAGCTAACACAACAGGTGTCTGAAGTTTGGACTGAGCGTATATGCCACAAGATGTTGATGTTTGTTCAAATGACTTATATCTCAATCATTGACTTTATTTATTAATACAACAATGTTACATTGAACACATATTATGTTCAATGTAATTTTTTCCCCCTGTTAGCTAACAGTATATTAACGAAGTGGCAAAAATTTAAATGATGTGCTGGAATTGCAGAATAATGCAAACATGAACAGCGTGGCTTGTTAATAAACTTGTCATACATAATTTTTAGATGGTGAATGCTAATCTTGAATAAAGCTTTGTCATTTTGAAGCCTCCTTCTTTAAATTTCACTGCTGCTGGTATGTTGCAGCCAGGGGATGATGTGTTCCCAAAGCTGCAGAACCTGCCTGAAGAATGTGTTCGTGAGGTGCTGCTGCGCCTTGCAGATCACAAGGATCTTGAGAATAGTGGAAAGGCATACAGTGTGATGCAACGTCTTGTTGATGAACAGCGTATATGGAGGGAACTGTGTCGCTTCCACTTCACACCACAGCAGATAGGCTTCGTACTGCAATCCTGCCCACCACAGACAGACTGGCAGGGCATCTATCACAAGTTGCGCAAGTGAGAACACTACTTTTATTTATGATACACGGTACATTTTTCTTTCTGTAGACTATGTAGATGTCTGCCAAACTTGGTTTTTTACTTACTGGTCCCTTCCATTGTCTTTCATTCCTGCTGATTGCCTCTAACCTTTATATTATGGAAACAAATGACATGAGTACTTGACAGCGCTGATCTAACATTTAAGCCATGAAGGTGATAACTTCATGCTTGACTCTTACTCTGGGTTTCAGAAAATTGCTTCAGTGGTTCAGAATTTAATTTGAGGTTCAGATATGACAGTTGTACACAGTTGTACACAGACTCAGTTCTAAAAAATGCCGTGGTCCTCAGGTCATTTGGTCTGCGCGAAGAATATGCAGAGATTATCCAGCTGTGCCGCAACTGTCGCTGCCTATTCTGGAAATCAATTGGACACCCTTGTATTGCGGACCAAGATCCAGAGTTCCAGGAGAAGCTGGAGAATGTGGACAAGAGCTCACTGCATGTGCCGATACCACCACAAGCCTTTCTGAAGTTCTTTTCTCTGTGACAGGTGACTGATATTCTTGTGGTTTGCACCATTATGTTCTCACTGAACACAAGCTGGAAAACTTTGATTAAAACTTATGTATTTTTTTTTGCCTCTGTGTGATGTTTAATGTTAAAAAGACTGTGACGTCAAGAAGGTAACGGTAATGTAAGATAGTCACCGCTGCATCTGTGTTGTAAGATTTAAGGAGGAAGTTTATATTTGCTTTGACCCAGTAGATAAACATTAACACTAGGCCTTTTATTTTCTTTCTCTTGTTTTTCCATCTTTCTTTCCTTGTTTTCATATTTCCATGTATGCCAGCCTTTTGGGACCTAGGTTATTTAGTCCATATAGGGACCAGGATATGTGATGAATGACAGAGAAATAGTGGTTCAATTCCTGGCAGGGGCAAGAGATTTTCTGTTCTCCAGAACATCTGAACTGACTCTGGGGGATCACCCCATTTCCTGTTCAGTGGGTTTTAGAGGCTCTTTCCCCAGGAGTAAAGTGACTGGTGACAATCTTATCTTGACTTTTACCACTCTTCTTTCATTTTGTATACTATTTATTTATTTTTTTGAGATGTGTGCTCTTTATCTGGCTGGGGATTTGCAATGGCCAAGTTTGTGAAATGCTGTTACAATACTACAATAACTTGACTAGCATTATTTAATTGTTCTCATAGAGTATGTTTGTCTTTGGAGTAGTCTCTAGGTCTTATATCTTAATTGTCTAGACAGTGGACCACGTCTAAGAAGTTTTTTTGTTTAGTCCAATAGTTTTATTGCACTCATAATTCTGATACAAAATTCTATAGAATATCTAGCCTAATAAAAAAACACTGAATGTAGGGTCAGACTATGCCTTTTGGAACTGTGGCTTCTTATGGACCTATTGTCCATCTGCTGGATGATGATGATGATAGAGTAGGCAGAAGTGGTGGAATGATAAATTACAGGAGAAATGCGATATCCTTGGAAAAAGCCTGCCCACTGTCATTTCGTTTCCCATAAATCTGACATGAACTGCCCATGGGTCCAACTCCAGTCACTGCAACAAGACAGTGGCAACTAACTTCCTGAGCTGTAGCGTACCCTTCAAAGAATGCAGAATGTTTCTGCCACTTTATCCCAGTCTTGTACCACATAATGCACACTGCTGACCTGATCACATTTGTGAGGGCCATGAATCTTTTACTTTTCATTGACTTTCATAACTTACTGGGAAACTACTAAGTGATGCAGGAAGGCATACCTCCGAGTTAATGAGTTGGATTTTAATATTCATTAAGAGAACTGATAATAGAATTTATAATCTCATAGGACAGGTAGCCTCCGCTTACCCAGGTCCAACATAAGGGTGTCTGACACTTAAGGTGGCCTCTTAGATGTGCACTCCCTACTGCATTTGAATAAAGGTTCATGTTTTCTTGGCTGTTATGCCATATTGACTGATAATAGTCATTGACATTTCAGAGGAACTTGCTGCTTCCATCTTCAGGATGTGAATGGTCCTAGGACTACTTGAACCTTGAAGATGGAGGTAGCGAGCTTGTCTGAAATGTTAGCAACTACTGTTCAGAATTTCTGTCACATCATGCCCCCTCCCCTCCTCCTCCTCCTGAGGTTGACACCCTAAGTGACCCCTTAGTTCTGTTAATGGGTAGAGATGGCTCTGCATGTATCCACTATCTGGGAACAGGATTAGTTTCACAGTGTATGGAAGGCATTATATTCTGTAGAAATGAATGGAGGTGTAAGGATCCTGAGTCCTGCAGTTTCTGAGGAACTTTGGTATAGTCTACCTTCAATAAAATACTCTTATTTATGCTGGATATATTTTAACCCTTCACTGCATATGTATGTATGTATGTATGTATATTTATGTGTCAATGAAAGTGGTCAGGCTAGTTGGTACGTTTAAGTTGTCTAGTATTACATTGGCTGCAGATATATTCTGTTTAAAAATGTCTGTCATGTTTATTAATGATGATGTTATGGTTGTTGTGCAAACTAATTTGAAATTTTATACTTTATTTCTTTGGTTGTGAGATAAATAAAACAAAGTGGGCCATCTGAACTTTCCATATTCATAATAACATGAAGGAAATATAGGAAAGCTGTTACTGAAGAACATATTGTAAAGTTATTACAATTTATTGAATAATGTTGTCAAGATATTGATTGTGATGAATCATTGAGTTGTATGTAGTGAATCAAATGTGATTATGGTTATTAAATTTTCAGAAATGTAAGAAAATCCCACTCTGTAAGGCAGCCATTCCAAGCTTTTGTGTTGAAATTTTCCTTATGTAATTGGTACCATATATTATGAAAATCTTAATTTCTGGCCACATGTGATAGGACTGGCTTAAAGGTTTTGGATCTGACATTGTAGATTCTGGTATGTGTTATGAAACGATATGCGTCAGTGGGGTACAAACTCCAGTGATTCTTTTTGTAGCAAGTGGGTGCTAAGTGATACAGGCTGCAACTGATGTGGTCCAGTCATGATATTAAGGTTAGTGCATAGGTTCTATCTTACTCCAGTGAGGACTTCTTTCTGTGAAACATTTTACTTAAGTAATGTTGAATTTAAACTTTGACAAAGAATGTATTGGCTATGAGTGTCATGTGTGCTGTGCTAGTCAGTCAGTGAAGTTGGCAACTACTTTTTTTGTGTTAATTTATTCTGTTTTTGAACCTGGGGATGGATATGAAGCATGACATGTACAGTTATGAGTGAAATAAACAAGCAACTGAATGAGATATTCCATTGCAATTTTGTCCTTTGCCTAGCATGCCTGTAATTCTGTGGGATTTTGTACATTTTAATGTTTCAGGAAAGGATTTAAATGCAAATTGTGTCTCTTGATGGCCTGAATTTTTTTGGTTTAGCATGGACATTGAAATTGTTACCAAGTAAACACATAGAGACCAGCATGTGATCTTAAAGGGCAATAAGGGTTAAAGATAGGGGCGCACCAAAGGGGCTTGGGGGGGTTACTAGGCTGCATCCCCCCAAATCGAAATTTAAAAAACACAGATTTTGTAGACAGTGATATTAAATGAACATGATTTACCCTTCAGCCAAAATCAGCTACTGAAATCGGCTGGTGACTAGAACATTCAAATTTTGAAAAATAAAATAAACACCTGGGATGTCTCAGTTGCAATAAAAAAAAATACCTGTGATTTGAAAGTGAGTGAATCATGGAACATGTAGTTATATTTGTACCTATATAAATGTAGTTGCAAACAGTTTTATGTTACAGTTATACTTACAAATTGATTTTTATAATATAATTTTTAAAATGAAGCATAAATTATATATTGCCTCAGCATCAGACCCCTACCCTTCCCCCAGTGAAAAATTCTGGGTGCACACCTGGTTAAAGCCTCATCCTTCAATAATGTAAATCTAGTTTCTTTTACAAGCATTGTTCGTTCATTTTTTCATGCATCAAGTCCTTTGTAATTTGTACATGAAGCCATCCATCCTGTTCTCTGTCTCATCCCATCTATTTCATGGTCTCTACAAATGTCACCCTCCATTTGACTATATTTCTTCACAGTTTTTGGCAACCTTTCATGAATTATGCTTATAAAATTTTTACACCCTTGTTTTAGTTTGTGGCACTAGGTTTCTCATACTAAATATTTCTTGAGCACTCTATAAAATCCTCTCGGGCCAACAGCGATTGGGGGAGGGAGGAAAAGACAACCACACATACTACATTGGGTAAAACCTTAACAGACGTGTGTCAATTGAACAACATGCATCATAAAACCCTGAAAACTTAAATGGTTGTTCTAGTTGTAGCTGTTTCCAATAAGCATGTGAAATATTAACAGGAATTCATACAATTATGGAGTGCTTCATGTGCAGGCGAAAGAATTAGGGATATGCTGCAAATAAACGCCTACAAAACTGAGCGAAGTGGAGTCTTTAGATAATTAATAGGCCCACCGCCACACAGCATTGTTAAGTAATACTCCAGGCTGGGAATGAACGGTCAAGGACTACTGATTAACTGGGAACTGGTGAACGATACGGATCCGTGGGATTCGTGAATGAAAGGGAATACAGATTCGCGAAGAGATTACTATTAATGAACGATTAATGACCTGTGAACGAAGTATGTTAGGGAGGGAAGTGCTGAAAAAAGAACAATAACAAACCAGTCCCGACCTAAGTGAACGATGGGTCCGCGGAACCGAGACCCAAATCATACCAGACAGCACGCTTATTCGTTATCTCTGATCCTATTATTTAGTTACGTCACATCGCTATCCGTGGTCAATGATACAAACAACAATGTTTTTGTAAAATGTCAACGTGGTGCGTTGCGTCACGTTTGAAAGACAGATAATGGAAAAGGAGGTGGGAGTGGTGACGGTAATGTTCGTGATGGGAATTCAGTGTGATGTTCGTCAGCGATAAGTGAATATTACCAAAATTAGAGAAATGAATCGTACTAATCTGGAACTGAAGATACCCATTGAGAACACGAACATCGATAAGAACGAGGATATAAATTCCGAAGTAAAAATACTATTTTACGATATCAGTCATTTAAGTCCACTATCCCAGTTATTAATATGCAGCTGTGGCGTTTTCATCTTCTACTTGATGTATGGATATATGCAGGTAATTATTTGTATAGTTGTGTCGAATTCCTACTTTTTCTGGACAGATGCAAGATTGAGGTTAAATTTCGCTTTCAGTGACAACCACACTGAGTGACTGTTTTTGCCATTTGTGAGTTTGCCCTTGGTCCATTAGTGTGGCACACGAGATCACCGGGTGCTTGTAACAGGCGGTACTTATAAAATATTAAAGGAAATATTAAAATATTAAAGATAGAGTCATAACCTCTCTGTAACATACCTTCCTGAAAACTGTGTATGCGCAAGGGTAACACACATGTAAATTAGTATAGAATTTAACAGTATTTCCGTTTGTAGGAAATAAAATATGAGACACACAAATCCTTTGTTGCCCTGTGTTAGTAAAGATAGCTACAAACTTACATTGATATTAGTAACGGGTGCTTAGTGTACTGGGTTCCTCTGTGATGCCTCTTTGAAGAGGAATGTGGAAATTTTGAAAATGTAATGAGAAGTAAAGACTCTAGGTTTAATGACAGTAAACACACTGAAATAAACAGCAAACATAATGTAACATCAGTAGCATAAAGGTTGCTCCTTCTCGGGAGATCATTGCTATGTGGCATCACAAGCCTTCCTGTTGTCTGTGCAGCATTGGTGTCCCTGAGTAGAGTCCAAATGGAGGTGTTAGGAGAGATTAGTGTTGCTTGACATATTTTAGGTAACCTGGAAATGAATATGGTTTAAACAGATATGTTGTATTCTTCTAATGTTTGTGTGTTACCAGTACACTGCATCATGTTCATTTTAATAATTTTATTGGTATGCATTTTATTATCCCATTATTTGCTATAATAACAAAATTATAAGCTTGTGTTTTAATTGTAAGGGAGAGACCTCTACCTTAGTTCTTCACTTTTATATAATTGTGGCAGTACCAGGTTATGGCTTCAGTTTCCAACCAAAACATGTCACAGTGAATGTAGTGAAGAGAAGAATCTACAGTTGTTTGTAGTGTTGTATTAATCAGGAAATCAGTAAACTAACGTAAATATGTTGTAGTCTAACAGTGTCAATTTACTTAACAGGAATTGATTTTTACTCTTGATGGGTTCAAGCCATTTGGGTGGTACCTAACACTGATCCAGTTCGCATACTATTCATTGTTTGGGTATGTTGAAATGAAGGGGAAGAAGATATCAAGAATGTAAGTTGCACTGATTAAGAAACTCTTACCAGCAACAGTAATGCACAAATTCTGGGCACTAGGTCACCGAAGCAACTGAATTTTGTATGGCAATGTTTGTGGGTCCTCATTATGTAACTTGGTTTATGTTATCCTTCAGGCATCAAGCATTTTGAGGTGGCTCCTGGATTTTTGAAGAATTTGTGGATAAAACTGCGGTATAATGAACATGTATTTGACCTTCTCCAGCATGTACCAATTGATGTGTTTTGTCACCAGATTTATTCTGAAATTCTTGTTTTGTTTATAGTTTTCAGCCACAGTAGAACATAAATGTAACTAATTCAACCAGCCTAACCCAACCTGGTGTGACCTAATTTGTCTCGTAATTTGGTTCTGTGAGAATCAAAATATATGTAACATGAGAAAGATTTACAAGCTTTCCTACAGATTAAATGTCAGTCAGTAAGAAGTGTAACTGCATCACAGCATATGAGAAATGAAATGTTATTAACTACTCACCGTATTCTAAAGAGTTACTGTAGTTAGATTTATATGTCTTGTCTCTCAGCACTTCTGTAGTCTTCACTTTCCTTCAAAGGTGTTTGAGATGTTGAAGCACAGAGTGTCCAGCTGAACACTGAACCCATGCTTAGAATCTACAAACCCTCCCATAGCTCTGATGCTGCATGGCTTTTGATGATGCTTCCTACTCTGCAGTACTCAGTGCCACATGGAATTCTGTGCCCTAGAGCAGCACACTTCAGGTGCTACATGCTGACCAGTTATGGCCCCTGCTCTACCGCACTCATCTCAGCTTTATAGAAGTTGTCCATGGAAAGTCTAATTTCACTTTGCTTCTAAACTGTTTAGAAATCTTATGATAGTAAAATGTTGTAACTCTGCTTCTAGTCAGTTACAGATTTTAATATAGTAGTAAATGTAATATGAATTACTATCTAAGAGTATTAACTGCAGCGTACAATTGCCTTTCAGCTTTATAGTTGTTGAACAGGTCAGTATGGTGAGAGTACTCTAGGTTTGTACTTAGTATGTGTGCTGTTGGAATCTTGGTTGGGATACCAGCTAACCTGGTTGGGGTTTTCTGTGGCTTTCTGCATTGTGTGTATTTATAAATGCCAAGAGAATTCCTTAAAATAGGCTGCAATTGTCTGCTTCAAAACACTTTTCTACTCACCATTCATTGTCGTCTTTCATCCATCCTACTCAGTTCTGTATAACCCTTGCAGTAGAAACATCTTAATCTAAGACTTATCATTTATGTTGTGTGTGCAGGATTCCTTTGAAAACTTACCTACTGCTAGCTCTGTTGACACTTGGTACCATGGGATTCTCCAACTCATCACTGGGGTACCTGAATTACCCCACACAGGTGATCTTCAAGTGCTGCAAACTCATTCCAGTGCTTTTGGGGGGCATAGTAATACAGCAGAAACGTTATGGCAAGCTTGATTTTCTAGCAGCAGGCTGTATGTGTCTGGGACTCACACTCTTCACTCTTGCTGACAGTGATGTGTCCCCAAACTTTAGTGCAATAGGTTTGTCATCTCAGATCTTTTCGTTTTCTAAATGTAGTAGTAACCACCAGCACAACTGGGATTTAATTTTATATTGTATTTTCAAGGATTCTTGTACTTATATATATTATAAATCAGTGAATTCCAATCGTTCACTGCTTGCCGTGCACTTGGGATATTAGTCTTCACACTCTAGCAGTAGAACAGAGAACTGAAATCTGTGATAAGAATAAACATATTTTTAAGTAATGTAATTTATTGATTAAAAACATGAACTTATTGTAAAGCAGGATGTCATTCTAATGCATATAACAGTTTATAAATTTTAAGAATATGCAGTGGTTTCCAAACTTTGTATAACGTTTTCAAGGTTGCGCTGTCATCTGAATGTAAGTCAGGTGCCATACTGTGTCACTGTTTAATCTGTGCAAGTTTATGTATCAGTTACAGGCATATTCTGGTAATGAATACAGCAATGTGTGCATTTACAGGTGTACTGATGATCTCAATTGCTCTGCTCTGTGATGCAGCAATTGGCAACGTTCAGGAGAAGTCAATGAAAGCATACAAAGCAACAAACACAGAAGTTGTCCTGTACTCATATTCAGTTGGCTTTGTGTACCTGTTCCTAATCATGCTCGTCACTGGCGACCTGAGCCGAGGAATAGCATTTTGCTCCATGGTGGGTTGTGCCCACATGAGGCAGTGCTTCGCCAACTGGCTGTAGTTGGTAATATTTACAGCATGGCACTGAGTGTCATAACTTTACAGTTCAAGTACTGTTATACTTCTGATTGGGAGATGTGAGGACTTTGTTACAGCAGGCTAGAGATGGCAGAAGTTAAGTGAAGTTGGGTAGGTCAGTGGTTTTAAAGCAGAGATTTGCCACAGCCCTGTTCAGTTTCATACATCATTCTAATGTGGTTGATGGAAACGATTTATAATAATACTCAGTAAATGGGTATGTACAAATATACTGAATTTTTTTCTGGGTATGCAGAAATGGGAAAGTTTAAGCTTTAGACTTGATAATGCCTTCAAAAGTTATGAAAGTGTTTTTTTTTTTTTCTTCTTCTGAGTTTTCATATTTAGATGCATGTGTGTGTTCTGCATTCAGCAGACTAAGTAGTGGATTATAACCACTTTAGTGGTTGATTTTACAATCTGGTTTGCAGCATTTGATGGAAACGTATGGTTATGCGCTGATCTTCTCACTGTCAGGATACCTAGGGATACAAATTGTTCTGACTCTTGTGAAGACCTGTGGGGCTTTCACAGCTGCAACTATCACCACGTGTCGCAAAGCTGTCTCCATCATCATCTCCTTCATGTTATTCTCCAAGCCTTTCACATTCCAGTGAGTTATAGAGTGTACATGGTCATTAACCCTCATTATGCAGGCTTTTTAATAAATAGACTTTCTCTGTTAGTATATTTGTGTGGCGAAGTATAATTTATATTTTTGAAGAGCTACACATACTTAGCTTAACTGTTGAAAGATGAGAAACAAGTTTCTTTCACTGAAAATTTCAAGCCCAGACTACAGTGGGCAGAACTTTGACATGATGTGTCACATGTAATACGGAAAGGGTTAACATATTCATGGGCAGCACTGATGGTTGCATATAGGGACTGGTAATATGGTAATATGTAACGTAACTGTGATTCTGAAGTGTGACAGTGTTGTTTGGATCAGACAGGGTGGATTTCAGTGTGTGATGGTGATAGGTAAGGTGAACGTTGTGGATTACGACAACGTGGAGCTCGCTGTAAGGGTAGATTTATTTGGCTCTTGCTACACCCCTGGGAAAGTGTCAAATGAATTTAATAATTGTCCAACAAGATGCGACTTACTGAGTTTATTACATTTCTGTAGGCAGCTCTGCATGTTTCAGGTGTTGACACCCATTATCAAGAGCTCGTACAACTGTAATTACAGCTTCTGGTATTGATCAACTGATTTAGTTATTATAAAATACTTTGGGAATAACACTATTGAGATCAAAAGAATAGTCTTTACATACCCAGATCTACTACTATACGGATGGTAGTAGATCTGGGTATGTAAAGACTATTCTTTTGATCTCAATAGTGTTATTCCTGAAGTATTTTATAACAACTAAATCAGTTAATCAATACCAGAAGCTGTAATTACAGATGTACGAGCTCCTGATGATGGGTGTCAACGCCCGAAACATGTAGAGCTGCCTACAGAAATGTAATAAACTGAATAAAATCGCATCTTGTTGGACAACTATTAAATTCGATTCATGATGCACGGACCCATGTATATACAATGTCAAATGAATGTTCTGTGACAGAGGAGACAAAGATTTGAACAATACTCTTGGAGTTTATTCAGGGTATCCTCACAAAGAGAAAGTGAAAGAGTAATGAAACAGTAAAATTCTGTTAATCTGGCACCCATGGCACTGGACAGGTGCCAGATGACTGCATAGTCCAGATTATTAGTCAGTAATGAAAAATATTTTGTGTGGTTTTACAGTGTCATAACTTGTGTAATAAAATATAATACAATAACAGCATTTAAATATTAGCCAAATTAAATCATTGGAGACATTATTGAATTTGCTGTTTCATTGGTAGGTAAAGGAGTGTGACAGTCTTAAAGTTATTCATGTCCATTGGTTTTATTTTGTGAATTGATTGTGACAGTGTTTTATGTAAGTCAGATCCATGACAAATTGTTCGTTTTGTTTCAGATATTTGTGGTCTGGCCTGATTGTTGTGGTTGGTATTTATCTGAACATTTATAGCAAGAATCAGAATAAGCTGGAGATGCAAGGTTTCCTGAGTAAGCTCCACAGATTTTTTCAGCGGACTCTATTGAAGATTAAAGTTCCAAGTTATTCTGTGGATAAAAATATGCTGTCTAATGTTTAGGCAGCTGAGACATGCTGCTGTCAACATTCTGTTTGTGGGATCATGAGCATTGTATCAAGAGAACATGGTAATGTGGTGTGAGTTGGATGTGATGAGAGAATAATGTTTGTATGTTGTATAAATGGCTACCAGATGTACCATGGATGGATCACATGTCATTACTTAGACAACTGCAGGTATGCAGTCACAGATTTACATGGTCTGTCCCAAAAGTAATGAGAATGATTTTTTTTGTGCAGCGCAGAAGGGCCAGGAAAGGAAAATGGTGGTCGAGACAGGTGGAGGCGGAACCCAGGTATACAGTTTGACCTTCCTTAGTTGAGTCCACGCCTTTGTTGCGGTCCATATGTTAGCAAAGTGCTTAGTAGTTTTTGTGTCTTGTCACAGGCAAAAATGCAGAGCAGTCCCGAGCAGCATTGCGCGATTAAGTTCTGCGCGAAACTCAGAAAATCTGGTTCTGAAATGTTACAGTTGTTGAGGACAGCTTATGGGGATGTTGTTTTGTATTCAGCCCAAGTCTTCAGGTGGCAAAGGCATTCAAGGACAGAAGGGAGAGCGTTGAGGACGAACAGCGCACACGGCGTCCTTCATCTTCAAGAACTCGGAACAATGTGGCTTGTGTGAAGGCTGTTCTGGATAGGGACTGACGTTTGAATGTGCGGTTAATCGCAGAGGAGGTAGGACTACCGAAAAAGGATGTCCACCGAATCATTACGGAAGATCTGCACATGAGAAAAATTTGGGAGAAACTGGTCCCAAAGAATTTGTCCGATGTGTGGGAATTTTTAGCTCAAAATAATATTACAACGCTTCCCCACCCACCATAAAGCCTTGACTTGGCTCTGTGCAATTTCTTTTTATTCCCCAAGCTCAAAACCCACCTCAAAGGACATCGTTTTGGGAAAGTTGAAAATGTCCAGTCAGCTGCGACAAGGGCTTTGAACATCATCTCAAACGAAGACTTCCTCCACTGCTATGAATAGTGGCAGCAACGCTGAAATCACTGTATTCAGTCACAAGGAGCCTATTTTGAAGGGGATAAACTGTAATTGCATGTATGTTAAATAAAAAAAAAAATTAAATCATTCTCATTACTTTTGGGACAGACCTTGTATGTAATGTGATGAGACCGAATTCAATAAATTGGTCGATATGCAACTGTGGATGTAAGTTCACATCAGATGATGTTGAGAGATGATTTTGTGTGATGAAGTGGAAAGGAATGGGGAGGTTAGCATCAAATGGTGTTTGAAAACACTTATGTATGATTAAGTAGAAAGGACTGGGGAGAAAATGGTTAAGTCCACTTTTCATCTGCCATGAAAACATTATCTTATATTCAGGCATTTGAGGAAAAGTTTGTGTTTTAACAGCCATACCAGAACTTTTTATCTATTTTGAAATTTAAGTGTGGCAGAAAATACAAATACAAATGCTGTAATAGAGTATGAAGGTATTTATTTATTCACCTGTCTGAGACAGGTATTAATTTAACATGCTTTCATCTAAACATTACAGAACCTTCCTCATGTGTTTGTATTTATCACTAAAATCACATGATCCTGGGCTACATTTGTACACTAATAAAGCTTTTGATTGCCTTTTTACTGTGTATGTTTTCACCCAGTAAATTAACATTGTAAGTGTTGACCACAAACTGACGAGGACCATTCGCTGCCAGTCCTTGTTTGTTTTCATGGCCCAGCCAAATGACATATTCTGAAGCAAAGCTGAAAATCAGTTGGAATGTAAGAGTTCCTTGTTCTAGGTCTTGTAGAATAAGAAATTTGTGAGTATGTGATAAATGTTTACCTGTACAGATGGTTTCATTGAAAGACTGAGTACTCTCATATTGACACCAAACTCAATGAGAATGTGGTATGAAACTTCTCCTGTAACTGGATTAGATGCTGTGTTGAAGTGTTATAAGGAGCTGAGGTACTGGCCCATTGTGGTCCCATTTTTGCAGTGGTATATAACAAATGCAGAATGATGTTGATCAGCAATGGATCAGTTACATCATAATCTACACTGATGATCTGCCATTAATTTTGTCTACATGTGTAGTTGAGGTTGACAGAAAAATGTTGGATAAACTCTGCGTGTAGTGATAACAGTGATGTGCATCGATAATTATTAAGGCACATCACTGTTATCACTACATGCAAAGTTTATCACAGTTAAAAGTGTATGTATCTGTGTATGTAATTGATTTGTTCAGTTTTATCACCCATGTTAATAATCACAGCAGTGGACTCCAGCCACTGCTGCCGCAATTCTTCCTGATTCCAAATAGAATTATACATTTTTGGAACTCAGAATATACTGTTTTACTTCCTGCTCATATCATTTCTTATGGGATTTGATGCGTACTTAATGACATGTATGTTAAGTAATTGACAGAATTGGTTCTGTCATGCATTAAAAATGTGGGAATCCAGAAGCAGACAACCTTTCTGCATCCATTACCAAGGTAGTGCCATGTTGGCAACTCTAGTTAAAATTATTAATGCACTTACAAGACTCCAACATTCCTATTCATGCTATTTGTTACAAACTCATGAATTTCATTTTTTGGATATTCCGTTTTTATTTGAAATGAATACGATTTTTAAAGATTGTACACGGTACAGTTCATGTATGTTAATATGGCTTGGATCCTATAACTTTTTTCGTGTCTTTACACTGTGCTGTTCATTTATGTTAATGTGGCTTGTATCCTGTAACAATTGTATTTTGGGTCACTTCCTGTACTCTGAAAGTTTTACTGTTTGTTATTCAAACCATGGTTTATGCAGTTCAAGTTCATAGTAATTACACTTTTGCTGAAATTTGGATATCCTGCCAAATTCTTTTAAAAACCCTGCTTATATGCCCACCATCATGCACGTTTTCGAAAGCAGCATACCCCATTAAGATTCTTGTCACTTATGTTGTTTGTAACTTCCACATTGTTTTGCTTCTTGATATTTTTTATTTCCACCTGACACTGGTGCCCATGAACTCAACGCCTCTCCTTAACTTCGTCTGAAACGGTGCGTATCAGAAATGTTCATATTCGATCTTCTGTTTATCAAAGTGCGTTGAATCTTTGTGGCTGCCCATCAAGGCAAGTCCATGTTTATTTATAAATGCCCACCGTGGGATTATTACTTTTTTGGGTTTGGCATAGTTTTTCATTCCAATATTTCTTTGCAGGTAAACGTTTGCTTCCGACTGATGGGTTAAAATTACCTCAGGCCCTGATTTCTTACTGAAATATCCTAATGATGCTTTCATGGGGTGCTTCCACACTCGTTGAATGTCTGCAGATCAAGCATTATCTCCATAAGGTTTATCTTTGCCGACCAAGCGCTGTTGTTGTCCGTGTTGTTTGCATATTGTTATGCTCTTTGGTGATTGGAACAATTGGTCATATTTCCCTGTTTATGATCTGTGGTGGCAAGACAGAATCGTTGGAGAATGGCCGCTGCGTTCGGTATTCACGTTGGGAACACGTCGGCATGCTTGGCTTTATTTAAGGTTTATGCTTGTTTGATGACGTAGTGTATTGTTAACGAAAGTAATTAATAGCGAATTACTTAATACTGTGACACAGTTTTGAAGTTCTTGTGTGAGTTCTCATGGGACGGTTTTCGGTCTCATGTAGGTTAGGGTTATTGCACGATATGACCCGCAGTTTGATAACACTTAATTTTTCTGTGTGATGCTTAAATAAAATGTGTCCTGCGCAGACTGAATATTGCTTGCACGAAATTTATTTTGGGAGTCGTTTTTATTTCTTATTTTCCTGAGTGCAGAATCTGTTTCTGTATGAGAAGGTCTGTTCAAGTAGGTGGATCTTACAGTCCCTTCATTTGAAATTCGTGTTGTATACGTTGTTGTGAATGTCAACTATGTGAAAATATTAACGTGTAAATCATATAAGACTCAGTGTGGCGATGAATGGTGATTTCTTACATTGCATGGCTGTACAAATTTGGATTTCATTTATTTGCTGTTTGAGTGAACACAGATCCTTAGTTGAACGGACTACTAGTCCATGTAGGCTGTGTTAGGCTGTTCTCCTTTTTGTTTTGGTTAGCATTAATCAACAGTGCTTTGAGACTTTCACTGAACATAGATTGCATGCAGTGTTAACTATCTAAAAAATTGACCTTGTCATTAAATTTACACCTGAAGGGCAAACCTTCTTGGGGTAAGTGTTTTTTGCTTTTAATCTGTCTTGGGGACCTGTCACTAAAACGAAAACTCTAATCCCAAACTTGGCACATTAAATCGTTTTTTTCTTGATATTTTGGCAGCATGCTTCTGAATGCACCATACAAATGTAACCTTTTTTGAGTAAATATTTTTGTTTGTCTTGAGTTGTGGTCATTAAAATGAAACCTCAAAAGCTAACTTCAGTAATATAAAAGCTAGCCTGCCTAGAATGTAGTTTGTATTTTCAGTGTACGTTGGTCGCTGTATTCCCATCACTAAAATTAAATTTAATTTCTTTGCGTGCCTTTGATACTTGTTATTGAAGAGAGTGGTGGAATACGTTTTTTGACTTTGAGTTTGTATGAACAGCATGAGTTCTGAAAGACTCAACTTACTGGGATCCAAAAGGCCCACATTAGTCTTATGCAGCTCATGCTTTAAATATGTGTTGACCAACATAAATTCCTTTCTGTTAGTTACATCAAATCTTACAGCCTGAGAGTGGATTAAATGAATTCTTTAAAATACATCTTGTGTTCTATGACTTAAGTTTGTGTGACCGTGTTGTGTTGGCAACCATAATCTAATATACTTTGAAATGTGTAAGATGCAATAAGTACTGCAGTAAATTGTGAATGTATATATTATGCTTACAGTGCCATTTTTAGAAATATATTGCTTTGAGCAAGGAACTACTACAGGGCTGGCAAACCTATGGCGTGTGGAAAAATTTCCTTGGCACGTGGCATTCACCGATGTCCCAGTTTTTTATGTCTTTTACCCAAGCAGCATTTCTATATTGTGAAAAATATGTATGTATATATGTGTGTGTGTGTATATACACACACACACACATATCTGACCTTGTAGAGATTGTATATGAATTACATTTGCTACCAAATAATTCTGAGTGAAACTTTTACACAAATTGGGAGCAGTGTGAAGTGTTGACTGGATATTTATTATTGGGGCACTGGCCTGGCAATGACTGGGCGAATATGTGACATTGCACAAAACATTTTACCATCGTCTATTCAAATAGGAAATAACAGCAGGCCCAGTTACTTCCAGATTTTCATCCTTACCACATTCCTCGAGGAGGCCTTTATTAGAAATATAATATAGTAATTATACCATGAATTAATTATACAATTATCATTATAATATGCATTAATAATAACAATAATACAATAATTGATAATAATTAGGGAAGGCTCTGAGATCTTACTTTGCTCTTTAAATTTCCCAACTGCACACAAGAATTTTTTCTAAATTTATTTAAAATTTGGGTGCATGCCCTCAGAAAGGTTTGCCAGCCCTGAACTAGCATATTGAGGTGTTAAATGAATGGAGGTTTGCAAAATGTAATGTCTGAAATGATTAAGTGAGCTCCTGTTCTTTGTTAGCACAGTAAAATTACACAAGGAACCTGTGTGAATCTCACGTCAAGTTAACCAACTCTAGTGTGATTTATGGAAATTAAGCTGTCCATAGCTAGCATTCGCATACAATACTAACACATTCTGCTGCCAGTGAAAGATGAATATGTATGTGTTGTAGTTTAGCACATATGATGTCTACAGAATCTCTAAACATTGAACTAAAAATGGTTTTAGTGTACAAATACAAACCGTCAAATGTTTTTCTTGTACTTTTCTGTAGGATTCGAAGATTGACGTGATCGCAAATGATTCTGGAGATCGAGTGACTCCTGCAGTGGTCGCATTTAATGAGTCAGAAACAGTAAGTTTTATATGTACACAACTGTTCTCAGCCTCATGCTGCAGTATTATGATGAAACTATTACAGTAATTAGGTAGCCACCACAAGCAGGTCACCACCACATTCCAGCTTCTCCTGTATACAAGATTCCCATTTCCCAAGAGTGAAAAAGAAATATTTTTTTATTCTGCTGCCCCAGGATTAAGCATAAGGTTATTCCGACTTCATAGCCATGGTACAGTGTTTGTATGTCTCCATTTTCTTTTTATTTGTAGTGACTGACACGTTTGGGAATCTGTTAGTGTCCTTTCTGTCAAGGTGGGAGTTCTAGGTAGTCATGATTGTGTCTAGTGAATGCTTATTTAGTCAGTTTGCCTGAATTTGTATTTTTGTCTAGTGTGGCATTTCCCTTGACACTAAGTGATATCATTTTTGCTGTTTCAAAGAAGAAGGCAGTCTTTTTTGAATAATGTACTATGTTTTCTTAACATTTCATCTTTTTAAAGTGATTTATTAAGTGAATTAAAACACATTCTGATAGACTGAGATGTTCTTAGCACTTTGATTTATCCTCATACTAAATTGCCTCCTTACAGCATAAGAAGAGCCAGATTTCAGACACACGTAATTCATGTGGTTGCATTTTAGTGTTATGTATGATAATTTTTAGGTTACCAAAAATCATGTCTGAAGATTGGATAATCATTGTTACCCCAATTATCCATAATTATTGATTTACAGATTGTTGGGTTGGCAGCAAAGTCTGGCTTAGCAAGGAATGGGCCATCAACTGTAACACACAACAAAAAGCTACTGAATGAGAATATAGAGGAGAATGAACTTGGGGAGGTGGTGAATTCAAGCACATGTAAGGTGAAGCATGAGGAGGGAACCCTGAGATATGAGATAAAGAGAGGGGACAAGGTGTGCAGTTTCACACCTGAAGATGTGGCAACCTGCATCTTTAAGAAAATGTATGGTAAGCAGCAGCTTCTAAATAACTTGAATTCTGCTTGTATTTTTAAACCTAGAGTTTGTGCTTTTTGTATTCATTAAATTTTGCCAAGATGGTAGTGGACATATTAGTACAATCCCAACATTAGAAGACCTCTAAAACCCATGAACTCAAAATATTATTCACTATAAAATATGTTGAGTTTGTTGGTTTTAAAGCTGTAGTGTGTGTGCGTGTGTGTGTTTCGAATAGGCAAGATGTCTGTCTGGCAGGATGTGTAGGCGGTATTAGGAAAGAGCCAGACACATTCAAATCACATACTGAAGTGAATAACTTGTAATTCTTCAGGCATGATAAGGTCTTTGTTAAGTGAAGTTTTAGTGTTTTGAAGGTGTGTTGTTTGGTGTTTAAAGCAGCAAATTAGGCCTGTTTTCTTCCCAATATCGCTGGCAAGGAGGGACAAACTGAACGACACGATCGGGAACACTCAAAAGGCAGACATGCTGCCACATCACCTAATTTATATAAGGATGAATTTTATGGAGTGTTTTAACATAAGTATAACTTTAGTTAGGTACAGATAAAGCTCCCTGATGATGGTCATTAAAGACCTAAACATGTAGGAGTGATATTATTGTGTATTTTAATGTAAATTTAAAACTTTTAACCAAGTTAATAAATAGTGCATTTGTTGGTGAGTGAACTACATAGTTTTCACTGTTATGTTGACAAATTCTGTAATTAATGCACTGTAATGCATAGATATGTCCATCTTATTAGAATACATTCTCGTACAATCTGCTGCTGTCACTGTGTAGCTGCAAGTTTTGGGGTTGTTATAGTGATGCTTGTGAAGGTTTGGGATGTTATGCCCTGGTACCTTGTGGACTGTTGTTTTGAAGGAGCATAGTGCCTTGATTGTCAGGGTCAAGCAGTTCACTACTTTATGTAGTGTAACATCTGATAGACTTGGGTCTGAGGTGTTTGACTCTGGAGCTAGGGATACTGATGCCTATAGAGTGTTTGAAAATGATTGAGTGATTCAGAACAGTACAAGATGCAAGTGATTAAATTAGTTTAGACTTCACAGTGTATAAGTCCATGTGGGAGACCTTTAAATAGTGTTGCTTCCAGTTTTGTCTTCTTAGTAATTTTGTCTCTTGTGTTGAAACAAAGTAACATTTCAGATATTGCGAGCAGTGCTGTACAGTCAGAGGCAGATTTGCGTGCAGTGCTGGCTATTCCTGTGCACTTCCAGCAGAACAGCCGTCAGACAGTGATGCGGTCAGCTGAGGAAGCAGGGTTTGAGGTTCTGCAGGTGATCAGTGAACCATCAGCAGCTGTGCTTGCATATGGAGTGGGGCTGTCCAACTTGTATGAGGAACAGTATGTGCCTCGTATATGCAGAATTTATTTGTGAAGTAAATACAACGATCATCCAGAAAGTAAAGTCCGTTTGGCTATTAAAAAAAAAAAAAAAAAAAAAACTTAATCTACCATTGTTACAGTTCCTAAGTTATTTTTCTACAAGGTCGCCACCAACATTCAGGCACTTAACATAGTGTGTGATGAGTTTTTGTATGCCTTCATTGTAGAGTTCCACTGCCAGTACATTTATCCACTGTTTGGTGGCATCCTTCACTGCTTCATTGCTTTTGAAGTGTCTTCCACCCAAAAATTCCTTCAGTTTTGTGAACAAGCGGCAGTCACTTTGGGCCATTTCTGGAATATAGGCCAGATGCTCAAAAACTTCCCAGTCAACTCCTGAAACATTGCTTGCTTTCTGGCAACAGCATGTGGGCATGCATTGTCATGCAGGAGAATCGTGCCACTTGACAGTAGGTCCCACTTTCGGTTTTGAATGGTGCGCCATAACTGCCTCAGAGTTCAACAATACGATTCTGCTTTGATGCTTTGATTGTTGTGCCTTGCGGCATAAACTCAACCAGAAGGACACCTTCCCAGTCCCAGAAAATAAGACTTCACAGTTGGCGGGATTATCGATTTTCTTACTCATTTTAAACACCTACAAAAGCTGTTAAAATGATGCGATTGGTGTGAAACATGCTTGGAACAAAGCCAATGGACAACTGAGGTTGAGCGACTTTGAATTGGTTTGGAGTGTTGACCTGAGCTAATGTTATACACAAATGGTCTTTACTTTAAGGATGACCTTCATACATGTGGTTCTATAAAAATGGCTTCTTTGATTGAGGCACCGATTCATCTGAGCGTGGTAATTGGAATTTTTGTGGGATTAAAGGAATGGCGAAGATATCCAGGCTAATATATTCAATGTAATGTCAGAAAGTGCATTAAAATATGATTATGTACAGTAAGGTGCCTTTGTTAGCAGTGGAATGTTATCAGTCATGTAACATACATTTTACTATACAAAATATTTGTACCTGAGACAGATGATAATGGGTGATTTCTCATTGGTCCATGAAAATGGTAAGCTGTGGAGACTGAGGTAGTGAAACTTTATGATCTATAGAAGTGTTCCTTAACCAGCTAAAATGAGGCAGATTTCCGCACAATCCATAAAATTTTTGGGGCCTTTTGCATCTGTTTTCTTATTGCCACAAAGTTGAAGAGGAAAAGTGTGAAAGGCTTGGAACCACCTGAGAGATGGGACTACAGAGTGGAGGGGGAGGTACACTGTGGAATGGGGAGATGTTCTGTATAATTGTGGAGAGCTGGAAAAAAGAAGGTTTCAATAATAGCTGCATGAAATGAAGGCAGCTGAAGAGCTGTTTGGCAGTCCTATACACTTGAAATGACTTTAAGTTGGGCATGGTTCAGCTGTAACTGCTGTGGACAGAGGACAAGGATTAGTCACATGCACAGTGGATTAATCTTGTCTGAGGCTCTGATGATTGATCCTCTGTATCTGTTGTTTTCTTGTATTGTTTCTGTTTGAGCATTCATTTCATAGGGATGTGCTGTAGAAGGAGTATATGACATCATATCCTATCACCCCCTTTTATGCTGGCTTGTTTTTTGTTTTTGATCATGAATGTGCATCATGAATCAGTACTGATTATTTCTTTAGGAGTCACAGTGGTCTGTAGTTATTATGGAAGGTCAATTAATATTTTGACTGTGCAATATATCTGTAAATGTCTTTTATTTGGGCATGCTGATGTAGTGGTAGTGCTGTAGGCTTGTTTTTGTGAGGTGTCTGGTTCAGATCTGAAACAGTACACCTGTTAAATTTTAAGCTCGTGGTTCCGTGCATCATAATTCAATGTGAATAAAAATCCAACAGATGCAACAGTATGCAGATATTTATTTACTGCAAAGCTACTCTACATGTTTCGGGAGTCACAGCACCCATCATCAGGAGTATTATAAACTGTACTTGCAGCCTCCGGTACAGGTCATACTGTAAAATGCAAGGATTAACTAGAATGAACAAACCGTGTGTGTTGGCTTGTTAACTTCAGGTAGTAATGGGTGGTGGTACCTTAACATATTACAAAAGTCTAGTTATAAAATATTGTGGAAGTTTTTAAGTTAAGAATTAAAAGTTAAAAACTCTTTATATAATAAATATGAATAGTTAAAAGCATAATAGGAAGATTCAATGGATGGAGTTAGTTAATAGAGTACTCACCTACTTGTACCGCTACTCCCTCCAACGTGGTCTGATCGGGACTGGTTTGTGTGAGTTGAGTGGTAGGTATTGATCAGTTGAGCTTAGGTATTTACTAAGGTTCCAACGTGGTTAGGTCACGTTGGAACCTTACGTAACTACCTAAGCTCAACCGATCAATACTTACTACTCGACTCGCACAAACCAGTCCCGAACAGACCACGTTGGAGGGGAGTAGCGGTACAAGTAGGTGAGTACTCTATTAACTAACTCCATCCATTGAATCTTCCTATTATGCTTTTAACTATTCATATTTATTATATAAAGAGTTTTTAACTTTTAATTCTTGACTTAAAAACTTCCACGATATTTTATACCTAGACTTTTCTAATATGTTAATGTACCACCACCCATTACTACCTGAAGTTAACAAGCCAACACACACGGTTTGTTCATTCTAGTTAATCCTTGCATTTTACAGTATGACCTGTACCAGAGGCTGCGGGTACAGTTTTTAATACTCCTGATGATGGGTGCTGTGACACCCGAAACATGTAGAGTAGCTTTGCAGTAAATAAATATCTGCATACTGTTGCATCTGTTG
>Ga0123355_10002999_pt1 | contig 24028 bp, 23 predicted proteins | sample TergutEmb28metaG_3_FD_89872 | JGI IMG/M metagenome (GOLD analysis project Ga0123355, IMG submission 89872) | Embiratermes neotenicus P1 segment gut microbial communities from Petit-Saut dam, French Guiana - Emb289 P1 | ecosystem: Host-associated > Arthropoda: Insects > Digestive system > Gut ... | reverse complement strand
GTCACGTCCCCCAGCGCACCCGCCCTCCCAGAAACCTCCACACCCCCCAGTGCACCCTCCCTCCCCGAAACCGCCACAGCCCCCAATGCACCCTCCCACCTCGACACTTTCACATCCCCCCGCCTCGACACCTCCGCCCCCCCCATCCCCCACACCTATCCCAACGAATGCGCAGCATTTACAGAACTAACAACCTACGCCATCCTATCCCAAAACCACATCCCCGAGTACGAAACAATAAACACCCTAGAAAAAATATATGTAACCCAACCCACAAACACCTACCTACTACTGGCCCTATGCCACCTATACATTAAACACAACATAACCACCCTACGCTCAGACAAGCTAGTAGCCCAAGGCATCACCGCCCAACAAGAACAAGGCATACTGCTTCCAACCTTCAAAGAAAACAAACCATCCCCCCACCCATACCTAGAAAAATACCAACCCTTCCTATACCAAAGCACCCCCGGCAAAGACATCCGCCTAAACTACCGCCTAGCCCAAGGCACGTTAGGCACTCCAACTGCTAAAGGTGCCTCAACTGCTCACGCAACTCTAACCGCTCACGCCACCCCAACCGCTCACGCCACACTAGCCGCGCACGCCACCCCAGCCGCTCACGCCACCCCAGCCGCTCACGCCACCCCAGCCGCCTCCCACACCCCCGATGCAGAATACAAAAGCATCCCAATGCAATATCTCCGCTACGGCCTATACACCGCAAAGCTACCACTGTTCTACAACGAAACCATCGAATACTACTACAGCGAAGAAATGCCAACCGGCAGCATAGCAACAAAAGTAGCCACATACAAAAATACATCCCCCTTCCTAAATAACAACCACCCAGACACCTACTTCGCCATAAACAACGCCCTAGTCTACGAGCAAATGTTCCGGCACGAGGAGGTAGAGACAATACTAGTTAACCTAACAAAAGAGCCACTAGACATATGCGCAACCCTAATATAGCGATATCGTTTAAAATTGTCCTTCGTCTGTCAGAGTGCGCCATTGACGCTTCCCCAAAAAAGCACATAAAAAAGCCCCCAGTCCAAAGACCAGGGGCTTAAAGCAAAAACGCTGAAAAAATTCTTACAAACAAATCTACTCGCAAAGCGTTATTTCAACTGCATTAGTTAACACATCTGTATAGCTAAACGAAAGCTTACGGGAAGTATCCGGCCCTTCGCTTAGTTGTACAGTAAAGATACTGGGGTATGCATGGGACACGATACCGCTACTTATTACAGACTTGTGGCGTCCTTTATTAGTTTCAAGTCTTACTTTAGAACCCACAATCCTTTGGATATCACTTCTGACATGAGTTACGTCTGTTCTATCAAACAAGTGCTTCACCTCTCCTATCGTATATTGTACTTCTCCCTACATATATCCCCCTTCGCATAGATTAGAATAGTATAGCGCATCTACGCAAATGTGTCAAATCTGTTACAAAGCCATCGGCAACAACGCCCCCTTTCCAACAAGTGCTCATCCCGAGCAAATGGCAACAAAAAGGAATATCCAACAAAAATCCAACAAAAAAGGCCGCATCATCAAATGATACGGCCAAACAATACAAAAATATTTTCATATAGCAACTTCGCCTAAATGATTTCTCTCGAAATCGGACTTCATCTGCCAACAAACGCGCCTACCCGACTACCGCCCCAAATAAGTGATAAAAGTAATAGCACCCTGGTTATTGACACTAAAGGCAGTAAGTGGAAGTATCTGATCAAAGAAGCTAAGGGGCACATACATATGATGGTTATACATAGTAGGCGCAACCTCAAGAGAACGCTGCAATACCCCATTAAGCTGGTAGTTATTCTCCCCGGCGGTAAGCAAGATTATCGTACTCCCATGAAGGGACACAACAGCAGAGCTATTATCTGGATCCCAATCCACCGTAAAACCAAGGCTTTCTAAGGTGCTACGCACGGGCATCATTTTAATATCATACCGGCCTTCGCTTATGCGGTACTCGTTGCTTCGGACAGTATGCGTCTGAATATTAGACAGTTGAAATTCTATGTGAGATATCGCGCCAGGCACAGAGGAAAGCTGAAACTCGTCAAATAGCAGAAAAAGCGACGTATCCGTCAAATAGAATGCCTGCCCGGTTGGGGGCGCGGTAAACGCGGCATAAAAAGTCGCTGGGTCTTGACGAATCATATCGGCAATCTTGCTTTCGGCCAGCAGCTCTATATTAGAAAAACCCCGACGCGCCATGGCTTCACCCAAGGTTATACTGGCACCATTACGGGGGTTAAAGTTTACAGAAAGCACAGATGTCCTGTCTGTTACGGCGCGGGCTGTTGCGGAGATAACAATAGACACCACTTGGTTAGTGCTGTATATCTCGAAGTCAAACTTAACGCTTCTTGCCCTTACGCGCCTTGCGCCTTCGATTAGGCTAGTTACGGCTTGTTCAATTTCATCGTTAAGGCCTTCATAGCCCATTCCAAAATATTCTTCTAGGATGACAGGCTTCTCGCCCCGGATGTCTAAACCTTGCTGTCTATCTTTGAGGGTCTCGCGGGCATACATATCATCCAGCCATACAGGAGAGGCTACCCCCCGCGATTCAAAAGCATACACAGCAACAACCAATGCAAACACGCAAAATAACAGGGCACTTACATAACGAAGAGCCTTAGGAACAAATTGGGGCAAAAACTTGGGCATCCCGCTCACCTCCTTCAAGACAATATTTTAAAAAAATTATATTTCCGAGGACTATTGAACCATGTATATGGTCAAATTACAATTACAAAACGGTTACATTTTAGTAATTTACCGTATTTTTGGGTTGCAAACTATATAAATAGCACTACAATGGAATGAGATAGCATGAGCATGGAAGGACAGACACAAATGAGAAAATCCACCAATCCGAGAAATAATCAACCCACCACCGCCAAAAAGCGCGGTTTTAGTGGGCGCACACGCATAATTTTAATAGCCGCCCCCATTTTGCTGGCCTGTATCGCAGTGGCAGTTGTGCTGATTTTACGAATAAGACGCGACCAAGCACCAGACCAGATAACCATAACCTACGCAAACTGGAACCTAGGCCCTAATCATGACAACGCGCTAGAGCTTCGCATGCTGCAATCATTTATGGATGACAACCCCCATATCAATGTAGTGGTTGACACAAGCGTAACATTACCCTGGATGGACGGCCTTGCCGCCGCCGCAACAAATGCCCGCCTCCCGGATGTCTTTATGGTAGACGACCTTGGCGCAACAGCTGCAAATGGCTGGCTAATGGATCTCACTTCCATTGCGTGGACAGACGCCGATTTCTTTGACCTTTCCCCTCATATCCGCGAAACAGTGCTTATTAATCACGCTGTGTATGCCCTGCCCTTTGCCAAGGACATCCACGGCTATTTTATTAATCGAGACTTATTCCGAGCCCTTGGCGTAGACGTGCCTTCTTTTGGCATATCCCCGGAGGGCTTTTTTGATGCGGTTCGCCAGACAACAAACTTTGCACATCCAAGCATTGGAATTAACAGTACCTTTGCTTTTGTAGACTGGTACCCAGGTGCCGCAAACCCCCATCTTGGCTTCTTTGCTTTTGACGGCCTAAGCTTTGCCCTTAACTCTCCAGAAATGCTAAACGCAATACGCAATGCCGCCGACATTTATCATGGCGGCTATGCATTTTTAAACCTGGACGAAACCACAAGAAGCAGCTACTTCCCCATAGGCTACGACCTCGGTGCCTTTAGAAACGGGCAGATGGCCTTTTTCTATGGCGGCTCGTGGCTGATGGGCTTTATGCTTACCCAGGTAGACTTTGATTGGGACTTTATAGGTGTGCCCGGCGGCCGCTCTATTGTTGCAATGGAAATCATAGGTGTATACGCCAACACAGACCACCCAGAGGAGGCATATAAACTGGCACAGTGGATGGGGCATAGCACTGAGGGCAATTTGCGCAGGCTTCAATATGCGCAAGAAATGGGCATAACCCCTAACGTACTGCCCGCCTCTCAAAACAGCCAGGTACTTGGCACCTTGTGGCAGACAATACCGGCACAGGGCTTTGCCCAAGTCTACGGCGCGATGGATAGGGCACTAATAGATGGCCGCAGGGTACTGCCGGGCTATATGCAGGCACGCTATTCAGCGCCAACAGGCGTTACAATCGAAGGTACTGCCCATATCAATGCCGGTATCGACCCCCTTATCAACTATAGCATCACAGGCGATATAAACTTCGAGGACCATAGCCAAATGGCTGAGGATATTGCGCGCCAGCAACTTGAGGCAGCACAAGAAAGACTTGTGAGATAGCGCGAACTATCCACATGTGGATTTCATCGGTAAAATCCCACTGCGACAGTGGGAACCACGCATCCGACAGCCAACCAACGAAGGAGGCATAAATTATGCCAAGTATATTATTAGTTGATGACAACCATGATATATTGGCCGCAAACAGTGCTCATCTTTTAAAGCATGGATACGATGTAACCACTGCGGCCTCTGGCACTAAGGCACTGCACATGCTTAACGAAAACAAATATGACTTGATTGTCCTTGATATCATGCTGCCAGACATGGACGGCTTTGCAATATGCAAGTCCGCCCGGGCGATATCCGACACGCCGATAATCTTTTTAACCTGCCTTGATACAACAGAAAACAAGGTAGACGGCCTAATGTCTGGGGCAGACGATTATATGACAAAGCCCTACAGCCTAAGAGAACTAACAGCTCGTATAACCGCAATACTACGCAGGGATAGCAGAAGCAGCCAAACCGTATCATATAACAACGTCAGCATAGACAGTAAAAACCGCATGATTCAAGTGGCAGACAAAAATGTCTTTCTCTCACAAAAAGAGTTTGAGCTGTTTATGCTAATGTATGATAATCCCGGCCAAACCTTTTCCAAGGACGACATATTTAAGGCAATCTGGCCAAAGGGTGCAGATATTGGCACCGTTGCAGTCCATATACTTAAGCTTAGACGCAAACTAGATGACATAAGCAATTTTGTTGGCATAATCAAAAACGATTATAAGCTAGGCTATTTTGTAGAGGCACCAAGCGCAAGCGAGGCATAGGGTATGGGGACTCCGATTGCAATAGCGATTCATATTGCGGCACTGCTTGTGCTTGCATTATTAAGCGTCCTTTGCCTTACCAGGCTCAAAAGCACAAAGCGGGAGAGGCTTGTACTTTTTTCCTTTTGTGTATTTTTATATGTACTTGGTTCTTTGGTTATGACAGCCGCGACCTCCACTGACGCAGGAAGGGTTGGCATCTGGTTACTTGCACTTGGCGGGCTTACCGCAATGCCCACATTTTATTCCTTTGCCCAGCATTATTGCGAACGCAAGCTGCCGGTTATTGTCGACATTTTTGTCTACACACTGGCACTTTTATTTGTTACAGTTGTATGGACATCCGATTTTCATGATTTAATCTATATAGACATCTACATGTATCCCGAAGGCTGCGCACCTGGTATCCGCTGTTGGGCTATTTCTGAGGGTGCCCTTCATTCGCTTATTTTTGCTATTTATCCTGCAATATGCGGGATTATCGCTCTTTCCTTGTTTATCTGGAAGGCACTTAACTCCAGCCTTATGCAGCGGCGACGGCTGGTTTTTTTTATTGCTATTACGGCAATCCCAGTTGGGGGCATTATGCTGGACTCCTTTGGCATAAATTTTCAAGGTATGTACAATACAATTCTAACAGTCCCAATAGCAACCGGAATCGGATATATCGCGCTTTATAAGTTCGACCTTCTTGAAAATGAAGAAACAATCCGCTCGCGCAATTGGCTCAAAGATATGATAGCAAATATCTCCCATGATATAAAAACGCCACTGACTATAATGAGCGTCAACATCGAAAAACTGCTATACGCCTATCCAGACGATAAAGATTTTAGCCGCGACATCCAAATCGCCTATAACCGCAACCTAGACCTACAGCGGTTGGTGCAAAATCTAATAGATATCACCCGTATAGACGCCGCGCAAAATCTATACAGCACAGAATGGATACCCGTAAATGACATATTATCAGAAATCCAAAGCAAGTATGGCGACTATCTAGACAGCGTAGGCCTATATCTTGACATCACAGCCCATGGCGGCAACGCATACATTCAGGCAGACACTACAAGAATATGGAGTGTGTTTGACAATGTTATATACAACGCCGCAAGGCATACAACATCAGGGGGCATAACTATTGCCGCTAAATCTGGTGCAAGATTGACTCGATTGGCTGAGGACTCTGCTAAAGACCTACGCGAGGGCAAGGGCCTACACGGTAGCGAAGGCCGCGGCAGCAAAGACCTACGCGAGGGAGATGGCACTATGGATATAACAGTAAGCGACACAGGCAGCGGCATATCTCCCCAACACCTGCCCCATATATATGATAGATTCTATAAGGCAGACGCCAATGACAACGCGAGAACAGGCGAAACCGGCATCGGCCTATTTATAGTAAAAAACACAATGGAAAACTTCGGCGGAAATGTAGATATAGACTCAACGGTTGGCAAGGGGACAGTTGTCAAACTTACATTTAAAAAAATCCGCGCACATGAAGCAAAAAAACTGGTGAAAGGTGGAGTTCAAACATAGAGAGCACGCGCCTTAAAATAAAAGCGAAATAAGCGGAACCGTTATAACACATACCAGCGTGCCAATAACAATAAGCTTTGCCGCCGTAGTAGAATCGCCGCCATACTGCTCTGCAAATATTGCCGTAGCCGCAGCCGGGGGCATTGCCATCAGCGTAACCACCACCCCAAGCATCAACGGATTGGTGATAAAAACGCGTAGCACAAGCCAGCACAATATCGGTATTGCCACAAGCTTAACACCTATCGGCGAAAGCAGCCTAAAGTCCAGTAGTGCGTCCTTTAGCCGCTGCTTTGCCAAGATTGCGCCAACTAACAACATAGAGATTGGCGAAGTCATCCCCGCAATAAGTGAAATACCGCCCTCAAGTGCCACCGGAAACCTAAAGCCCGTTAAGAAAAATATAAACCCAACAATGGTTGCGGCAAGGGCGGGGTTTTTGACAATAAGCCTATAGTTAACCAATGTAAATGCACGCTCACTTCCCACCTCAAACATCCAAGCTCCCACGGTAAATGAAAACAAGTTAAAAGACGCAAGTGCCATTGCTACATAGAACAGCCCCTCATACCCAAAAACCGCCGATACCACAGGTATCCCCATAAACCCAACATTGCCAAAGCCAACCGCAAAAGCCCAGCATGGCCTCTCGCCATGGGGGGCTTTATGCAGCAGCGACATGCCATAACCCATCAATGCGCCCAGCAAATAAACCACGCTGGCAATAATAAAAGTGACCAAGCTTTCCATAAGCAACAATCTGGAAAATGGCCTCATTAAGGCCATAAAAACAGAGCATGGCATAGCCACTTTTACAAGCAGCTCTGCCATGCCCTGTGTATGGGTATCGTTAAGCATCCTACTGCGCCGACAAACATAACCGACGACAATGCATAGGATAAGCGCGATTAGGCTATTGGAGAAGGCAATAAAAATTTCGCTCATCTACGAACTTATATCACTATCCGCCACCGGGTCTACCATCGGTACGTCTGCAAGTGCACCCCCGTCTTGCTGCATATCTTGGGCTGGGAAGGAGGGCGTTTCTTGGGCTGTATAAGAGGCCGCGTACGGTGCGTGGGGTGCTGGCAAATGTGGATGAGGTGCGTGCGGTTGCGCCATGTGGGGCTGTTGCATATGCGGCTGCGCCATGCTTTGATGCGCCATATGATACTGCACCATGTAAACAACCATCCTCAAGACTTCAATGTTGCGGCCTGTATCGCCAAGGTTTACGATGGTATCGGGCTTTCCTTTAGCGTTAAGTGGGCCTTCAAGTATAATGGGGTCTGTGTCGGTGATGCGTGTTATATACTCGAAAGGTATGCCGGTTTCTTCTGTCTTGCGCCATTTTCTTTTTATCTGGATAAGATGGCCTTGACGAAGCGCCAGTTGGTCGCCAAAGGAGATATTGGTCATGTGCAGGTTTTCCATTGTGATATTACGCATAAGATACCTGGCAAATGCAATCTCCAATTCACGGGTCATATATTTATAGCCGGGGGTTCTTCTATGGCGCAAGGCGATAAGCCTGCTGGTACTGTGGTCAAGGATATTAAACTTGTGCACCTGGAATATGGGAAGCATACCAATCAGCCCGCCAATAATCCAACCTCCGCCAACAACGCCGCTCTCCCGGTAAGTAGCCGACATCATCCCATAGGAGAAGCTGCGAAGCCTGCGCCCGCGCTTATATGTGAAGCCTTCTTCATAGATAACAATCTCGGAACGCTTTACAAGAGTAAACGCCAGCAAAATAAAAAACAGTAGTGCCAGTACACTTGCAAAAACGATAATTAAATCAATTTCTTCGTATCCGGGTGACATGAAGTACGGGTCTGTCCACATAAATATAGCAAACCCAAGTGCCAAAAGTGCCGGTATGAAGTATTTAATACGCTTTGCAAATGTCCTGCCCCCGCCCCATTTTTCCCGCTTTAGCTCGTTGCCAAAGCCATGTTGGTTGCCGGAGTTTTGCCCATAACTATGGTTTTGGTCATAGTCGTGGCCTTGGCCGTTACTTGTTTGAAACTCGTCCATCTTTGTAATTCCTCCTTATATTAGTTTTGATGATTTTGGCAAAAGCTTTTATAGTCATTCACCTTTAAAACCGCCAAATTAGGGGTTTTTCTCCTTTTGACAAAAGCATTTGCGCCTTGGTTTAGGCACTTTGAAGCACCCCATTCTCGCCCAGTCCCTTACTCCACCAATACTAACTCATACTGAATCCCTTCCCCGCCGCCAGACCGTATGCCTCCAAGACCTACATATCCAAAGACACCGGTTGCCTCAATTGCCTGCCGTAAAGCCTCCATCTCTGTAAAGCAATACGCGACGCCGGTAAGCCGTACGCCGGTACCGTCGAAGATAAGGGCTGTCACTTGGCCAGACATTGCATAAAGTACCGCGCTAAGCCATACGATATCAAAGTCGCTTGGCGCGTTTTCTTCAAAGAAGGCATCAGCGGCCGCTTGTTGATGCAGTAGCATAATCGTTGTCTCAATTGTTGCAAGGTCTGGGTTGCGGCGCATCTCGTCGATGTCATGCGCCAGCCTGGCCGATGTTTCCTGGGCACGGTACTCTAGGTTTCCAACGCCTCTTATAATAAGGGCCATACATAGCAAGATAACAATCTGTAGAGCTGCCAGTATAAATAAATGCCTCCTGCCTTGCTTCTTTGCCCGTACACTTTCCGGCAGTAAGTTAATTTGCGGGTTCGTCAGGTTTGGGGCTTGCAGCTTTGGCGGCATCATGATTGCATCCTCCGTAAACTCTTTCTAACACGGACGTCATCACCAAAGAATTTTAACATTTTATAGTGTCCAACAAAACGGGAGAAAATCCGCTCGGAATAGTGGCTCATTAGCTCTGTTGGGGGCAAGTTTGTTGAAATAACAGTAGGCTTTTTTGCAAGTAGCCGCTGATTAACAATATCAAACAGCGCGGAACTTGTAATTACCGTTATAAACTCGGCACCAAGGTCGTCAAGCACCAATAAATCAACATCCGTTACCGCGTCCAGCATCTCGTCCGCGTCTTCCATCGAATCCCGGTTAAAGCGGTAATCCTCTACCACTTTAAACAGCCGTGGCGCGGTAAGATACAGCACAGTGCGCCCCCCATCAAGCAAATCTTTAGCGATACAATGACATACAAAAGTCTTGCCAAGGCCGGTTGGCCCATATAGAAGCAAATTGCTAAACACTGTATCAAAATCCTGCACAAAATCCGTAGCATGGCGGTAAATAGTCTGCATATTAGCTTGAGGCGAAAGCCCCTCGGATTCCGTAACAGCTGGGCTAAAGCAGCGGTCATCAAATGTATCAAAGTTTTCGTCTTGTAGTATGCCTTTTATATTTGAAAGTGAATAATACGCCTCTATCATACGCTGTTTAAGGCAATTGCACCTAACCGCAAGCTGTCCGGCCTCGGCAGGCAAATACCCTGTATCTTTGCATAGCTTGCAACGATAGGCGGCAGCAAAATAGTCCGCCGGCACATGGTTTTCTTCCATAATAGCGCGTTTTTCTATCTCTAACTTTTTTGCGGCATCCCGGGCAGCATCATGCTCTGGCTGATTGCCTGCAAGCGCGGTCTTGACCAAATTCAAACCAACTGCTGTCATTTGGTTTTCAATCAATGCAAGCCGCGGCAGCTTGGCATAAAGCGCGGCTTTGCGCTGCAAAAGCGCGGCCTCGGCCTCTTGACGGGACGCTTCATAGTCGCGCATTACTTCTCGGTATGCTGTTTTATATCCCATGGTTTGGCCGCCCCCTTACTTCCCGCTTGCCTGTTGGTTGAGGTACTGACGTTCCAGTAGCTCTATTTCGGCATGGTCGTACTTGCGTTGGTCAAAATTAATAAAACGGTTGGACTTGGGCTTTTGCGCCCTTGACGAAGCCTTGGATTGGGACTGTCCGTCAAATCTATCCTTACGGTTGTTTTCCCGGCTTTCGTCTTGCTGGGTGCGGGCAGCTTCAAACTCTGCGTCGGCCTTGGCAACACCATCCATGCTTGCAATACCCTTCTTAAACCACTTGGTAAGGATACCATCCACATAAGAAAGGGAAGGCTTTTCCGCGTTCAAAGTAGTCTTATCGCAAGCGGCAAGTATCACCTCAAGAGGCATCTTCATCTCATGCAGCCACTTGTCCATAAGCCCCCGCTGCGCAGGGGTAGGAAAGGCAGATAGCTTACCCATCTGCTTTAAAATGCTGCGATAACCCCGGTCAAATGTCTGGACATAAACAAGTGCCTTCTCCAAGTCATCAACGCCGTTATCAGCCCAATCAATTGCGCATTTTTCAATATAACGCAGGTTGCGATGACCGTGGTCTTCGCAGTAACTAAGCAGATACTCAATAACATCGGTTGGCAACCGAAGCCAGTCATATAAGCCAAAAATAATATTCATGTCAGTGTATTTCAATAGCTTGCCCAAGGCTTGCTCGGCTTTAGAAAACATCCGCTCTACATCCTTGCTTTGGGCGCGGTATACCGTTAGTTCTTCTATAGAGTATTGAGGGCGGTCTTGCACGCGGGTAGGGGGCAAAGCTGGGGATCGCGAATGCACTTGTGACGTGTCATCGTAGTCGGCTGCAACAACTTGCGCGATTGACATCTGATTGACATCCGGTTTCTCGACAACAGAAAGTACAGACTCAAACGGCGCGGCAGCAACCGGAGTCTCACTTCCATACAACTCAGCTACAACAGCCTCGCACATCTGTGCTTCTGTAGCAGCGGCCGCGGCTTCGCGCATATTTACCGCAACACGACCAGCCTCACTAACCGGCAAAAACGTAATAGCAATATTAGGCCCGCTACCTTCAACGCGCACAAGCCCAACTTTCTCAAAATGCCGCCAAGCATTAACAACATCCGTGTCAAGCAGGCCAAAATGCTCTGCAATCTCCTGGATAGACAAGGCAATTCCATCCATAAGCCGCCGCAGACTATATATGTAAATCAAAGGATAAACCGGCGCGCACCCGGTAAGATAATGGTCAATAAAATGAACAGAAAGTTCCAGATTTGCCCGCTTGTACCCCAAGCTCATTTGTATATTACCCATGTTTCCCCGCCTCGAATATTCTTGAATGCCTAACACTTTCTAAATCACTCGTAGACAGCTATGATACATTATTTTTCAACTGTTGGGTAGCGGGAAATTTAATCTATACCCATCCCCCCTTAAAACCACCCACGGCGGCGAGGATTTTTGTTGCAGACAAGGAAGTCCCGACGCAGCTTGCCCATTAAGGCAAGCAAGGCTTCAACCGGGATAACCCGCGCATGTATCGCAATCAATGCCTTTTGTGCCTTGTAGACTATAATATGCGAAATGTCCGCAGTAGCAGGGCGATTTACTTTTCTCCGGTAAGTGCAGGCGTTTAGGGAGACGCGGGCGAAAGGAAAAACGCTGTTTATTCGGATGATCAATCCGAAAATAAACAGCATTTTTCCCGCCAGCGGCTTCCTATAGTCAATGAACCAGAAAAACCGAGTGCGAAGCGCAGGATTTTTGTCGCGAAGCAAGGAAGTGCCGACGCGGCTTGCCCATAAGGCAAGCAAGAAGGTGCTGACGCAGCAGCGCGGCAAAAAGACTAGCTTCGCACTCGGTTTTTCTGGTTCATTGACTATAAACATAAGCCGTAACGCGGAGAAAAGTAAATCGCCCTGCTACTGCGGACACTTCGCCTATATAGTACACAAATCACCAAAAGCGTTAACTACCAAAACCGTCTCCGCGGGAAAAAGCGGTGAAAACGATAATGCATCGGCATGTAATCAAACTCTTCGCCATACGGCATCGGCGCAACCGGCCAACCAAACCTGCCGCCAAAAACGTCATATCTGTTCCACATTCCACGTCTCATTGTATATCCTCCTTCGCTTATGAAATTGTCCTAATCCAAGCAAAACCGCATAAATTGCATATGCTTGTATTATGGTACATACTATGCTCATGTTGGACAAAGAGTGACAAACCAAAGGAGAGTGACACATGAAAAAGCAAGCATTCAACCCATTCCTACCAGGGCACGAATACATCCCAGACGGGGAAGCATATGTATTTGATGGCCGAGTATATCTGTATGGCTCTCATGACCGCTTTGACGGGCCAAGATATTGCATGAACGACTATGTATGCTGGTCAGCCCCAGTTGAAGACTTAGCTAACTGGCGGATGGAAGGGGTAATCTACAAAAAAGGCAAGGATCCACTAGACCCAGAAGGCCGCTGTAACCTATTCGCGCCAGATATGGCAAGGGGTGCCGACGGCAGATATTACCTGTACTACGCCTTAAATGGCCGCGCGGCAATATCCGTAGCCGTATGTGACACTCCGGCAGGCGAGTTCGAGTTTTACGGCCATATAAAGCGCAAAGACGGCAGCATAATCGGCTCAATAGACGGGGATATCTTCCCCTTTGACCCAGGAGTTTTAATAGACGATGACAGCAGAATCTACCTATACTCCGGTTTCTCTCCAAAAGGCGACGAGGGCAAACTGCGCAAGGATGGCTGTCATGTAATGGAACTAGAGCCGGACATGCTAACCATAAAATACGAACCAAAACTAATCCTAGGCGGCATATCACATAACCAAGACCCAGGCTTCAAGGGCCACGAGTTCTTCGAAGCACCTTCCCCAAGAAAAATAAACGGAAGCTATTATCTTGTCTACTCGTCAATAAACTACCACGAACTATGCTACGCAATAAGTAATAAACCCGACACAGGCTACACCTATGGTGGGACAATAGTAAGCATAGGCGACGTATTCCTTAACGGCCGCAAAGAAGAAGACGCCCTAAACTACCGAGGCAACACCCACGGCGGGCTAGTAAAAATAAACAACCAGTGGTACATCACATACCACAGACACACCAATTTCCACGATGTCTCAAGGCAAGCCTGCGCCGAGAAAGTCACATTCAAGCAGGACGGCAAAATAATTCAATCCGAAGCCACCAGTTGCGGCCTAAATCAAGGTCCCCTAAAAGGCATTGGCAAGTACGAAGCAAGGATAGCCTGCAACCTAACTTACCAAGGCAAAGTAGCAAACCATGGCCCAAGCAAAGCAGGCGCAAACAAAAACCCCTACTTCACCCAAGACGGCGAAGACTATGAAATCGCCGAAAACGACAAAGGTCAAGGCGTAGCTACAACAGGCATAGGCGCGAACACGCCATCATCCGGCACACTCAACAGCGCGTCACATAGCACCAATCCGCCAAAGCAATACATCGCAAATATGCATAACGGTGCAATGGCCGGATTTAAGTATTTCAGCTTTGGGGATAAAGACGCGAATAGCAACAAGGAAATAACAATAAAAATTAGCATAAGAGCAAGAGAAGACTATACAAGCGGTAAGATGCAAGTCTCAATCCATCCAAACAGTACACCGGCCGTTGAAATTGAAGTCAGCACCGCAAGCCTTACAAGCAACTGGCAAACCTTCGAGGCAACCACAAATGCCCTACAAGGAACACACGCCCTATACTTCACCTACAAAGGAGAAGGCAGCATAGATTTCCTATCCTTCGAGCTCGAATTATAACCTTTGTCAAAAATGGAAAAACCCCAAATTCTGCGGTTTATAGCACTTCCGAGAAGCCTGCACCCAACAAATGGAAACCTCGGTGTCGGATGAGTCTCTTAGTTTCTCCTAGCAATCAAACTCAATCAAACACATACATTAAACGCATCACAGACCTTAACGACGACGCGCAATATGAAGCGAAGAGACTTTGGCTGCCGCTCAGGGCATATAAAAAAGCGCGCGAACCGAGAAGATGTTATTGCTCTCGGTTCACGCGCTTTTTTTGCTTGATTAGTGTTCGTTTTCTAGTTGGGCTTGGAGTTTTGCTATTAGCGCGTCCTTGTCAGCAAGTGCCGCGTCTTTGTTGGCAACCACACCTTGCCATTTCTCATGTTCTCTTCGCTCAGCTTTCCTCTCCGCATTCCTCAAAGCCTGCGCCTCATCATGCCGAGCCTTGGCCCACAAGCGTTCCTTCTCGCGAAACTCTGACGAAGCCGATACATGGCGATATGCTTGTATTGCTTCACTCATCACTGGCACCTCCAATGCTTCGATCTTCGACAAGTCTTCCTCTGTCTCTGCCTTAAACAATTTTAGCCATAACTCTAGACCGCTGTCTGCCGTCACTTGTTCGGATAACTTGGGCAGTTCAAAAAAGTGCAGTACACATTTATCCGTTAGCGGCTCGTGGCTTGTTACTTCAAGGACTTGATATTCCGAATGAAATTTTTCTGGCTCTGCAAACTGCTTAAAACCTAAAATGCTTATGATGATAGTGCGCGGCAGCAAAGCATAGTCCTGCCCTACGCTTATTGCAGTGGAAAATTCCCTCGCCCACATGAAAAGACTACGTTCCGGGTAATTCCCCTCATCCTCTACTTGGATTTCCAAGTCCACCCGTTGTCCGTTTACCATCATGTTAATATCAAGCCTGCAAAACTTATCACCCATTACTTCCGGAGGGATTTCCGGGTTTCTTATTGTAAACTGCCCGATACTCTCATATTCTATGCCAAGCAGCTCCACAACCAGCCTTTTTAACAGCTCAGGATATTTCACAAATAACATCTTAAACAAAATATCGTTCGTTAACTTGTACAGTAGTTTTGTCATTTGCTGGCCTCTCCGTAGGGTAAGTGTAGCATTTCGCGAGCTCTCGCCCTTTATCCATAGGCACACACCCTTTTTCTTATAGGTATACCACCTTCTTGAGTATAGGTTTATTGATGCTATTATATGCTGACAAAGAGGTGTTATCAAGGTTATGTACTGTTTCCTGTGTAATTTCCGCATAGATTTCCTATCCTTCGAACCCGAACTATAACCTTTATCAAAAATGGAAAAACCCCAAATTCCGCGCCTTCTAACACATGCAAAAGGACTACACCCAATAAATGGAACCACAATGCCGACTCACAGAGTGTCATATAATACCGAATACAGGTATAAACAGCATTTTGAGCAAAACATCACTCATATAAGTATATTCCAATTATGTAGCCAATGACTTTGGTTGCACTAAATATACTCCCATCAATGCTGCACTAAACAAAGCCAGCCGCACACTATCAAGCAAGCGGCTAAAGCCAGCGAAGGCGGAGGCAAGGCTGGAGAAGGCGGTAAAGGGGTAAGCGCGTCTGGCGCAGGCGCGGGGTTAGTGGCGCATGGCGGGGTTAGATTCACCGGCTGGCTGAAAGACAGCCACAGAATCTTCCCCGACAAAGCCAATCACCCCGCGCCTGCGTCTAAGCGCGTCCCCTTTACCGCCTTCTCCAGCCCGCCGCGCGCTTTAGCCTGCATCAGCGCACTTCGCTTGCGGCAACTGCGCCTATATGCACCCATTTCGCCAACCCCGCCGCGCGCTTCCGCTCGCATTGCTGTTACTAAAGCGGCAAAACCACAGTAGCCATACACCCACCGGCCGCAATAGTCCCAACCTCAACACGCCCACGCATCCGCCCACAAAGCCATCGACAAATCGCAAGCCCAAGCCCACTGGCATGAGGCTTTATCACCGGGCTGGGCCCGCCGCTATCCGCAATAGTAACAACAACATCCCCGTCGGCTATCGCCAACTCTATATGCACAGCCCCAACCGGCCGAACAGCCTCAACGGCGTTCTTAAGCAAGTTGGAGAATATCATCTTAGCGTATGTCTCCTCGCCATAGTACATAAAGCCCTCACATGCCGGATCAACATGCAGGCTAAGCTTTATATTAGGCCAGGCAGCCTGATAAACTTCAAGCATATCTGTAAGCATATCTTCAAGGTCGAAATCATATGCCGGCGCGGCACCATATGTTACAAGCAGCATCTCCTGCACCAAGCAACAAATATGCTCCAAGGCGTCTTCGATATGGTCGCAAGCATCGCCTATTCCGCGCAAATCCTCCCGCTTACGCAGATGAGTAACATGTGCAAGAGCGAGGGCTGCCGGGTTTTTAATTTCATGAGCCAGGGCGGCAGCAAGTTCACATAACCCTTCGCCTTGTAAGGGGTCTGTTATCCCTGGCCGCAAGGTATCCGGGGTCATCTACTGGGCAAGGCAATAGTACGCCCCGCGACTATATGGTTAGGGTCAAGGATACCGTTAAGTTCCATAATAGACTCTACCATCTCGGCTGTATCAAAAAATCTCATGCTTATAGAAATTAGGCTGTCGCCGTATTGTATCGTATAGGTATCAGGGACAAAGGTAATCGCGCCCTGCTCGCCGGTTGAGGTATTGGCTGTGGACTGTGCATTACCCGCGCCGCTTGTTTCGCCCGTTGCCGTGTCTTGGTTGGCCTGGCCTTGCCCTGTATCCTGCCCCGCCGGAGGGGTAGTTGGCTCTGTAGTTGGAAGACCGGTTTCATTTGTGCCTGCCTGTGCTCCCGCTTGCGTACCTGCCTGTGCTCCGTCTTGCGTACCGGCTTGCGCGCCTGCCCCCGTATCTGTTTGTGTGTCCACGCCGGCATCTGTCTGCACTCCACCATGCACATCCGTCTCAGCATGACCACCATCTTCGCCGCCTTCGCCTCCATGACCTTCGCCTGCCTGGCCCTGCCTGTCATTAGTAAGCGCATCGTGGGCAAAAACCGGCGATGCAGTAGAATCATCGCTGCCAACATGGGCAATTACATTGCGCATCCCAATATTTAATAGTCTGATTTCTTCTTCCAATGTATCAATACGGTCTTGACTGCGGATAAAGCCAACCCCAAGTATAAAACTTACTATAAACAGTATCGCGCACAAACTTGCTACCATGTTTAGTGCTCGCTTCTGCTCTTGAACCGGTGCTTTGCGGCGGGCTTTATCAGCTTGGTGGCGTCTAATTATTTCCTCAGGCTCAAGGGAATGTCGCGCTCTTGCGGCGTAACCCGCATAGGATTCATCCGCATAATCATCCCCATCACTTACGTCTTTATACCTGTCCTCGAATCTATCCTCAAAATGGTCGTCATCTCTGTCTTCGCTTCTGCTTCCATTATTGTCTTCGCTTTTGCTTTCGCTTCGTCCTTCTTTTCTGCCAAAGAAGCCGCCTTTTTGGGAAGCATTGCCATCGCCATCCCCTTCTTCTCCAGCATATTCTAAAGTTGCACGCTCTATCAGTGTGGGGTTTTTTGGTGTATATTCCACCACTTTATTGGCCAGCATGTACTCATGCATATTTAAGTTTTTTTCAAAATAAATAAAATATCCGCTAGTCTCGGCAAGCCTGTCCGACGGGGTAAGGGCATCCGGGTCTTGGATGTAAAAGGCATTTGACCTTTCTATTGGGTCAAGGACATACATCACCTGGTACGCCTTGCGAAATTGGCGTAGATGGTATGTTGCGTAATGTTGGTTTAAATATGTGCCATAGCTGGGCTGAGACTGCATCCAGCCAACGATTTCCATCATTGGGAAATGCTCGTCAAGCATTGCCTCGGCATAGTCGCGGCTTTTTTCCGTAAAGCGCATAAAGCCGTCATTTTCTTCCACGTGCTTGCCGTGGATTGCCCCGTTTATAAATAAAATGGGCTGGCCGTCAATGACAAGCTGTCTCCCAACCAGGAATGCAAGCCGTTCGCCGTAGCCGCCCGCTTCGGCATATTGATGCAAAAATGTACAGACATAATCTTCGATGTAAATCCGCAGCCCGTCCCCAATAGACCCAATTTGCTTTATATTGGTAGGCAATGTAAAATCGCTCATGGTATCCCGCCTTTGAATTGTTTTCAGCATTTCGTCTATGTACAAGCCTATCATGAGGCAATGGGACATATTGGCAGATTTACACATGTTCTCGTCATTTTTTTCTGCCAAAGCGCGACACTAAACGCAACCTCAATAGGCATCTTCGTTTTGCATAGGCGAGGCAGTTGGCGGTAGTGGCAACACGCCCTAATTTGACGGCTGTATCACATTGTGATATCACGCTGTTACATCAGATATAAGGAGGAATATATGCGCGACTTTTTTGAAGACCACAAGCAGCTTATCGACAGGGCTGCTTTTTTTGCCCTCATTACACTGGCTGTGTGGCTGTTTTTCACACGGCTATTTGGGTTTTTATCCCCATTTTTCTTTGGGCTTTTAATTGCCCTTATCATGGAGCCCCTAATTAGGCTTATGATAGTACGCCTGCGCTGGCGACGTTGGGTTGCGTCTGTATTATGCCTGCTGCTATTTATAGCTGTTGTAGGTAGTCTGGGTGTTTGGGTAATAAGTACACTGATACGCCAAACAGCGGCATTTGTTGCCTCAGCACCCGAGCATATTGCGGAAATCGCGCCTCGCATAGAAACAGCCACCGCCGCATGGACTCAACGCTTAGAGGAAATTCTACCCGAAGGCTGGGAGTTTCTAGATTTACAAGAGGTACTTGTTCCGGCTGTTACATCTCTTTTCGGCGGCGACCTAATGGACCAGGCAATGAACATTGTCATAGGCGTACCAAACTTTTTTATCGGCTTTATTTTGGCATTGGTAAGTGCCTTCTTTTTTATGTCAGACCGCAAACTTATCTTTGAAACAGTAAAGCGAAGCTGCCCCCCATGGCTGATAGGCCATATGCGCGAAACCCGGGAAGGGCTAAGCCGCGCAATCGGCGGGTTTATCCGCGCACAATATATCCTAATGACCATGGTGGGGATTATAAGCATAATAGGCCTATTGATACTTCGCAGCGACTTCGCGCTTTTGCTTGGCTTGCTGTTTGCCGCGCTGGATTTCCTTCCCATTGTAGGGCCTGCTATCGTAATAATACCCTGGGCTCTTATTTCTCTTATCGTTGGTGATATTCAAATGGCAGTAGGCCTTTTGGTGATTTACGGCGTAATCACAATTACACGCCAAGTGCTGCAACCCAAAATCCTAGGCGACCAGATGGGAGCCCACCCTCTGGCAAGCTTAATGTCAATTTTCATAGGCTTTAGGGTCTTTGGCCTACTAGGGTTCATTATCGGCCCTTCACTGTTAATGATATTTCTTGCGGTGCGCGAACGGGGCACCGCGGACTCATATGTAAGCGACAAACCCGACAGATCATCCGACAAAAACCGCATAAACAGACGGGTGCAAAGGCGCGGTAGGTACCGGTAGTTTTCTATGTCCACGCTTCAGATACCGATAGTTTTCTATGCCGGCAACGCCCAGGAGATATGTGTAATAATATGGCACAATTTAGGACTATTTGCGCCTTGATTTTCAGTGCAATCTAGTATATGATTGTAATAATTAATTATTTTGTTAAATCTTTTTCATTTTTCGACAATTTCTCTAACGACAAGTCGGTGCATAAACGGCATAGTTACGCCGCAAATAGATATTTAGTGTTATGCGGCAGGAGATTAAGGAGGGTGGATGTGCATAGCCTACATGTTATTGCCATCGCAAACGTTAAACTTTATCCAGAGGAGGGGGAGCCGTGGATTTTAGAATATTTCTTACGGACAACCCATGGGCCTAAAGGGGGACTGGCGTATGGGATTAGGGTGGACAAGCGTCGCATAGATGGCGCACTATTAGAAAGGGAGGAAACACCTGGGATTACCAGCTCTCTTGATGACGCGACAAAGCTTGCCAAAATATTTGCCCAGGGTACCGTACCCCCCTGCGTATTACATGAAATGGTGGACGAATGCCAAGAATTATTTCTCCCACCGTGCGAACATGCCACATGGAAGCAATATGTCACTATGGGCACGTAACCCAACTTCGCCAAAGCTAATTTGCCCAAGCAAGTGGCCAAGTACAATTTCCATCACATTCCCATACACGGCAGGCGAAAACCCTGCCGTGTACGCATTTACAAGCAAAAAAAGCGCGTCTTCAGTTAGAAGCGAAGCAGTAGATTGCACCAGCTCGTGCAGTCTATCTTCCAACTTCCAAAGTTCTCCCTTGGGCCCCCGGCCAAAAACCGGCGGGTCCATTATTATGCCATCATATCGGTTACCCCGGCGAATCTCCCGCTGCACAAACTTCATTACATCATCGGCTATTATCCTATGAGAGGCATGTTCCAGCCCAGATAGTACGATATTATCTTTTGCCCAAGCATTCATGCCTTTAGCGGCGTCTATATGCACTACAGATGAGGCACTGCCAGATGCATGCCCCGCGCCAACACCTGCCCCCGCGCTTAAACATGCCACCGTTGCGCCACCGGTATATGCAAAAAGATTAAGAATCTTTACCGGACGGTTCGCAGCCTTGATTTTATCCATCATCCACTGCCAGTTTACGGCCTGCTCTGGAAAAAGCCCCATATGCTTAAAGCCAGTGGGGCGTATATGAAAACGCAAATCGTCATAAGAAATCTGCCACGCGTCGGGGGTAGGGCGCAGTTTCTCCCAGTGCCCGCCACCTGATTTACTGCGATGATAGTACATATGCGGGTCTCTCCAGGCCCCAGGGTTTACACGCGGCCATATAGCTTGTGGGTCTGGGCGTATTACTTTTATATCCCCCCACATTTCAAGTTTTTCACCGTCTCCGGCGTCAAGCAGTTGATAGTCTGTCCAGTTTGTTGGGGTTTGCATGGCTTAAATCTCCTTTGTGAAGCAACTACAGGTTTTCAATAATGCTTATACACTGGTCAAAGTGGGTAACAACGTGGTCGGCATTACTAAACTCTTGGCCTTGGGTACTTGGGTTTACAAAGCCTATTGTAGTAAATCCCGCAGCCTTTGCCGACTGCAAACCTATAGGCGAGTCTTCTACCGCGATACACTTGCTTGGCGGCAAGCCAAAGGCCCTTGCCGCTTTAAGATATATATCCGGTGCCGGTTTGCCGTTTTTCACATCTTCCCCCGATACCTTATGGGTAAAGTATTCCTGTATATTACATTTTTCTAAAACTAAATCAATCAGCTCCTGAGAAGAGGACGAGGCCACAGCACATGGGATGCTACTATTTTGCAGGTACTTAAGCAAAGCCGGGATACCCTCAATCGCGCCCTGCTTTGCACTCGTGAAGATTTCTACCATAAATTTCTCTTGCAGGCTTATCAGTTGGTCCACAGTTTGAACAAGGCCTAATGTGCTTTTATAGCGCGGCCACCTGTCTGGATTAGATACGCCAGTGTAGGGGGTTACAGTTTCCAAAGTTGCCGGGTAGCCCACGGCCTTTAGTACCTGGATGTCAATTTCATAATGCAGTGGCTGGCTGTCTATTAATACACCGTCCATGTCAAATGCTATTGCTTTCATATTTTCCTCCTTGGTGGGTAATAGGTAATAGGTATAGTTTACACGAAAATACACATCGTGGACAATGTAGCTAATTAGTGAGCGCAATTGACACATTAATTATCACTAACGCTAGACCCTAATACTGTGTATCATGGAGGGCAAGCCATATGTATGATATCCAACACAAACATCTTCTACACGCTATTCCTTGGCGGCATGGCTATTCGTTGGTTTGTGAAGATGAAGACAAATTTCACTTTGACTGGAAAAGCGTACCCATGTCCGGGCAGTCTGCCAAAGACGCCATATGGCCCACTTCCTTTGATTTCCGTGACCCCAAAGTGCATCAAGATGGGCAGCAGCAAATAATCTACAGCGGCACATAGGTGCATGCAACAAAAATAGGGGCGTGTATTCCCAATACCTACGTTCCAAGCACAGCCCAAAGATTAGGCAAGACAACGAAAAAGCCATTGCAACCGTAGAGGAAGCAAAGGCTTTCTTTGATTCTTTGGGGCTTGATACTTTGCCCACCATCCAAGATTTAAGGGTGGAATATTCTGCACTTGTCCAAGAAAAACATAACTGCCAACAAGCTAGAAGTGATATGAAGCAATATGTTTTTGATTTACAGTCCGCCAAGAAAACGCCGAAGTTCTGTTATGTGTTGAGTGCGAACCCGCCAACGAATGCACACAAAGGAAAGGGCAATTTGACGTACTGTAGAAATATTGTGCAGTGGTTTTTCCTTTGGGGGTTATGGTTTTTTCTTTTCCGCAAGCGTAAGCACAGCGGCCTTGCTCTCTACATTAGCGAAACAGCCGAAAATGCCCAGTCTGGCAACGGCGTAGCCGTTGCATTTTAGTGCTGCCCGATTATTGTTACAACGGTCATTTTTAGTTTGCATATACGTTTCAATACTTAAAAACCGTCTTATAAACCGCAAAACTGTATCTTAAACAAAACGTATTGCATAACGATTTTTCCGCTGATATATTGAAAATATGAAGCGCAAAACAGTCTTCCGACACTTCTATCTTTACCCAAGCAAACAATAAAATAGTACAACTATAATCCAAAAGGAGAGAGGGCAACATGTTTAACAAAAAAGAGAAGCCCAAAACTGAAAGTGTATTGCCAAAGGATGCGACAGTAATTCAAATGACGGAGATGCCACTTACCGATTCTGGAGAACCAGACATAGCGGCGATATTAGCGGCAAATGGCTTATCTCACATTGACTTATCAAAAGTGCAGATTATGAAAGCAGGAAACTCTAACTAAGCACGAAAGATTTTATTGTATGCAATCCACAGTATGAACTTGTGTTTTTGCTGTGGGTTGCATAGCCCTTAACAAAAATCTTCAAAGGAGTTAGTACGCCATGAAAAAATATGTTTTTGCTCATCCGATATTATTTATTAGCATCATTCTTCTTGGAGTTCTAGCCCAAGGAACAGCGACAGCTATTTCCTTTTTTATGATGTTTGTAGTTGATTCTATAGCGTCCGGGGATATGGCTAATCTGGTAACATCAGCTTATATGGGCGTTGGCATTGTATTGCTGTTTTTCATACTGCTTTGGATATATACAAAGACAATCGTGTTTTATGTCTATAAGACAACACTCAAATTAAAGAATGACTTGTTTTCGGCAATTCTTGAGACAAAGATATCCGATTTTAACCAGTCCAACAGTGCCAAGCATATCTCTCTTATCAACAACGACATAAAAGTTATTACCGATAAATTTATTAACGGTTTAATGGAAACAAGTAAGTTCATCACGACAATTGTATTTGCGCTTGTGGCTATGGCTTTTTTAAGCCCCGTTAATGCCTTGATAGCCTTAGTTCTTTCATCCTCGCCATTAGTTCTGCCAATAATTTTCGGAGGGAAATTGGCTAAAACAAGTATGATATACATGGAAAAATTAGCGTTACTCAATGAAAAAGTTAAAGACTTTTTACATGGGTTTGAAGTTATAAAGACGTTCGGAATAGAAAAAAATATCCGTGATAAATTTTCTAAATCAGTTCAAGAATCGGAAGAAGCCAACTATAATGCCAGTAAGGTTAGTGTTAAACTTGGCTCACTCTCTGGCACATTTATGGTAGCAACGGATATTTTGACATACCTTGTAGCAGGATATTTTGTTATCACAGGACGCATTAC